>Ga0066256_1000145_pt1 | contig 308197 bp, 277 predicted proteins | sample ThiBio_1000_biof_FD_87107 | JGI IMG/M metagenome (GOLD analysis project Ga0066256, IMG submission 87107) | Wastewater bioreactor microbial communities from Cape Town, South Africa - Thiocy_expt_1000_biof (version 2) | ecosystem: Engineered > Bioreactor > Thiocyanate-remediating >... | reverse complement strand
GGTTGCCAACATCGAACCAAAAGATTGAATGAAATCATCAACATTATATCCTTAATAGACAAGGAATTGAAGCCCAAAAAAAATGGGACAAGTCGTTTGAATTTTGACTTGTCCCATATGGTGATCCGGATTGGATTCGAACCAATGACCCTCAGCTTAGAAGGCTGATGCTCTATCCAACTGAGCTACCGGACCAATTTTGTTTAATATATTCTTTTCCAACTCCCGATTTCAAATATATTTCTCTTTTTCTTGCTTCTATTCTTGTTTCAAACGTTTCAAAAAAACAAAGTTTCCATGGTATATAACCTTTCGTTGACTTTGTTTTCTTACTATTATGTTGTTTTAATCTCCTTTCAACATTTTCAGTTAAACCAACATAAAAACGTCCATCAATTTCACTTCTTATCACATACACAAAAAACATCTTTGTGATTTTTCATTTCGGTTAGTTTCGAACCAATGACCCTCAGCCCTGCCTGCCGGCAGGCAGGTTAGAAGGCTGATGCTCCCTGCCTGCCGGCAGGCATCCAACTGAGCTACCGGACCAATATTACATTTTCCTTTTTCGGACCCTCTGCTTGTAAGGCAGATGTCTTGCATCTGCCAATATCCCTCACCACAGTACCTTTTTTTGAGGTTGCAAAGATAATTTTTTTTAGTTTGCATCCAAACTCTAATTAGCGCTACATGGATGTAAAGATAGAATCAAGCTGGAAAGCGGTTTTGAAAGATGAATTTGCAAAACCGTACTTCGAACAGATCGTTTTTTTCCTGAAAACAGAACGTTTGGCAGGTAAAACGATCTATCCTCCGGGACCATTGATATTTAATGCATTCCAGCAAACTCCTTTTGCCAATGTAAAAGCAGTAATTATCGGGCAGGATCCCTATCACGGGCCGGGGCAGGCTCATGGTCTTTGCTTTTCTGTTCAGGATGGCGTTCCTCCTCCTCCATCATTAATAAACATATACAAAGAAATTCAATCTGACATTGGTGTGGAAATGCCTTTTAAGAAAGGCAATCTCACTTATTGGGCGCAGCAGGGGGTATTGCTCCTGAATGCAGCATTAACAGTAAGGGCAAATGAGCCATTCAGTCATTCTAAAATAGGTTGGGCAACATTTACCGACGCGGTTATAAAAAAAGTAGTTGAACAAAAATCAGGGGTAGTCTTCCTGCTTTGGGGAAAATTCGCGCAGGAGAAACAAATATTAATTGACGAAACAAAACATCATGTTTTAAAAGCCGCACATCCTTCACCGCTTTCTGCGCATAACGGATTCTTCGGTTGTAAACATTTTTCCAAAACAAATGATTACCTCATTAAGCAGGGCCAGGATCCTATTGACTGGAAAATTTCATAACACATCGAAAAAATATTTTTCTTGTTGAGCCGGCTATAGTGCTCCTATAGAGCAGTTGTTGCGTCGCACTTTTCATCGTTCTGTTCTTTATTCAGCAATTCTCTTCCGTATTTCATTCCCTTATAATATCTGCATATTATACTATACTCTCATCCAAACACCATAAATTGCAACCATGTCAACACAAGATTTATCAGCAGGCGCACGCTTTAAAAAAGCAATGCAAGAAGAGAATCCTTTACAAATTGTTGGAACAATAAATGCCAATCATGCTTTACTTGCTACACAATCCGGTTTCAAAGCGATCTACCTTTCAGGCGGTGGTGTTGCCGCAGGTTCTTTGGGCATTCCTGATCTTGGCATTACTACGCTCGAAGATGTATTAACAGATATTAACCGTATAACCAATGTTACTGATACGCCCCTGCTGGTAGACATTGATACAGGATTCGGTCCTTCTGCCTTCAATGTGGCAAGAACAGTTAAATCACTCATTAAGGCAGGAGCAGGCGCATTACATATAGAAGACCAGGTGGGCGCGAAACGCTGCGGCCACCGCCCGGGAAAAGAAATTGTAAGTAAAGCCGAAATGGCTGACAGGATTAAAGCTGCTGCTGATGCAAGAACCGACCAGGATTTTGTGATTGGCGCAAGAACAGATGCTTTAGCTAACGAAGGTTTGGAGAAAGCGCTGGAAAGAGCTGTAGCTTACAAAGAAGCAGGCGCTGATTTTATTTTTGCTGAGGCAGTGAGAGAATTAAGCCAGTACGGCGCGTTTGTGAAAGCAACCGGCATTCCGGTACTTGCCAATATAACGGAGTTTGGCATGACGCCAATGTGGACAGTGGAAGAATTAAAAAATGCAGGGGTTGGATTGATATTATACCCGCTATCTGCCTTCAGAGCTGCCAATAAAGCTGCCTTGAATGTTTTCAATACTATCAGGAAAGAAGGCACACAAAAAAATGTTCTTGATACGATGCAAACAAGAGCTGAACTATATGAAAGCATAGGATATCATGCCTTTGAACAAAAATTAGATTCCCTTTTCTCAAAGCATAAATCATAATATATGAGCACAGATAATACGGTTGCAGGTTTTAAACCCAAAAAAAGTGTGGCGCTGTCGGGGGTTACTGCAGGCAATACTGCACTTTGCACAGTTGGTAAAAGTGGTAATGATTTACACTACCGTGGTTACGATATACTTGATCTTGCTGAAAAAGCGGATTTTGAAGAAACCGCATACCTGCTTATTCACGGCAGCCTGCCTACAGAAGCGCAGTTCACCGCATATAAAAATAAATTACGTTCACTCCGCGGATTACCGGCCGTAGCTAAAAATATACTGGAGCAAATTCCCGCAGCGGCACATCCTATGGATGTATTGCGCTCCTACACGTCTGCGTTAGGAAGCATATCTCCTGAAAAAGAAGACCATAACCAGGCCGGAGCAAAAGATATTGCTGATAAATTATTAGCCTCCTATAGTTCAGCATTATTGTACTGGTATCATTTTTCGCACAACGGAAAAAGAATAGAAACAGAAACAGATGACGATAGTATCGGCGCGCATTTCCTGCACCTGCTGCATGGTAAAAAAGCATCTGAATCGTGGCAGAAAGCCATGCAGATATCTTTGAATCTATATGCTGAACATGAATTTAATGCATCCACGTTCACGGCAAGGGTTATAGCAGGCACAGGTTCTGATATTTATTCTGCTGTAACCGGTGCTATCGGTGCTTTACGTGGGCCAAAACATGGTGGCGCCAACGAAGTGGCTTACGATATACAAAGCAGGTATACATCACCGGAAGAAGCTGCCGCCGATATTAAAGCAAGGCTTGAACGCAAAGAAGTAATTATTGGTTTCGGTCACCCGGTATATACCGTTTCTGATCCAAGAAATAAAGTGATCAAAGAAGTTGCACGTAAACTCTCGGAAGAAGCCGGGGATACCTTATTATACCGTATTGCGGAAAAACTGGAATCGCTGATGTGGGATGAAAAAAAAATGTTTCCTAACCTCGATTGGTTTTCTGCAGTATCCTATCATTTAATGGGTGTGCCTACACTTTTCTTTACACCATTGTTTGTAATATCACGTGTTACCGGTTGGAGTGCACATATTATTGAACAAAGACAGGATGGTAAAATCATCCGGCCAAGCGCTAATTACACCGGGCCGGAGAACAGGGGATTTGTGGAGAGAAAAGAGAGGATTTGAAATTTGTGATTTGTGATTTATGATTCGGGGGACAGCACAAAAGCTTAAATGCTAATCTATGAATAAATATGATCTTCAAAAAAGAACAAAACAATTTCACATTGCTGTTCTTCGGTTATGCGAAAATTTTCCAAGAAACGTTACGGGGTTTGAAACGGCAAAACAATTAATCCGCTCCGCAGGTTCGGTAGGTGCAAACTACAGGGCCGCATGCCGGGGAAAATCCAAAGCTGATTTTATTTATAAAATCGAAGTTGTAATAGAAGAAGCAGATGAATCTTTATATTGGCTTGAAATAGTAAAGGAAATTGTATTAGTACCATCAATTTCATTAATTGATACTTTAATAAAGGAAGCAAATGAATTGGTCAGTATCTTTACCGCGATAGACATCACCGCAAAAAAGAACAAAATCAAATAAGTATTAATAATTATTATATTTTAAAAGTCCGGTATTTAAATCAGAAATCAAAAATCAGAAATCAATTCTTATATGTCTTCCCATATTTCCAATGAACGTCCGCCCGTAGATAAAGTAATCAGTGATATTGCAGACTATGTTTTGAATTATGAAATAAAAAATGAACTGGCATGGCAAACAGCGCATTACTGTTTGCTTGATACACTGGGATGTGGCTTTGAAGCATTAACCTATCCTGCCTGTACCAAATTGCTCGGGCCGATTGTGCCCGGCACTATCGTTCCCCACGGTGCAAAAGTTCCCGGAACAAGTTACCAGCTTGATCCGGTGCAGGCGGCATTTAATATCGGTGCAATCATTCGCTGGCTCGATTTTAATGATACCTGGCTGGCCGCGGAATGGGGGCATCCTTCCGATAATCTCGGGGGTATATTAGCAACGGCAGACTGGCTGAGCAGAACAGCTATCGCCAATGGTAAACCACCTTTAACCATGAAAGCCGTATTGGATGGTATGATCCGTGCGCATGAAATACAGGGTGTAATGGCATTGGAAAATTCTTTTAACCGGGTAGGTTTAGATCATGTATTGCTGGTGAAGCTGGCATCAACCGCGGTTGTTGGAAAACTGATCGGGCTTACAAGAGATGAACTGATCAATGCCATATCACTTGCATTTGTTGACGGGCACTCACTGCGCACCTACAGGCATTCACCTAATACCGGCAGCCGCAAATCCTGGGCGGCAGGCGATGCTACCTCCCGCGCAGTAAGATTAGCATTGATTGCTAAAACAGGTGAAATGGGTTACCCTTCTGTACTCTCAGCCAAAACATGGGGATTTTATGATGTATTGTTCAAAGGCAATGCGTTTAAATTTCAACGTGATTATGGCTCTTATGTAATGGAAAATGTGTTGTTCAAAATTTCCTTCCCTGCGGAGTTTCACTCACAAACAGCGGTAGAAGCAGCAATGACACTTCATAAAAAGCTGAAAGCGCTGAATAAATCAGTAGAGGATATCAAATCATTACGTATACGCACACACGAAGCCGCAATACGCATCATAGATAAAAAAGGACCGCTGCATAATCCTGCAGACAGGGATCATTGCATTCAATATATGATTGCCGTGCCATTAATTTACGGCAGGCTTACCGCTGCGGATTATGAAGACAATATAGCTTCTGATCCACGCATTGACATGTTGCGTGATAAAATGTTTACAGAAGAAGATGTTCAGTTCACCAAAGATTACCACGACCCCGAAAAACGTTCTATCGCCAATGCGCTTACTATTGAGTTCAACGATGGAACCAGGCTTGATGAAGTGGTAGTTGAATATCCCATCGGGCATAAACGCCGCCGCGACCAGGGCATACCTGTGCTGATTGAAAAATACAAAACCAACCTGGCAAGAATATTTTCATCCAAGCAGCAGCAAACCATCTACAATGCTTCTATTGACTTCAGTAAACTTACATCAATGCCGGTAAATGAATTTGTAAATTTGATGGGGCGGGGGTAAAATAGCCAATGGTGAATAAGTGCCACACCTTTTGTCATTCATCAATTTTTCTGATGACAACAGTTGATATTTGTCAATCCATACTCAATAGCATAAGGGTAAATATGTAGTTAAAATAAATGTTTAACCCTTAAATAATAATATAGCCTAAATAAGTGTTTTCATTTAGCATGATAATAAAAACACTTATAAGGCAAAATGAAAAAAAATTTTTATACCCCTGTAATAATAGTACTGGGATATTTGTCTCCTGAACCAATATTCAGCCAGACAACTTATGTTGATAATGGCACTTCAAATACTTATACCTTACAAACCGGGGATAGCCTGTATATTAAGCAAGGCATTTTTACCGGAACAGTTAATAACTGGGGCACAGGTGGAAAAATTACGATTGCAAATGGCGCTACATTTAAGCCGGCAAACGTAAACGGCTATAAAAGCAGGTATACGGTATATGGAACCATGACCGTTGCTTCTTTACAAACATCCGACGGATTTAGCTTAAACAATTACGGAACGGTTACCGTTAATGGTAACACACAATTAAATGGCAGTGCACAAACTTTGATCAATAATGCCGCTGCTGTTATCAATTTTAATGGTTCTGTTGATATTAATGCCGGTGGCAGCAGTTTTACCAACCACTCTAATATCACCATCAATTCAGGTTTTAACTTTTACGCAGATGGTATCAGCTTTACCAATTACGCGGAAATGGCTGTTGGCAATGACCTGAACCTGTATTCGAATTCATCTGTAAACAATAAGAAAAATTTGACCATAGGAGGAAATTTCAACTCAAGCAAGGGGCAGGTTAATAACGAGGGCAAATTTCAATCACAAAAAACGATCACATTTGGGGGAAACACTGTGGTTACAAATACCTGCCGCATTATTGGCAGCACCGGCATTACGATAAACAATAACGCTGTCACCATGTATAATAGTGGTTTACTCCTGGCTTCTAACGGTTCATCTTTTACCAATAGCGGCAGTATTATAAGCTCCGGTAATGGCGTAATTAAATCAGGAATACTTACCAATTATGGCACAGTAAAAGGCAACGGGTTCATGTATATTACCGGCAAAAGCACATTGGGAGGCGGAGCATCTGTGGGTGTAAATACAACAACCGGTGACACACTCAGGATATATACGGTAAACAGAACAAAGACCACACAAATTTTTGATGACCAGTGGGGAACAGTATATGCAAACGCGAAATACGCTGTATTTGCAGCCCCGGATACTACCGGGTTTTCATCCTATGCATGTGCATCAGAATACACCGCTTTGGTTTTATTGCCCGTGAGTTGGGATAATTTTTCTGTAACCCTTTCAAATAATATACCTGTTATAAACTGGTCGGCCAACTTTGATGAAGGAACGATCTTTATTGTACAGAGAAGTGAAAATGGAATTGACTTTACTTCTGTAGCCAGCATACCAGGTAAAAGCCATACTTATAATTATAGCTTTACCGATGTTACACTTTCCACAAGCTCTACAGCAATTATATATTACAGAGTTTACGCAGCAGAGCTTACTGGTATTCAAAATTATACTGCTATAAAAAGCGTGCAGCTAAAAAAGGATAATAAGGCGGCGTGTTCGGTTAACCCAAATCCTTTCAACAATAATTTTAATATAATCTATACAACCTCGCAAAAACAAAATATAACAATCAGGGTGTTTAATTTTAACGGACAGGCTGTATTTATTAAGCAACTACTTGTAAATATTGGTACTAATACAATTGCTGTAACTGAGTCAGGCAAATGGTTGAGCAGTATATACATTGTGCAATTAACAGGGGAAAACGGAAGCTCGGTATCAACAAAAATTATCAGGCAGTAGATGCCAACAGGACATGTGATCAAAAATTTTAGCCGGGAAATTTATACAATGTTTTAAGCCGGCATTATCTCAAACTCCTGGCTACCGGTGCAGGAAGAAAAGCTTTTGCATTTCCTCCATTCCGTATTACATCTCTAACCAGTGTTGATGCTACTGAAGTATATTGAGGAAGACAGGTGAGAAAAATAGTCTCGATATCAGGAGACAGGCTTCTGTTCATATCCGCGATAGCCTTCTCATATTCAAAATCATTTACGTAACGTATACCTCTTAAAATAAAATTAGCATTATGTTTTTTGCAGCAATCTATCGTTAGCCCTTCATATACTACAGCCTCTACTTTTTTCTCGTTCTTAAAAATTTCATTAATCCATTTCAACCGCTGCTCTTCAGAAAACATAGCTGTTTTATTGGCATTTCTGCCGATACCTATAATGAGCTTATCAAACAGGCTAAGTGATCGGTTAATAATATCAAGGTGACCAATTGTAATGGGATCAAAGGTTCCGGGAAAGAGCGCAATACGTTTCATGTGGAAGTTTGTGGTTTGTGGTTTGAGGTTTATGGTTTGGGGGTTAACTACAAACTACAAACCATAAATAAATTAACTCTCCTTCCTTCCTCCTCCTGCCAGCAAATACAATACTGCCATTCGCGTAGCTACCCCGTTCTCTACCTGCTGTAAGATAATAGATTGTTTTGAATCCGCAACATCACTATCTAATTCAACACCGCGGTTAATTGGTCCGGGATGCATGATAACGATTTCTTTATCCAGGCTATCCAGCATTTTTTTACTAATGCCGTAAGCAAGATTATATTCTCTCAGGGAAGAAAAAAGTACCTGGTTCTGCCTTTCCAGCTGGATGCGCAGCACGTTCGCCACATCACACCACTCCAATGCTTTTCTCACATTGTATTCAACCCTTATATCAAACGCCTTTTGCATATAGGGAGAAATCAATGTGGGAGGACCCGCCACCATTACCTCTGCACCCATTTTTTTAAGCAGGTAGATATTGCTCAGTGCTACCCTCGAATGCATGATATCGCCGATAATAGCCACCTTCAATCCTTCCAGGCTGCCTTTTTTTTCACGCATGGAAAAAGCATCCAGCAATGCCTGGGTAGGATGCTCGTTTATACCATCTCCGGCATTTACAATGGCTGCGGGAATATGTTTTGCCAGGAAATGAGGCGCTCCGCTGGCACTATGCCGCATAACCACCATATCCACCTTCATGGAAAGGATATTATTCACTGTATCCAGCAAAGTTTCGCCTTTGGAAACCGAAGAGCCACTTGCCGTAAAATTAATGGTATCGGCGCTGAGCCGCTTTTCAGCCAATTCAAATGAAATGCGTGTTCGGGTAGAACTTTCGTAAAAAAGATTGACAATGGTTACATCCCGCAGTGTGGGCACTTTTTTAATAGGACGCTGTAAAACTTCCTTAAATTGGGCTGCGGTATCTAAAATGAGCTGAATATCCTGTGGCCGGAGGTCTCTAATGCCTAACAGATGTTTTGTACTGAGTTGCATTAGGATGCGAAATTAGCTGTTGGACGTTAAAGTTCAAAAAGAGAATATTACTTGAATTTAAAAATCTTTTTTATTACCTTTGCGACCCCAAATCAGGAATTGTACTGGTTTGGTATTGCCCCAAAGGCTCCATAAGTGTTTCGTCTGTTCGAAGCCGCCCCTCGGGTATAACACATAATAATTTAAACAATGCCAAAGGTTAAAACCAATTCAAGCGCAAAGAAAAGGTTTAAAGTTACCGCAACAGGCAAGATTACCCACCAGAAGTCTTTCCGTCGTCACCTGTTGACAAAAAAATCTAAAAAACGTAAACGTGCTATGAATGTGGATGGTGAAGTGCACAAAACAAACCTCCATTTCGTAAAACGTTTATTGCGTTTAAAGTAAACTTCAGCTTTTAAAAAGCAAATCATTACAAAACAGTTGATGTGCGTTAAGGCGTACTCACGTAAAACTTATAATCATGCCTCGTTCAGTAAACTCCGTAGCTTCAAAAGCTCGCAGAAAAAGAATATTAAAAGCCGCCAAGGGTTATTACGGCAAACGTAAAAATGTATTAACCGTTGCCAAAAACGTAGTAGAAAAAGGTTTAACATACAAATATGTTGGACGTAAATTAAAGAAAAGAGAATACCGTGCTTTGTGGATTGCCCGTATCAACGCAGCAGTTCGCGAAGAAGGGTTAACTTATTCTGAGTTCATCCATAAATTGAATGTAAAAGGTGTTGGCTTAGACCGCAAAGTGCTGGCTGATCTTGCCATGAATGAGCCTGAAAGCTTCAAAAAGCTGGTGGCATCCGTTAAATAAACCATACAAAGGCTGGGTTAATTGAAGATTTTCGCCAGATACCAGATAACATTAAACCGGTAGTGAAAAAATCACGACCGGTTTTTTATTGCATATATTTCAAAAAACTACATTTGCAAATCATTTCGCTCACTTATTAACAGGCATCACTTAAACAATGAATAAATCATACACCGATCTTGTCAAACAAACCTTTTATTTTCCCCAGGAAGGCTTTGATGTACAGGAGGGATATCTGCGGTTTAACGGACTGGATCTGAAAGCCCTTATTGACAAATACGGAACACCGCTAAAGCTTACCTACCTGCCCAAAATAGGCATGCAGATAAACAAAGCAAAGCAAATGTTTAAGGATGCTTTTAAAAAGCACCGTTACGAAGGAAAATACTTTTACTGCTACTGTACAAAAAGTTCGCACTTTTCTTTTGTGGTGGAAGAAGCCCTCAAGCACGAAATTCATCTCGAAACTTCTTATGCTTATGATATCGAGATCATCAATCGCCTGTACGAGAAAAGAAAAATCACAAAAGATATACATATCATTTGCAATGGTTTTAAGCAAAAAGGGTACACATCCCGTATTGCACGCCTGCTGAACAATGGCTTTAAAAATGTGATCCCTGTTTTAGATAATAAAGATGAACTGGAAGCTTACCGCAGATCTGTAAAAGTACCCTTTAAGCTGGGCATACGTGTTGCAGCAGAAGAAGAACCTACATTTCCCTTTTACACCTCACGGTTAGGCATACGCGCCAGGGATATACTGGAATACTATGTAGACAAAATTGAAGGTAATGAAGATAAGTTCCAGCTAAAAATGCTGCACATCTTTTTAAATAAAGGTATTAAGGACGATATATACTACTGGAGTGAGCTGAATAAGATCATTCACTTGTACTGCCAGTTAAAGAAAATATGCCCTGAGCTTGATTCCATCAATATAGGTGGCGGATTCCCGATAAAGCACTCACTTGGTTTTGAATATGATTACCAGTTCATGATCAATGAGATTGTAAGAAATATTAAGAGTGCCTGCAAAAAGGCCAAGGTGCCGATGCCAAATATCTATACTGAATTTGGCAGCTTTACGGTAGGTGAAAGTATGGCACACATATACAGCGTGGTTGGACAAAAAGTTCAGAACGACCGTGAAACATGGTATATGATTGACTCTTCTTTTATTACTACACTGCCTGATACCTGGGGTATTGGTGAACGATTCTTGTTGTTGCCCATCAATAAATGGGACCAGGAGTATCAACGTGTGGTATTAGGCGGAATGACCTGTGACAGCCATGATTACTATGACTCCGAGGAGCATATCAATGAAGTGTTTCTTCCAAAAATAACCAATGGAGAGCCGCTTATTCTTGGCTTTTTCCATACCGGTGCTTACCAGGATCAGATCAGCGGATATGGCGGCATTAAACACTGCCTCATCCCATCGCCTAAGCATGTGATTGTAGAGTATGATAAAAATGGAAAACTGGTAGATTGGCTGTATGCTAAAGAGCAATCCGCGCAAAGTATGCTGAAGATACTGGGATATATTAAGTAGTGAATAGGCAATAGGCAATGGTAAATTGAGTATAACGTGAGAGATGCTAAACATTCTCTATTGCCCGCTGTCCATTCCCTATTGCCATTCCCCATTCATTAGCGAAGCTTTATCTTCATAACCACATCATCTGCAGTTACGAACAGAACATCTTTTGCTTCATTAAAAACGCAATTCGAACAGGAGCGGCCATATACCTTTATCAACCCAAGCAGTTTACCCTGTGACGAAATAATGTTTATGCCATCAGGACCTGCACTGAAAATATTACCTGCATTATCCAATTTAAAGCCATCGGGCCCCTGCTTAACTTCGGCTTTGCTTTTTAAAGGTATTGCGTCCAGTAAAACACCGCCGCCTAATATTTTTCCATCGTCATCAAGCTTATACGCATACCATGCAGGCTTTTTATCATCGCTGCTTGCTATATACAGCGTTTTTTCGTCGGGAGATAGCGCTAATCCATTAGGACGAGGTATTGAATCAATCAGCAATATTACTTTTCCATTTGAGATTTTGTACACACCTTCAAACGTTAATGCTCTTTCCGGGTCATGCTCGCCTTCCGGCAAACCGTATATAGGATCGGTGAAATAAATATTGTTTTTGCTGTCGGCAATAAGGTCGTTAGGACTATTGAACCGTTTGCCGTTATAGCCTTTAGCCAGTGCAGTATATACTGCGGCAGGTGAACCAGGCGCTGCATCCATTTTCGCTACCTGGCGGTTACCAGATTGGCATAGCAGCAACTTTCCATTCTTGTCCAGTGCCAGCCCGTTTGAACCCGTCTCACCTTTCCGTGGTGCTGCATCTGTATACCCGGAAGGCGTAAGATAAAGAGTGCTCATCGTATCTCCTTCCTGCCATTGGTATATTTTATTTTGTGGCACATCAGAAAAAATTAATTTTTTAAGAGATGCTATCCAGAGCGGCCCTTCGCTCCAGTCAAATCCCCTTCCAATTATTTCCGCGGTTGCCCCGGTATCAACAAGCGGAGGCAACGTTTTATCATACCATTCTGTTTTTATCAGTGTTTCTTTATGCACAGCAGCCGTATCGGATATACCAACTTCATTGGGAGCTGGTTGATTGCAGGCAATAATGCCATAGCAAAAGAACAAAACAGCAAAAAAATGTTTCATATATATGCGCTTTTAAGACCGGGGATATTGTTATTAACAGGAACCATATTTAGTTCGTGAAAATAATATATGTTTTGAAAACCATTAAGAAGTTAAGGGTCATTAAGGCTTTTTACTTAATTTTCTTAATGGCTTAATGGTTAATTATAAGAGCTAATAGTGTTCCCGGATAATATGTTTGACGGCGGTTGTTATGCGCTCCTACACCCCACTCCTCCCTACCATTCCGCTATGCTTCCATCCTTATGGCGCCACACAGGATTTCTCCAGTTATGACCTTCACTATCCATTTTAATAACATGCGCTTCATTTATCGTAATTCCCAATCCCGGTCCTGAAGGGATCTTTACAAATCCGTTTTCATAACTGAATACAGATTTATCGGTAAGATAATCCAGCAGATCACTGCCCTGGTTATAATGAATGCCAAGGCTTTGTTCCTGTATAAATACATTATGGCAGGTAGCGTCAACCTGCAAACATGCCGCTAAAGCAATTGGCCCGAGCGGGCAATGCGGTGCAGCGGCCACATCAAATGCTTCAGCCATAGATATTATTTTCTTGCATTCTGTTATACCGCCGGCATGCGACAGATCCGGTTGTATTATATCCACGTACCCATCTTTCAATAAGTCTTTAAACTGCCAGCGGCTGAACATCCTTTCACCTGTGGCAATAGGTATTGATGTGCATTGGGCAATTTCCTTTAATGCTTCATTATTTTCCGGTAAAACAGGTTCCTCAATAAACATAGGGTAAAATGGTTCTAACGCTTTCGCTAAAACTTTTGCCATGGGTTTATGCACCCTCCCGTGAAAATCAATACCTATTCCTACAGTTCTATTTGTTGCTTCACTAATAGCCGAAACACGTTTCAGTACTTCTTCCACTTTTGCAAATGAGTCAATATACTGCAGCTCTTCTGTAGCATTCATTTTAACAGCTGTAAACCCGGTATTTGCTGCAGCCTTTGCCGCATCAGCTACATCAGCAGGCCTGTCCCCTCCTATCCAGGAGTATATTTTTATGGAATCCCTGGCTTTTCCACCCATCAACTGGTAAACAGGAGCATTAAAAAATTTTCCTTTAATATCCCATAAAGCCTGGTCAATACCCGCAATAGCGCTCATCAGGATCGGTCCACCACGGTAAAACCCCGCCCTGTACATCAGGTTCCAATGATCCTCAATATGCATGGGATCTTTACCAATAAGATATTCCATCAGCTCATGCACAGCCGCTTTTACAGTAGCCGCACGACCTTCAATAACAGGTTCTCCCCAACCGGTTATACCCTCATCTGTTTCAATTTTTAAAAACAACCAGCGCGGTGGCACCTGGTAAAGTGAATAACCTGTAATTTTCATAAGCAATCAATATAAGATTCAGCTTAACCCGGCAGGTTAAGTGTGATAATAAAAGTCGTGCCCTCACCTAATACGCTTTCCACGTTAATACTACCTTTATGGCTAAGAATAATATTCTCTGTATTTGTAAGCCCGAGCCCGGTACCTTTTGCTTTTCTGCTATAATAGGGTTCAAAAAGCTTACTTAATGCTTCAGCATCCATTCCACTACCATTATCTGTAATCTCTATATAACATTTTTTTTGTTTGGCATAAGTTTTTATAGTCAGCACACCTTTCTCAGATTCCATAGCTTCAATTGCATTAACAATTATATTAAGAAAAGCTATCTTGATTTTTTCCTGGTCAACCACAAGATCACATATATCTGCGTCGTATTGTTTTATAACCTGTATACCATTTAGCATTATCCTGTCTTCTGCCAGCGATAGAGCTTCATCAAGCAATTGATTAATAGAAATAGCCTGCGATTTTAGTTCTATAAACCTGGTAGAATTGAGAAGTTCAGTGATCAGGGAATTAATTCTTTGACTATTGCGGGTAATCATATCGTAAAATATATTACGATCTTCTGCTCCCTGGTCCTGCTCAGACCTTAACTGATCAACGGAAAGATTAATATTGGTCAATGGATTTCTTACTTCATGAGCTATTGTTCTTGCAATACGGCCTGTTGATGTAAATTTTTCAAGACGGCGCATTTCAACAAGCTCCCTGTTGGCCTTATCCAGGTCTTCCACTCTTTTTTCAAGTTCCCCCCGGTATTCTTCAGCTTTCTGGTCAGCAAGCCTCCTTGCTTTATTTTCAGTTATATAGGTAATAAAGCCAAATATGAATAATAAAACTGCGATTATTAAAGAAGCTGTTATAACTACATTTAATGTTCTGTACCGGAGTTGTAGTTCTTCCCGATTTTTATCCCTTATCCCCTCTTCGGCATTTTGCATTGTAATGATTACATTTCGCAAACTATCCATTACCAACTTTCCATATTCTTCATTTATCAGCAAGCTGTCTGTTAATATATAATTATTGTTTTGCAGAGCGGTTATATTACTATCAATAATAGAAAATTTTTGATCAAGTAAAGCTTTAGCCCTGCCCATCAATTGCTTTTGCTGTGTATTATTTGTGATATTGGAGTCCAGGTTATAAAGCAAAGAGTTGGAAGCATTGCGGCTTTGATAATAGGGATTTAACGCGCTTCTTTCTTTGGTAAGAAAATACCGTGTAGATCCGATTTCGGCATCTTTCATCAACGAAATAAAATCATTGAACTTGGTGATGACAATATTGGTTTTCTGAAAAGATTGGGATTGTTTATCAGCCTGAACATTGTAATACAGGGTAAGCAAATATGAAAAAAGTAAAATAACAAAAGCTGAACCATATCCAACCCGTATACGTTTATCAATCCTGAATTTTTTTATAATACGCTTCATGCTTGCCTGGATTCTTATCTAACAAAGTATAGCTGTTATGCAAAATAAGAAATAATTAATCGTTAATTCGTTTAGGTACAGATATTATAACCTGCAAATAACCAAACATGGCACTCCAATTGTTCACAAAAACGGGTACTGTTGTTACGCAGGGAAAAGTGATTTTATTTCTGTAACTTTAAGCAAAGCCTCTACTATGATCAGGCCAACATCCTTCCGCCTTCCGCAATACATTGTGGACAAAGTATCACAATTGATGGATATACTCAGGAGTGAAAAACAGAAATATGAAATAGCTTCTATATCGGTTAAGGATAAACAGTTAAGAGACAGTATAAGTTGGCTTGCCCAGGAGAGTAATCAATATATCTGCGAACTTACTTCGCAATTAAAATCAATAGGCGCAGTAGTTGCAATTGATACTGAAGAAAACAATCAGTCATCATCTACCCCTCCTGTTTTTACAGAAGCTCAACTTTCATCAAATGTTATTCAATTCTGTAAAGACAGCGAAAAAATGATCATCAGCGCTTACAGAGTAGTTTTAAATGAGCCATATCTTGTAGAGGGGCTAAGAACACTTATAAGGCAACAATTGAATGGCATTATGTACGCTTTTCTGCAATTAAAATTATTATATAAGTTAAAAAGCGAATAAAAGTTTGCGAATAGAAAAGGCGGATCATATATGATCCGCCTTTTCTATTCGCCGTTCATTGGTACCGCAAATTAATTGCGGATATTAATAGTTTCAGTAAAAGCAGGAACAAACAGAACTTTCTTCCGTCCTTTAACATCATCCAGTTTAGCAAACTCTGAGTTATTGCTGATAAATTCAGGAATAATAAGTTTCATTTTACCAACAAGTTTAAAATGATCTCCCTGTTTACATAATTCAGTAAGATTTTCTATATCGTTCAAAACCTCTTTATAAGACCTTGAAACAACTTTGGCGATTTTTATTTTTTCATGATGTGTTGGCAAAGTTTTCTCTTTTTCATTCAACAACTCCTCATAAAGTTTTTCGCCTGGCCGCAAACCTGTGTATACTATATTAATATCTTTATCCGGAACCAGTCCTGCCAGCTTAATCATATTTTTAGCCAGGTCGGCTATTTTAACAGGCTGTCCCATATCAAAAACAAATATTTCTCCTCCATTTCCCATAGTAGCCGCTTCCAACACAAGCTGAACAGCTTCGGGAATAGTCATGAAATACCGGGTAATTTCAGGATGTGTTACAGTAATAGGCCCACCATGCTGAATTTGCGAACGGAAGCGAGGAATAACAGATCCGTTTGAACCCAGCACATTTCCAAACCTTGTGGTGATGAAACGTGTTTTATTATTCACAACGCTAATGCTTTCATCATCAGCATCCCTTAATAAGTCAGAAAGCAATTCAGTAGAAGGAGGGTTAAATGAAGAACTATTCAAAGACTGCACATATGTTTCTGCAATTCTTTTGGATGCCCCCATGATATTGGTAGGATTAACAGCCTTATCTGTAGATATCATGATGAACTTTTCAACACCGAAGCAAACTGACAGGTCCGCCATATTCCTGGTTCCCATAACATTCGTCAAAATTGCTTCCTCCGGATATTTCTCCATCATGGGAACGTGCTTATAAGCAGCAGCATGAAACACTATATGAGGACGATATTCTTTGAATGGAATAATCATCCTGCGCAGGTTTCTGATACTCGCAATAAAGGTCTTTATTTTTGCTGCAGGATAACCTTCTTCAAGTTCAAGCTGCATTTCATGCAGCGGAGATTCAGCCTGGTCACATAAAACAACCATTTCAGGATTATAAGACATAACCTGCCTGGCTATTTCAGATCCGATTGAACCAGCAGCACCTGTGATAAGCACTCTCTTACCATAAATTTCTTTTGAAACCAGTTGATTATTTATTTCAATAGGCTTACGTGGCAAAAGGTCTTCAATCCGCAAATCCTGCATTTGTCCCATGCTGAGTTTGCCACTTACCCATTGCTCAGAAGGAGGTACAGCTTGCACCTGGATACCTAAATTAAGGCACTGATCAATAATCCTTCTTACATCAGCATTATTGGAAAGGCTATTCGGAAGTATTACTTTATTTATATTGAATTTCTTATGCAGATCAGCTAATTCTCGGGAATGATATACTCTTTTTTGTTCAATATTGCTGTTTATCTTTTTTCCACCGGATTGAATAAATCCGCTTACAACAACTTTTTCGTTGTTAGCAGCTTCAATAGCCTGTTTTATTAAAATAGCATGCTGGTCAGAACCATATATCAACACTCTTTTTACATCCGCCAATGCATTTCCTTTAGCCAGGATATAAACTTCTTTTATTGAAGTTCTTAACATAATAAGCAAAGAGGAACTGATGAAAAAGTTAAGTACCAGAAGCGTAGGCATGTCTAAACGCGGTATACGATATAATCTTATAGCCACTAATTCTGAAACAACAGGATAAATCAGGCTCACCACCAGCACAGCGGAAAAAATCCTGAACATATCCTTCGTGTTTGAATACCTTATCAACCCCCGGTAAATACGCATAGCATAAAATACAGTTAAGGATGTGGCAACAAATAATCCCGCATATATAAAGAAGTGTCCCCTTATCAGAAGTGGGAAACGGAATTCCTGCAAAATAAAATAAGACAACACAAAGGATGCAGCGGAGATAACAGTATCTGCGATAAGTATAATCCAGCGAGGAACTATAAAAGGTCTGTTTGTAAAGATTTTCATACTTCAGTACAGTATTTGTTAGGCTTTAGGGAACTCTTTCTTGGTTTTAAATACAACACTGGAGTTAGAAAAGGCTAAAATTTCGTATTAAGCATTCCTGGCTTATACATATTGATACTGGAGGAAAGGAAATTGGGATGTTTAATGGTTAGAGCAGAAGAAAACTATAACCGGCACAAAGGTTATAAAAATATTCAGATTAAACAAGTTTTTAAATATTTATATTGAATTTCATATTTACCAATTTAATTTTTTAAAAAGTTGATTTTCAATTAATTACGTAAAAATCAGTGTAATTGACATTTTTACTACCTTATGATAACTTCTAAACGGTACACTTATCAGAACTTTTCCTGCCACTCAAGCATGCCGCCTGTAAGGTTCTTTACATTATTAAAACCCATTGACTCTAATAATAAACAGGCTTGTCCGCTTCTGTTACCACTTCTGCAGTAACAAATTATTTCTTCAGACTTTAAATCTTCTATTTCGGTTGTATCCATCATCCTGATTTTTCCTAAGGGCAAAAGAATTCCGCCTATATTAAATGCTGCGTTTTCCTGTGGCTCGCGTACGTCTAAAAGATTAATTTTTTCACCTGCGGCTAACCTTTTGTTCAATTCTTCAGTTGTAATTGTTTGCATACTATAATGTTTTGTTGTGATGTTGAATGATTAATACTCATTACTTCCGGTAGACTGGCTTTGTTGTTTACCGGTACTGTCTACCACTCTTTTCAAAGGCTTCTCAGGGGTTATCCAGATATCTATCATTTGTCCCTGGCGTATCCTGTTCATTGTACCATCATCATTAAACCGCGGAGGTTGCTGGCGGAAAACAAATGCCGCGCCGGTATCCTGCACATTTCCATCCTGCACCACACTACCCAGCATAATTTTATTTGCTTCTAACAAAGCGGCTGCTTCCTCGTAGCTCATGGCAAAAAGATCCGGAACAGGCAATTCTTCACTTCCAACTCCTGCACCAAGCACCAAAGAAATAGTATTGCCCATGGTAATTTTTGTACCTGGTCGTATCGTTGCATTTTTATATAGCTGATCCAAAACTGCGTTTTTGGCAATATCGGGCTGGTATGTGGTATCGCCCAGTTTTAATCCCCTTGATTTAAGCTCAAGCTCTGCATTACGAAAACTCATTCCAACAAGATTAGGCATTTCAATCTCCGGGGGCACCGCCCTGTTTACAGTTAAATATACGGTACGGTTCACTTTAACAGAAGCATCCGGCTCAGGAAATTGTTTTACTACGGCAAGCGGAGGAATAGAATCGTAGTATACAGAATCCTGCACCAATACTTCAAAGCCTTCTTTATTCAATAATGCTGTTGCCTCTTTAATATCCTTATTATTTACATCAGGCACTTTCAGATACGACCCATGATGTGTAAAATATTTCAGCGACTGAAGGAATAGAAAAAATATAAGTAACAGTATTCCCAGTGCTATCAATATATTTGCCCAGAGCGGACGGTCAGTGATTATTTTAAACATACCTTAAATATCTTAATAAATCTACACTTCAAAACCGGTTTTCAAATCAACCCTTTTATTGCTTACCGTTTGCTAAAGCTTCTTCTATAAGTGAAGAGTATAGCTCTTTCAATGTCCATCCCATTGCTTTTACCTGCTTGGGCACTATACTTGCTTCACTTTGCCCCGGCACTGTGTTTATTTCAAGTAAAAACGGCGCTTTTTTGTCATCATTGTATATAAAGTCCATTCTCACAACCCCGCGGCAATTAAAAATTTTATATACCTTTTTTGCAGTTTCCCTAACCTGTTCTGCAATATCTTCTGAAACCTCAGCCGGAGTTATTTCGTTAGCCATACCCGTTGTATACTTTGCTTCGTAATCAAAAAAATCCTTTTTACTGATTACTTCTGTTATAGGCAGTGTTATTATTTTGTTATTTGATTTAAATACACCAATTGTAAATTCCCGCCCATTAATAAATTCTTCTATCAATACCTGGTCATCTTCATTAAAAGCCTTCGCTACCGCTTTTCCTAATTCTTCCGAGTGCTGGTTCACTTTTGACATTCCGATACTCGACCCACCGTTATTGGGTTTAACAAAAACAGGAAACTGAAGATCCTTTACTGCCTCATCAGCGCTTTCAAACTGATCTTTTATTAAAACAACTGAGCGGGCAACATTAATACCGCTGAATGCAGCAACCGCTACAGTATAACGCTTGTTAAATGTAAGCGCAGATATAGCCGCATCGCATGATGTATATGGAAGGTTCATTAAATCAAAGTATCCCTGCAATTTGCCATCTTCTCCGGGCGTACCGTGTATACCAATCAATACCGCGTCAAAGCTGATCTTTTTATTATTAACTGTTATGCTGAAATCATTTTTGTCCACTTCTGCTTTGTCATTACCATCTTTATAAAACCAACCATTGGTTGTTATATCAATGGTATAAACGTTATACTTTTCATGGTCAATATGCTTCTCAATAGTAACGGCACTTTTATACGAAATTACTGATTCTCCGGAGTAGCCTCCTGTAACAAATGCGATATTGGGTTTCATGTATATTAATAATTTTTTGCACGCAAAGAAACGACTTTTTGCCGTTCATTTATAACAGCTTCCTGCATATACTACTCTCCTGTTCCTTCATTGCCGGAATCAAGTAAAAATTTCCAGCTTCCATCTTCCTGTTTTTGCCATATAGTAACATAAGTACCTTTATAAGTCGAGTCGCCCATCTGCATCGTATAAACACCGTAAGTATATCCAATATCTGCTGCTTTTGACATATTTGCACCAACGGGATGCCAGGTCAGGACAAGCGAAGAATCGTTTAAAGAACTGATAAGATCAACCGCCGCCGCTCCTGCAATTGGCATCCGCTGAGGGCGCAACATAACGCCCTCCTCATCCATATATTCAAGAAACGCTTTTTTCATTCCCACTTCTTTCGACCGGTTTGAAAAATCTATATCAGCCTGCTGCATGCTATTCAAAGCCTCAATTCTTTTTTCATCATTTTTAAACTTTGGAGTATTAATGCATGATGCAGTAATAATGCATAACAAAACCGGCAAAAAAGCAATTTTCAGCATAGGAATTATTGTATTAAAAAATAAGGGTGAAGGAACTTTACCTTCACCCACAACGGGAAATATCACCCGCCTGTTTTATGACGCCGAAGCATCATTATTAGAAACTTAAAAGATATTCGTTAACAAACAATCTTATAAATCTAAAGTTAAACTGTTTATCTAAATTTTACAAATGTAATTTTTCCTTCTTTGCCATTAATTCCTCAACAGTTTCCTCGTACATTTCATCAGGCACACAACAATCTACCGGGCAAACTGCCGCACATTGAGGCTCTTCATGAAATCCCTGGCACTCGGTACATTTATTTGGAACAATATAATAAGTATCCACGCTTATTGGCGAGAAGCGTTCATTCGCGTCAATAGTAGTGCCATCCATTAATGTAAAACTCCCTTTTACAGTAGTACCGTCTGCAAGCGCCCATTCAACCCCTCCTTCATAAATCGCATTGTTAGGACATTCAGGTTCACAGGCCCCGCAATTAATACATTCATCTGTTATTTTTATTGCCATACCTTATTTACAATTTTACGGGTAATATTTTGCAATTAGATTTGCAGGCCAAAGATAATCACATCTGAATAAATATTTATGCTGAATTTAAAACAAAGACTGGCTGCATTACAACTGCTAAAGCAATACATGCTTGGCGATGATGAAGAATGGACAACAGTTCAAAGAACAGCCGGCCTGCAAAATGCATGGTTTACACCTGAATTTATTACAACCGCCATTCAAAATATCTGCAACCATTTACTGGATGAAGAAAAATTATCGGAATGGGTGGCTTTATATAAAGTATCACACGAAAGTAAAACAGCGATCAACATTGGTATTACCATGGCAGGCAATGTACCGCTGGTTGGTTTCCATGATTTTTTATGTGTGTTTGCCGCGGGGCATAAACAAACAATAAAGCTATCTGCCATGGATAATATTTTATTAAAACATCTTACTGATAAACTGGTTCAATTTGAAAACAATGCAAAGGAGACTATTGAATACCGGGAGATATTAAAAGGTTGTGATGCCTATATAGCTACAGGTTCAAATAATTCGGCAAGATATTTTGAATATTATTTTAAAAAGTATCCTCATATTATAAGAAGAAACAGAACATCCGTTGCCATAATTACAGGCAGCGAAACGAACAAAGACCTTGAAAGGCTTTCTGATGATGTATATATGTATTTTGGACTGGGATGCCGGAATGTTACCCAAATATTTGTACCGGGCAATTATGACTTTACTCTTCTTTTGGATGTATTTAAAAAATATGATCGCCTCATCGAAAATCATAAGTATAAGCATAACTACGATTATAACCTGGCAATGCATATTATCAATCAAAAATTTTACATGACAAATGGCTCGGTTATCCTGTCAGAAAATGCATCTGCATTTTCCCCCATAAGCCAGCTGCATTACCGGTTTTACAGCAATAAAGATGAAATATATCAATCACTGAACCCTGAAGAAATTCAATGCATCGCCGGCACAGAAAAGATACCATTTGGTACCACCCAACAACCGGGCTTAACGGATTATGCCGACGGGATAGATACCATGCGTTTTTTAAGTGATATCGCCGTAAATTAACCTGGCTTATTTTGACTTTAAAATGAATAACCATTAACATTTCTATTACGAATACAATCGTAATTTCATGTGCTGCAAAACAGCGGTTGCTCCTAATCATTTGTTAAAGCAAAATGTTGAAAATGCCAGTTTATCAGCTTTTAACGTTTTGTATTATAAAGGCATAGCATTTGATGAAGGATTTAAAGAAGTATTTATACATTTAGTTTACAAATAAATCTCTATAAGCAATGAAAATTAAGCATGTTGTATTTACAATACTTATAAGCGGATTAACCTCCCTTGGAGTAATGTATGGTTACAATCATTTCAATTCAAAACCTGTGGCAATCCAGGATGGAATAAAAGTTCCTGCGAATTACGCCGGAATGTTTGACAGTAATAATAATGTTCCCGGCGATTTGGTTGATTTTGTGCAACCCGCCAAAGCGGCGCTTCCCACTGTAGTGCATATAACCACGGTTATTGGCAGAGAGCAGGCAAGCAATAATCTTCCCCGTCGCAGTAATCCATTCCAGGGATTGGTGCCTGATGATTTTTTTGATGACTTTTTTGGCGGTGGTGGACAAATGCGTGCTGTTCCACAAAGGGCTTCCGGATCCGGCGTGGTAGTAAGCCAGGATGGGTATATTATTACAAACAATCACGTTATTGATGGCGCCAGCGAAATAAAAGTAGGGCTTAGCAATAAAGCATCTTATACAGCAAAAGTAGTAGGCGCAGACCCCAGCAGCGACCTTGCCGTGCTTAAAATTGAGGCGAAAAACCTTCCCTTTCTTCTGTATGGAAATTCAGACCAGGTGCAGGTAGGCCAGTGGGCATTAGCAATAGGTTATCCTTTAAATCTTGAAACTACTGTAACGGCAGGTATTATCAGCGCAAAAGGGAGAACATTAGGTTTGAACAGCCGTAAAAGCCAGGCGCCTATTGAATCTTATATACAAACAGATGCCGCAGTTAACCAGGGCAACAGTGGGGGTGCCTTGGTTAATCTTAAGGGTGAACTGATCGGTATTAACTCTGCCATAGCCTCTCCTACGGGTTCCTATGCCGGTTATTCCTATGCTATTCCTGTAAATATTGTAAAAAAGATTGTAAATGATCTTATACAATTCGGCACCGTACAAAGGGCTTATCTTGGTATTAGCTACCTGCCGGATGAAGCGCCGGATTCAGAAAAAGAAAAAGTAGGGTATAAAACAGGATTAGGGGTATATGTCAGAGAAGTGCCTAAAGACGGCGCTGCTGCTGCTGCCGGTATAAAAGCAGGTGATTATATTACAAAAGTGAATGGCTTTCCGGTAATTTCCGGCAATGAAATGGTAGAGCAGATAGCAAGGTTTAAACCCGGAGATAAAATAACCGTTAATTACCTTAGAGACGGAAAAGAAGGAACAGCAAATGTTACCCTTAAGAATAAAACAGGCACATACGATATTGTTAGAGTATCTGTGCTGGATGAGTTTGGGGCTGACTTTGCGACCCTTGATAAAAAGAAAGCAAGTGAATATGGACAAAGTGGCGGTGTGGTTGTTAAGAAAATAAACCAGAATGGTCTCATTGATGGGCAAACAAGAATGAAAGATGGTTTTGTAATATTAAGGGTGAATGATAAACCTGTAGCAAGTGTGGAAGAACTAAATACCGAAGTTCAGAAATCGGGCTCTTCTGTAAAGCTCGATGGTTTCTATCCTGGATTTGAAGGACTATATACCTATAATATCAGCAAAGATCCGCAGTAATGATCAGATAGCTTATAAAAGAACAGCCATTGTATTTGTACAATGGCTGTTCTTTTATTGCTTGTCTTTAAGAATTTCATGCCCCAGCTTATCTCTCTTTGTTTGCAGGTATTTTTCATTATAAGGATTAGGACAAATATGCAACGGAACATTTTCTACTATATCTAATCCGTAACCGATCAATCCAACTCTCTTTCGCGGGTTATTGCTGATCAGTTTCATTTTATTAATACCGAGATACCTGAGTATCTGCGCGCCGACACCATAATCTCTTTCATCCATTTTAAACCCGAGGTGCAGGTTTGCTTCCACTGTATCCATGCCTTCTTCCTGCAGCTTATACGCTTTTAATTTATTTACCAGTCCTATACCCCGCCCTTCCTGGTTCATATATAATACAACGCCTTTACCCGCTTCATCAACCATCTTCATGGCCTCATGTAACTGATCTCCGCAATCGCACCTGAATGAACCTAAAATATCACCGGTAAAACAAGAGGAGTGAACACGTACAAGCACCGGTTCATCTTTCTGCCACTCTCCTTTCACCAGCGCCATATGTTCCCCGCTTGACGGGTTATTTCTTTCTTTAAATATAATAAGTTTAAAATGCCCGTATTTTGTAGGCATATCTACCCTTACAATTTCCTCAATCAACGAATCAGCCTTCAGCCTGTATTCTATCAGATCCTTTATTGTGATCAGCTTCAGGTTAAATCGCTTAGCAATTTCCTGCAACTCAGGCAATCTTGCCATTGTACCATCATCATTCATGATCTCAACCAATACACCGCCATAAGGTTGATCAAAACCTGCCAGCCGTGCAAGATCAATAGCGGCTTCTGTATGCCCGGCTCTTCTTAATACGCCGCCGGCTTTAGCTTTCAGGGGGAAGATATGACCTGGTCTGCCTAAATCTTCCGGTTTTGTTTCAGGATTAATTAAAGCCATCACAGTTTTCGACCTGTCCTGAGCAGATATGCCTGTGGTGCAGCCATGCCCAAGCAGGTCTACAGGTATGGTAAATGGTGTTTCATGCAAAGAAGTATTGTTATTAACCATCAGGTCAAGCTTCAGTTCGGCGCATCTTTCTTCTGTTAAAGGAGCACATATCAGGCCACGGCCATATTTTGACATGAAATTAATGACTTCCGGTGTAGCGTTCTGGGCGGCAGTAATAAAATCACCTTCATTTTCACGATCTTCATCATCAACCACTATTACTAATTTTCCCTGCTTTATTTCCTCAATCGCACTTTCAATCGTATCAAACATCTGAAAAAATTTTCGCAAAGTTACGAATTAGGTATGTTGAAACAGTATTTAAGAAAATAGCTGCACGAAAACATATTTATTTTTTGCAAATGTGTTGAATTTCGTAATAATATGTTAACATTCTGGTATTAACTTTCCATGATATTGATTTTTCTTTGCAGCGAGAAAAATTATCTGCTATGCAATTACACTTATTAAAAAAATTAATTTTCGCTATTATTGTTTTTATGGTCTGTAGCCCTGCATTTAGCCAGGTTACAACCAGCGGTATTAACGGAACAGTTTTAGATTCATCAGGTGTCTTTCTTGAGGGCGCCACTATTACAGCCACCCACAAACCTTCCGGAACGGTATATACCACTATTTCAGGAAAGAGTGGCTTTTTTAATATTGCCAATGCAAGAGTTGGCGGTCCGTATGAAGTAAAAGTTGAGTATGTGGGTTTCAGCCCGGTTGTGCTGGATGGCATTACATTGGTTTTGGGTGAGCCATACAACGTGAGTGCCGTAATGGGTGTTGATGTAAAAAGTCTTTCTACATTAGTAATAACAGGAAACAGGAGAAGAAATGCTATTGAAAAGACAGGCGCTTCTTCTAACCTCAATTCGCAGCAGTTAGCGCAGTTGCCAACTATTAACAGGAGTATTACAGATTTTACAAGGCTTGCTCCCCAATCAAATGGAAATTCATTTGCGGGCAGGGACGGACGTTATAATAACGTGCAGGTTGATGGCGCCAATTTCAACAATGGTTTTGGGTTAAACGATAACCCGCTGCCTGGCGGTGGTGGTCTTTCTTTGGATGCCATTGAAGAAATACAGGTAAACATCGCTCCTTATGATGTGCGCCAGGGCGGATTTACCGGCGCTGGTATTAACGCGGTAACACGCAGCGGAACAAACACCTTCTCCGGTTCAGCCTATTATTATTTCAGGCACCAGGGAATTACAGGACACAAGGTTAACGGAGAAGAAATTACCAATCCTAAAAGCGCAAGTGAAACCAAAGGTTTCCGTTTGGGTGGTCCTATCATCAAAAACAAATTATTCTTTTTTGTAAATGCTGAACATATAGATAATTCCGGCGCTTTGGGCGGAGCAATTAATCTTTGGAAACCATCTGAAAATGGTGTTGCAGACCCGGATAATGATATTGCCCGTACCAAAAGAAGCGACCTTGAAGCGGTACGCAACCATCTTATTAATCAATGGGGATATGACCCGGGAAGATATGAAGGATATGCTGATAATACCAAGAACAAAACAAGGTCATACCTTGCCCGTATCGACTGGAATATCAGTAAAAATCATAAGCTGGCTATACGTTATAACCAGGTTGAAAGCGACTACCCTGAATTGGTTAATGGAAGTTCAGGCCCTCAGCCGCGTTCTACTTCTGCAAACAGGGTAAGTGCGCAGTCAATGGCTTTTGAAAAAACCATGTACTTTACTGCCAGCAAAGTAAATTCCGTTACACTTGAATTAAACAGTAAACTCAGTTCAAAACTTTCCAACCAATTTTTAGCTACCTACAGTAAAATATTTACCGGACGTACTTCTAACAGCGAAGAGTTCCCGATGATAGATATAGGAGATGGCGCCGGCACAAGCTCTACTTATGTAAATTATATTTCTGCAGGATATGAATTGTTTACATACGCCAACGAAGTAAAGAATGATAACTACAACTTCTTTAATAACCTTAGCTATGTAACCAACAAGCATAATTTTACTTTTGGCGCCAGTTTCGAACTCCAGAAGTTTGCTAATGGTTACACCAGGATGGGTACTTCTTATTACAGGTACGCTTCTGTAGCAGATTTTTTGAAAACAGGAACTGCCGATGAAGTAGCGCCTATACAATTCGGGCTTACCTATGCTTATCCCGGACAGGAGCCTTATGCCAAAGTAAAATATGGTTTGCCTGCAATATATGTGCAGGATAAAATTTCTTTCACAAAAGACTTCAGCCTCACACTTGGCTTACGTGCCGAAGTGCCCTGGTTCATAGACAAACTTCCTGTGAACGCTGCGGTTGATGCACTTGAGCTACAGGATGTAAACGGCAATCCTAAATATTATACCTCTAAATGGCCCAAAACAAGGTTGATGCTTTCACCAAGAGTTGGTTTCCGTTGGGATATTGAAGGAGACAGGTCCCTTATATTACGTGGGGGAACCGGAATATTCTCTGGCAGGGTACCATTTGTCTGGTTAACCAACATGCCTTCTAACCTCGGTGTAATTCAAAATACCATTGAGCCAGGAAGCTATGGAGCATCTGCTGGCTGGATCGGAGATATCAGGTTTAACCCTGAAAAATATTACTGGCTTAACAATACACCTGCAAGCGCCGCAGATGTATTTATAAAATCACCTCAAGATGGTGTTCCTTCAAGCCTTGCTTTAGTAGATCCAGATTTTAAAATGCCACAGATATGGAGAAGCAGTATCGGCTTTGATAAAGCGATACCTAACTCAAGCCTTACTTTAACTGCCGACTTCCTGTTTACAAAAGATATCCAGGCGGTATACCAGTTTGGCGCAAACAGAAAGGCTGCAACACAAACAATGAGTTATTCCGGCGACAACCGTGACTTCTTCCCCAACGCTGCATCTTATACGTATAATTCATTGCTGGGTGGAAATGCAGGAAGTGTTTTAACCAACACCAATAAAGGATATTCAATGAACCTTTCAGTAGGCTTAAGCCTGCCTGTAAGAAAAGGATTGTTCGGTTCCCTTTTCTACAGTACAACGGTTGCGGGCACTACAACAGACAACCCTGGCTCAAATGCAAGCTCTGCATGGGGCAGCAGTCCGAACATCAATACACCTAATGATCTTGCGGTATATTCCGCTACTGATGCGCTTCCCAACCGGATAGTGGGTAATATTTCATACCGTATTGAATATTTAAAGCACCTGGCAACTACGATTTCATTGTATTATAATGGTGCTAATCTTGGCAGATATTCTTATGGATATACAGGAGATCTAAATGGTGATGGTATAAGCGCCGATTTATTATACATCCCTAATAGCGCTGATGAATTGAACTTTACCGCTATTACCGGCAGCACACCATTTACGGTTGAACAGCAAAAAGCCGCTTTTGATGCATTTATTGATAATGATAAATACCTGAGCAAAATGCGTGGCAAATATGCAGAAAGAAATGGAGCTTTACTGCCATGGCTGCATCGTTTTGATTTTAAAGTATTGCAGGATATATTCACCAATATCGGCAAACAAAAGAATACATTACAGCTTAGCCTGGATATTATAAATGTTGGCAACATGCTCAATTCAAAATGGGGCATTCAGCAAACGCTTATTTCAGGTGCAAATACGCTATTAACCAGAAGAAGTGTTACAGCCGAAGGTGTACCAACTTTTACAATGAACACCGTGCAGGTTGGCGGACAAACCATATTACCTACCACTGCATTCAGAGATGTAACCACTACTTCAACCACATGGGGTATGCAGATTGGTCTGAGGTACATTTTTAATTAGGTTTTATAATAACAAATAAATAAAAGCTGTTTCAAAATATGAAACAGCTTTTTTATTACAAATAACCAGGTAATATTAAAACTCCCACCCAATCTTTATCATCAATCTTTTAAAAGTAAAATCATAATACTGCTTATCAACAGACTCCGTTGTTCCGGTCGTGCCCACAACTGTAGTTTTAGTGGTTTTGGTTTCTTCAAAATACTTATACGAGTAGCCTGTACTTAAAAGCATATTATTACCACTGCGAAATTTTATAGCATAACCCAGCCCTGCATCAATATATAGTCCTCCCTTATATTCACTCCAGGCTTTTGTTTGCCCGCTTCCCCAGGTAAAATTTTCTTCTTTTTAGGAAGCCAGGGTATATTATATCCCCCGTCGGCATATATAAAAAAATGGTTGCCGTTTTTTATACTGATATATTTTTTTATATCAATAAACAACGGTACGGTTCTGTAACGATAAAAATCCAAACCAATCCCCGCTCCTGCAAACCAGTTGTGTTTTTCAAACCCGTTAACTGATTGAAGCAAACCCGATACTGCTCCATTCCCATTAATCAAACCTACCTGCTGAAGCGAGTGAAATTGCAATCTTTGCTTTTGCTGGCTAAAGCCCGCCTGGATACAAAAAGCAAGCGCCAGCATCATGATAGTTTTTCTCATTGTGCTATATCAATTTTGCTCAGTAAATGAATGTTATTGATATCAGCATACGAATATTGATACAACCCTTCCGAATTTACTAGCAATGCAATACCATTCATTGCAATTACATCATAGGTTTCAATATCAGGTATGGTAGTAATAAGCTTTATATTCTTAACATCTGCCGCGTTATACACTTTCAAACCATCTGCCCCATCGCATATAAAAAGTAGATCCTCATCTTTTGAAAGCCCGTAAGGATTTGTCATAGGGTATGTTTTCAGCAAAGCAGGACTTGACAGATCTTTAATATCCAATATTTCCAGTTGATTGGTAAACCCATTACAGCTTGTACCCGAGCGAAGCGTAACATAAGCATACTTTTCATCGGCTATAACCGGATCGCAGCTCTGCACATGCGAAAATTGCCCTTCCTGTACAGGATTATTACCATCAGCAATATTATAAATAAACATGCCTGTTGTAGAGCCAATGAACAATTTCTGCTGAAACGGATATATTGTTTCAATATTCCATCCCATATTGATCTTTTTATTGAATGACGGTGATTGAGGTGAGCCTATACCAAAAACGTTCAGATCGCTTGTTGTAACAGCGTACAAATTATTTCCGGCAATTGCAAACCTGGCCATCGATCCTCCAACGCCAAAGGGAGAAACAGCATTCCCGGGGGAGGGGGATGTGTTTGAGCTGTATTGTGCCGTATTCCACAGGCTTAATACATCCTCATACATTATTACGTCGTGCTTATTAAAATTAATGCCAAAAAAGCCGCCATTGCCACATTCCGCATCTACTGTTGTATCTCTTTTAACCCAATCAACAATAACTTTTGATGTATCGGCATAGAATGCGCCATAATATTGCCGGTAAGGAAATGCGCTTTCTACAATTTTGGTTGTGCGTGCCTGTAGAGGATTAGTAATATCCAATGCAACCAGGTCAGTATATGCATCAGCATATAATGTATTTCCTTTTACAGCCAAATCCATATTTCCAGGAATATCTATGAATGCAACATTCTTTGGCGAGAGGGGATTGCTGTTATCAATGATGTGTATTCCTTTGTCAAGCTCATTCAAAAAAATATACTGTCCCTTGATATATAATTTTCCGGCCTGCGATATCTGCCGTGGAGCATTGCTTTTAATATTAGCACGCACCTGTTCTGTTGTTCTGTAAACAGGGCTAAAATAGCTGAAAGTATGTGTACAATGATCTTTAATGCATCCCTGGAGAAAGAGGATGGAGCTTAGCAGAATAATTGAAGTAAGCTTGTATATATGTTTTAGCATAAGCATAGTTTTTAAATCTGACAACAGCTATTACTGCAGCGTTGCTTCAGTCATTTGTTTTATTGCCTGTTTCTAAGGAAAGATGCTATATTATTTCTTCCAAAGTATCCATTCCGTTTTTATGCCAACAGACATAAGGCTCTGTTGTGTTCCGGAAGAAGATTTTACAAGGTTTGACAGCCCGTATTGCATGTATGGGCCTACATACAAAGGCATGCGGGAATGCTGAAATAATTTTGCTGATAATCCCGCATATAGCCCTAACTGAAATTTATTAAACAAAGATTCATCCTGGTAATAAGTACCCGTTGACTTATCATAATGCAGGGCATTAGAATTTATTAGCCAGCCGGCAGACAAACCAGAGTTCAGTTGCAGCGGAAACAGTTTAGTGCCCCTATTTAATTGCCATTGTATACCCAGCGGCAATTCCATAAGATGATATTTGTTTTTATACTCTGCAGCGTTGTTTCCGGAATAGTAACCAGAATAGCGTCCACTGCTGTTTAACCCGGCTAATGCTCCGTTATTATTGCTTAAAAATTTTCCAACCTCCCTGCTTGTAGAAAAATAACTGTATTGAAAATTTCCGGTAAGCGCAAGCCTGGGTTTTACATACCATTTTACAGATACACCAGCATTCCACATTAATCCGCGTTTAACAGGCGTTGCCGAAGTTGGTAATGCGGCGAGGTATACATTATTCTGTGAGGCAACAAAACCGGCATTCATGTTATACACAGGTGCGGATATTGCATAATCTGCTAAAGTTGATTTCTCAAAACTTAATTTATTAAAAATATCAGATAAGCCCGACCCTGTTTTTGAAAATCCTGCACCAGCGTTTATACCAAATTCCCATGATTTCTTTTTAGCCAGCCTTACAGTTGAATTTGAAGCAGTACTGGCAGGTAATTTTTGCAATGAAGTGCTGATCTGTTTTTCATTATCGGGCCAGGAAAGGATGAAAGGTTGTGCATGAATATACTGTTGAACGGCTGTACCATTGAAACCTTTTGCAGCATTATTGCCTTCAGTAATATTTTTAGAAAAATCTTTATAGCCTTCCTGTTGTTCTTTTGTATCATTCAATATATGCCCGATTTTCTGTCCACCTGTTTTCACATTATTTTCTGCAACATTAAAAGCAGGCAACGAAGTATTTTTACCAGGCTTACTTTTTACCGGGTATTTATCCGTTGCCTGCGGAGTAACCTGTTTGCTGATTATAGCAGAAGAAACAGGTTGTGAGCCAGACCCTAAACCATCCTTATTATTAGTATTTGTGATTTCAGCAGGAGTAGTATTTTGTTGTTCAGCAGGGTCTGTATTCATGCCGGCGATAGTATTTTGTTCAGCACGAGCCGGACTGTTTGAATTTTCAGTTGAAACTTTTTCAATTTCTTTAATGGCTACCATTTCTTTAGAAGCCCTTTCACCAGTGCTGCTTCCCCACATCATATATGCCCCTGCGCCACCCAGCAGCAGCAAAAGCAAAGGAATCCAGAAGATCCCCCTTCTTCTCTTTTTATCTTTCTTTATGTGTTCATTCACATTATGCCACACATTGTCCGACGGTTTCAGCTTCAATCCGTCAAACAAGTCTTGCACCTGTTTTTCAAAATCATTTTCCGGCATATTGTCCCAGTTTTGATTCAACGGAATATTTTTCGATCCAGTTAATAAGCAGGTTTCTTGCCCGCATATATTGCGACCTCGACGTTCCCTCATTAATACCTAGTATTTCACCGATCTCCACATGCGTATATCCCTCTACCGCGTGCATATTAAATACCGTTTGGTATCCTGTTGGTAATTGCCTTACTAGATTTGCCAGTTCTTTTGCCTGCATGCTAAGTTGAGGGTTATCTTCAGAAACCGGGTGAAGTGCCAGGTCTGTAAACGAAAGGTCGTATTGATATTTACTGCTTTGTTTTAAATAATTTATAGCAGTGTTCACCATAATACGCCTTACCCATGCACCCAATTCTCCGTCTGAACGGTATTGGTGCAGGTATTTAAACACTTTTACAAATCCTTCCTGTAAAACATCTTCCGCATCAGCAAGCGATTTGGTATAGCGATAACATACCCCAAGCATCTGCTCTGCAAAAAGTTCATACAACTTTCGCTGAGCTGAAGGCTTGTTCTTTAGACAGTCGTTTACTAATTGCTGATAATCAATCATCAGTATATATCCGGTTTAGTTGACAACACTTCATTATAAAGCGTTGCACGAACACTAATTTTTTGATGCGCAATATAAATACATAATAATAAACCGATATTAATATAAGGATGAAGGGTAAATGGATTCTGTAATTAACTTCGTGCATATGCCCATTTTCGCTTTAAAAAATGAATTAATATTCCCTCCTGTACAGCTTGCTGATGCTGATGGATTGCTGGCTATGGGAGGCGATCTTTCTGTGGAAAGGCTGTTGCTGGCATACAGGAGCGGTATTTTTCCGTGGTATGAAGGAACTGTTCCGCTTTGGTGGAGCCCTGATCCGAGATTTGTTTTATTTCCTGATGAACTGAAAGTGAGTAAGAGTATGCAGCAGCTGATCAAAAAAGAGCAATTCAGGTTTACGATCAATCAAAATTTTAAAGCTGTTATTCATAATTGTAAAAACATACCACGCAATAATCAGCAGGGCACCTGGATTACAAACGAAGTTGAAAAAGCCTATACAACGCTCCATGAAAAAGGATTTGCACATAGTGCTGAAGCCTGGCTCGGCGATGAGCTTGTTGGCGGATTGTATGGCATAAGGTTAGGCAATGCTTTTTTTGGAGAGAGTATGTTCAGCAAAGCGAGCAATGCCAGTAAATTTGCTTTTATACGTTATGTGCAGCAATTAAGATCAGAGGCTGTTGCATTAATAGATTGCCAGGTGTATACCGCCCACCTGGAAAGCCTGGGCGCGGCTATGATACCAAGAGAAAAATTCATGCAGCTTTTAAAAGATTTATTATAGGCTCACTTCAGCTATTAATAATATTGCATCATTGCTCAGCGCTTCAGCTTCTATTTCAGGAACCTCCCATAACGCTAATCCGTCCCTTTCATGCAATAACCGGTATTGAACCTCAAAAGCGCCCTCTATCACATAGGTATAAACAGCATTTTTTTTGTTATGGAGCTCATACATCACTTCTGATCTTCCACCAAGCTTTACCATAGAAAGCATAAAGGGCATTTCCGGATTTTGCCGGCTTACCTGCACAAACTGATCCTTATTCTGATCAATATTAAATGAAACAAGCTCATCTATAGCAGGAGCAGATTCAGCAACCGGTCTGAAACGAATATGCAGATAATTAACAAGATTATCTTCATAGGCATTTTTTATTTCTATTATTGTTCCGGGTAAAGTAAACTTTATCTGCGCCTCTCCTGCCATAATAGTTACTTCATGCCCCGGGGAATCACTATAAATAATACCGCCAGCAACAGGCAAAAAAACAATATAGCTTTCTTCCTCAACAAACATTTTTATTGTTTCAGCCGGCGCCAGCGTATCATCGTTCAACAGGTATAAATTACCAAACGCTGTTTTATGTTCATTAAAATAATTACCGGAATTGAAGGTTTTATAACTCCTCATTACACCTGTTTCACTCTTACCCCTTTCTTTCGCGAGAAAGATCTTAGCGTTTGATTGCTCCATCATTTTGTTCTTTTTGCAATGAATGTATATTTACAAAAGGCTGGATCTTATACAAGCTTGTTTGCCCTTCAATACCATCTGCATCAGCAGACAGCAATAAATAATCACCAATAGTTTCGTGCCATCGCAGGGGATCACTGTAAAAATTGATAGCTATGCTATGTACTGATTTATGCTGCAGATCGGAATTAATTATTTCAAAATAAAATTTGCTGAAGCTTAAAAAGGTTTTACCAATATTGTTTACAACATCAGGAATTTTATTGCCGAGCTGTTTAATATAATTAACTGCCGCAGCACTAACCAGGAAATGTAATTTTTCAGATGCAGGTACATGCAGAAGCAATTGCGAAAAAGTAGTATACCTGCTTTCCTGGTTGAACAACTGTGACTGCATTTTGAATTCCTTCCAGGTATCTTCAAACACAAGCTTTTCCCATTCTTTTTGTGACCGGGCGTCAATTATTTTCCGGTAACATAATGTAACAATCCTTGTTTCCATCAATATAATTCTTATGGTACATTCAACTGGATAGCCAATGAAAATCCATTGGTTTTATCACCGGTAACTGTTGACATCTCCACTCCATCTTTATCATCGCTGAAGATATTATCGCTGGCATTATAAGTATACCCGCTCATTCCTTTACTATACCCGTTCACAGCCAGTAAAGCGCTGCCTGAACCTTCGGGAAATGCAATCTGGGTTACCTTAAGCGAAGTACCTGATGCATTATATATGTGAACATGTATATGAGTAGCCCTTCCCTGGTACCAGCCGGGAAAGATGGTGGTGAATGTAACCAATCCATTGCTATCGGTGGTTTGCCGGCCACGTAAGAAATGAACAGAGCTATAATTTGTGGATTGCATTTGTGTACCTCCATATTCCGAGTAATTACCTTCGGCATCGCAGTGCCATATATCTACGATTGCTCCGGCCAGTGCCGCACAGCTTTTGCTTACTTGTCCTACTGTTATATTTACCGTTAACTTATATCCACTACGCCCATCGGTAATATCCTTTCTTTCATAAGCTGAAGGATTTTTTGTAGGAAACGGTCCCTCTGTTTCCGTAGGCGCTACAGTACAGGTATCCGAACCCGAGCCTGTATCGCTGCCACCGGTCGTTTCATCTGCAGCAATATCATTTTTCTTGCAACTGTTAGCTAAGGGCGCTATAAATGTCATGCCCAGTGCTGCGAAGCCTTGCTTTAAAAAGAGTTTTCTTTCCATATACAATTTTTTGAAGTGGATTTTATTGTAACGGATACAAATATGATACCCCTTGCGGGTAAATAAAAACAAATGAGGCAAATGCAGAAAATGTTGCGGCGGAGGATATTTATTTGTTAAACCGTTTTAAGAAATTCTCCTCAAAACTATTACCTAAAGGAAGTTTGATCTCTCCCACAGATACCATTTTATTCCTCAGGCTGCTGACTTTATCAAGAGGAATAACATACGAACGGTGAATACGTATAAAATTATTTTCTGGTAACTTTTCCAGGATATTTTTTATCGTCATCCTGGTAATGATGGGGCGCTGATCTTCCATATGAATTTTGAGATAATCATCGTACCCTTCGATGTACTGAATATTTTTTATATCAATTTTAACCAGGCTGTAATCAGCGCGGATGAAAAGATATTGTGCCTCAGTTTTTTGTTTTTGCAATTGATATGCATAATAGTCCTGGGCTTTTTCAGCCGCCTGTAAAAAACGTTTAAATGTAAATGGCTTTAACAAATAATCTACCGCGTTTAAATTAAAGCCTTCCACGGCAAACTCACTATATGCCGTTGTAAAAATCACCATTGTTTCCTGCTGAATGGATTTATACAAATCTATCCCGTTTAATGATGGCATATTCACATCAAGAAATAACAGGTCAACCGGAAATTTTTTCAGGTACCTCAATGCTTCTGTTGGCTGATTAAATGTTTTTTGAAGGTTGACAAAATCAATTCTGCCGCAAAAATTTTGTATTATGCTTAATGCAGGCAGCTCATCATCTATTGCTATCGCTTCTATCATTACAAATCCAAAGTAAGTAAAACAGTAAAATCTTTTTCCGTATTTTTTATCTCAAGCACATGCCTGGAAGGATATAATAATTCCAGCCTGTTTTTTGTGTTGGCTATTCCCAAACCATGCTGGCTGTCCATATTACTATTGCGCTTTACTTTGTGGTTATATACTTTCATAGTAAGTACATTATTGATAACCTGTACGGAAATAGTGATCCGCGATTCCTCTTCTGCATTTACACCATATTTAAAAGCATTTTCAACAAAAGCGATCAATATAAGCGGTGCAACCTTTTTGCCATGCAAATCACCTTCCACCACAAAATCAAGCTGCATTGATTCCCCAAAACGAAGTTCCTGCAATTCAATATAATTCCTTATATAATTTATTTCTTTTTCAAGAGGAACATATTCCTGGGTAGCATCAGAAAGCACATAGCGCATCATACCGGAAAGTTTTACCACGGCCGTTGCAGTATCGTCTGATTTATTGATTGCCAGTGCATAAATGCTGTTAAGTGTATTAAAAAGAAAATGTGGGTTTATCTGAGCTTTAAGATAAGAAAGCTCCCTGTCTACTTTTTCTTTTTCTACGCTTCGCCACCTGTTGCTGATCCTCAGCATCAGCGAAAAAAAGAATATTGCCAGGAATAAAGAAATGTTCTGACGCATACTAAAAAAATCTCCTCCCGGTGCCCCTCTTCCTAGTGGCCTGTCCGGCATAGGATTCATGGGGTTTCCCGGACTCATAGGGTTGAAGGGATTTACCGGTCGGGGCGGTAAAGGAAAGCGCTCTCCCCTTTTCAGATCGATTAATTGCGGCATATAGCTGATAACAAAGAAGCAACCCAGCACAAGTAAAAAATAGATAAAATATTTTTCTGAGAAGTAAAAACGGGGTATTAAAAAATAGTAGTTAAGATAGAAGAAGAGTAGCATCATTACATATCTCAGCAAGTCACTATAATAGCCGGGATTTTTTATTACAGAAGAAAAACCCTGTTGCCTGTCGGGCGAAAACAGGAAAGGCAGCAGCAAGAACAAAACACAGCCTGCTATATGTATAAAAATTTGCGAGGGCTTATTGTTCATTTTCAAGTTTATCTGCAAATATCTTTTTAAAATAACTCAAAACAGGCAAATTGAGGTATATCGTTTAAAAACTGCGGGGAATAGAGCTTTGCAGTTATTCCGCAACAATCTCCACCGTCATTTCAGCCCGCCCTCGTGCTGTATTACATTAAATCAATGTTGTAGCTGAAGAGAACTTTTCTCACTAAAGGTAAACGGTAAACCCGTTGAGATATAGTGCAGAAGCTGGGCATTAGTACCAAGCCCTGCAGATATTTTCTTAGTGTAGGAATAATACATTCCCCCGTACTACCCGGTCAAAATGATGTGTAATTCACATCCATATTACTCAAGGGAAATGGATTTTGAACTATATTTTATTGCTTTCCAACTTCAATATTCCAGTCGGCACCATTACTGATATGAAACCGTGAAGCAAAATTACCCATGTTGATGGCCAGTGAAAAATTCATCAGGCTGTTTTGATAAGCGAGCGCTTCTCCTTCAGGCACATTACCAAATGATTTAGCATAAGGTATTTTACCAGCGTATACTAAAGTATCCAGGTGCATGATCTCAACATGCAGCGTATCGCCATGTTTAACTTTTAAAGTATTAAAAACTGCTGTGTCAATATTAGTCCAAACGTTACCGTACTGGGGATCAAGCACAGGTATATTGCCTTTAATTTTCCCATTTGAAAATACAGGCTTTTGATATGGCATCTTAACTACTTTAGGCGGCATTTCCGGGCCAACCTGCTCAAACTTGATTTTCCCGGAAGCCAGTTCAGCCGCTGTATAAGCAAATATATCCCTGCCATGAAAAGTATAAGAATTTGAAGATCCTTCCCGGTGATGAAGCTTTTCATCAATCTGCCGGAGTGAAGCAACTCCCATCGTTTCAGCAATAAGCGTAAGCGTGCCGTTATCAGGCGTTACAAAAAAATACCCGTTTTTTGTTTTTAAAACCACTCCTTTTCTTTGTGTGCCTACGCCTGGATCGACCACGGAAATAAATATTGTTCCTTTAGGCCAATAGGGAGCAGTTTGCTGAAGCCGGTAAGCAGCTTCCCATATATTATATGCCGGTATTTCGTGCGTGAGATCGAAAACACGCGTATTTGAAGATTCTTTAAAAATTACACCTTTCATTTCGGCAACAGCTCCGTCTTTTAAACCAAAATCAGTTTGTATTACAATAGCCGGAGTATTATTAGTACCGCATCCACATAGTGCAATAACAAAAATAAAAACGAAAGAAAGATACTTCATGGTTTAAGGTGAATACTACTGTTTAACTGCAAATATCTTCTGCAGGATGGAATTATTTTAAGCGAATATATAATGTAATATGAAAAAATAATTTGACTGGTAAAAAATAATATTAAAACAATCCGGCTTTTAAAAAGTCATATATTTTCGTATATAAAAATCACTCGTTTATCCATACATTATTGCTTTTGTCTGCATCTGCATTGTAAAAACTCCCCAACTCTACCTTAATGATCTTTTTTGAACCACTTACCGGAATTGCAACTGTTTTATTCCCTTTTTCCCATACTGCTATACTCCGGTGAATTTTTTCGGTTGTATTATCTGCAAAATATACGGTAATATCTACAGGTGCAGGCTTATTGCCTTTTGATGCTATTGTAACGCGTTTAGGTTTTACGCTGGCAATTGCAAGATCAGGATAGCCCATATCAAAAAACCATGTTTTCCAGAACCAATTGAGATTTTTGCCTGAGCCTTCATTCATGCAATTAAAAAAATCGTATGGTACCGGATGCCTGCCATTCCATGTTTTGATATAATGATGCAATGCTTTAAAAAACAGTTCATCGCCCAGCATATCTTTTACATACAGGTAACCCAGTGCGGGTTTGGGATAGGAATTGATAGAAAAAGAAGTTTCACTTTCGTAATACATGCCCTGCAGCTGTGTAGTAGGTGTCATTATGGGCAGATCAATTTCTTTACCGGCAACATTCTGGTATGCCGCCATAGCAAAACTATCAATCTCATTGGGCAGATACATAGGCGTAAGCAACCATTCGCCCAATGTTGCCCAGCCTTCATCCATCCAGCCGTATTTTGTTTCGTTAATGCCCATATAAAAAGGGAACATGGTATGAAATATTTCATGAGAAGTCAATGAAAAACTACCAACGGCTCCTGCAACAGGCACATCATTTACCATCATAGGATATTCCATTTTGTCAAGCCCGTCAAAAACGGTTTCATGATTATAGGGATAAGGCCATTTGGGAAACCGATAGCTCATATATTCCACGGTTTTACGTGCTTCGTTTATCACATCATCATAATCCTTATGAACCGGGGTATATACCGCATCCACCCTTGTTCTTCGCCGGGTTGTACTATCTACAACCAGGCTGGCTGCTTTCCATATATAATGATTGCTTACCGCGAATGCAAAATCAGTTACATTTTTTGCTTCAAATCTGAAAGTATTGACAGGCTTATTCACTGTAAAACTTTTCTTTGCAAGATCATTTTCATCAATTACGGTTATTACATCATCTTTTGTTTCGGCTGCCTGCAGTCTTTCGCAAATAGTGGAAGCATATACTTCACTGCAATTTTTCAGATCACCGGTTGCCCAAACTCCATAATTCCCCGGTACGGTAATATCAACATTGAAATCGCAGAAGTCATTGTAAAATTCATAGGTACCGAGATAATCCGGCATATTCCATCCATCAATATCGTCATACACTGTTATCCTGGGAAAACTATAGGCGATAAAATAAGCCCCTTCCGCAACTTCGCCTGTGCGTATATGTGAGCCTTTGTTTAAAGTATATGCATATTCGATAGTGAAATGAATGTTTTGCCCGGGCAACAATAGCTTTACCGGAACCGTCATATTAGTGCCCTGGATAAGCGCAGCGCCTGCATCCTGCTGTTCACCATCAACAACAATTTTTGTAATAGACATGCCTTTGGTTAAATCAGCAGGCTCTACAGGCCAAGAGCGGGTTACACCGGCTTTATACAGGTCTGTATATAGTTTAAATACAATTTTATTAAGGGTATCCGGGCTTTGATTGCTGTAATCAATATCCACTTTACCGCTTAACAGTCTTGTGGTTGGATTGAAGTTAATACTGAGGTTATATGTAGCGGTATTCTGCCAGTAGTTCTTTCCCGGCTGTCCATTATGGCTGCGTGTATTTTTATTAAAAGCTGCTTCAATATTCCTGGCAACCGGTAAGTTAATCTGCGCTGATGCCTGCAGGGAACAGCATACCAGCAGAACGAAAAATACTCTCATGTGTAAGTTAGTTTGGGATGGTTAAATGTACTTAAAAAAATGAAGCAACATTAACTTTTAAGACTATAATGGGTTACTTTCTCCCACAGCAACTATTTTTAATTTAATACAACCTGCCGACGGAATCGCAGTGGGAGAATCCTGTTTTCAAAACAGGCATTAACGTAAAGTGTACATTGTTATTTATCTCTCCATTTTTTTTATACACTTCAAAATATCTGCTCCTTTACCGAGAACAGGTTTGAAGATATCACCCTTTTGAGAAATTCTTTTGGGCATGGTATGTATATCAAATTGCGAGGGATGTAAACCTTTCTTTACCTCCTTCCAATCCAGCGGCGCGGAAACCGTTGCGCCTTTTTTTGGTCGGACACTGTATACACTTGCAATGGTCTGCCCTTTCCTGTTCTGCAAATAATCTATATAAATCTTCTTATTTCCGCGTTTCTTAAGATTACGCTCTAACGTAGTAAAGCCTGGCAGCATTTCGGTTACCCGCATTGCCGTAAGGTGCGCAAACATTTTTACCTGCTCATACTCATACTTATTTGCCATCGGCACAAAAACATGTATGCCGGATGCCCCCGAAGTTTTGCAATACGACTTTACACCGCACGCATCAAGCACCTGTTTTGTTGCCTGTGCTACTTCAATCACCTGCTCAAAAGTATTCTTTTCCGAGGGGTCAATATCAATGATCATATATGTTGGTTTTTCCAACCGCTTTATTGTACTGTTCCACGGATTCATTTCAATACAACCAAGATTAGCAAGATAAAGCAGGGTAGCCTTATCATTGCAAACGATATAATCAATATTCCTCTGGTTGCTTTCTGAAAATATTTCAACAGACGAAACCCAGTCCGGTGCTGTATCACCTGCGTCTTTATGGTAAAAACTGCTCCCCTTTATTCCATTCGGAAAGCGGTTTAAACTTTCAGCCCGGTCTTTCAGGTATGGCAAAATATATTTCGCCATTTTATCGTAATAATTTACCAGGTCGGCTTTGGTATACCCATCATCCGGCCAATATATTTTTTGCTGATGGGTAAGCTTTACTTCATGCTTACCAATAACAACTATCTTATCATCAATACCCGAAGCAATATTTTTTGCAACCTTTGGTTTTGCACCTGCAGGTGATGCTGCTTTTTCTTTTTTTGTTAGTGGCATTGCTTTTTCTTTTTCCGGAATTACAACATCTTTAGCAGGCTTATCTATTCTCAATCCCATAAAAACCGGGTGCCTGAAAATATGATCTTCTGTAAGTTCAGCAAACTTAATATTACAAACCAGCCTGGGTTGCACCCAGGTAGCAGGCATATTGGTTTTAGGTGTCACATCAAACGGAGATGTTGTTCGTATAAGCGGCTTTAGCTTATTGTATACTTCCGTCAATGTTTTTTCATCAAAGCCTGTGCCTGTATGACCTGCATACACAAGCCTGCCATTATTATACCTGCCCAGGATCAGCGCACCGAATTTTTTTCTTGAACCGCGGGGCTCGGTAAACCCGGCAATAACCACTTCTTCTGTTTTATGATGCTTTATTTTCAGCCAGTCTTTACTGCGTGTATTTTCAGTATAAGGTGCTGATGCACGCTTGGCTATTATACCTTCAAGGTTTTTCCTGCGGGCTGCTTCAAAAAAAACAATGCCATCTTTTTGAACATGATCACAGTATTTTACAAAATCGTTTTCTGTCAATGCCTCCTTCAATAACTCCTTACGCTCAAGCGTAGACAAGGATTCTGTGCTATGCCCGTTGAGGTGTAACAAATCAAACACATGATATACCAATGGAATGGCAGGATTATCTCCAAAATGCTGAAGCGTTTGAAAATCTGGTAAATTCTTATCATTGTAAGCAACAATTTCACCATCTATGATCATTGCATGTTTTTGATCCAGCAGCGCTTTTGTTATGGTAAAATACTTTTCTGCTAATGATAATCCGGTACGTGAATAGAGCCTGAAATCTTTTCCAATCTCTGCAATCGCCCTGTATCCGTCCCATTTAATTTCAAAAAACCAGTCTGCATCATCAAAAGGTTCAGCGCCGGGGCTGGCCAGCATGGGATGTATATAATGCTTAAACTTTTTTTCGCCGGATAAATGTGCTGCGTAATTTTTTACCCTTTTTGTTGCTTCAGGGGCTTTTTTTTTACGGCAGTCCTTATGCCTTTGGCCGGTTTTCCCGTTCCTTTGGCCAAAGCTGCTTTTGTTACTTTAGATGTTTTACTGGTGAATTTTTCAGCATCATATGTTGAATCAACCGCATATTCATCATTATGCTTGATCAAGAGCCAGGCATTTTCTGCATTTGCTGTTTTCATCTTCACCAGGGCAAATTCACCTTTCAGTTTTTTTCCGTGCAAAATAAATTTAAGAGAACCGTTTTTAAGTTCTGCCAACAAAAGAGATTCATCTTTTTTATGCGGATCTTTCTGCAAGGCTTCATACGTTCCTTCATCCCAAATCTCCACCTCCCCTGCTCCATAATTACCTTTCGGAATAGTTCCTTCAAAAGTTCTGTAATCATAAGGATGATCTTCTACCATCATGGCAAGTCTTTTATCCGCTGGATTCATTGAAGGGCCCTTTGGCACAGCCCAGCTTTTTAACACCCCTTCCATCTCCAGCCTGAAATCATAATGCAGTCTTGATGCGGCATGCCGCTGCACTACAAATTTCAACTCCCTGCTGCCTTTTTTAATTTTACCGGAGGGCTCCGCGGTAGACTTAAAATTTCTCTTTTTTTTATATGCTGCTAATCCTGCCATAGTCTAAGAGGCTTTCTTTTTGTTGAGACTGGCTTTTAACTGTTCCATCAAATCATCGGTTTTAAGGTGCGCCACACGCAATTCAGGTGTAACCACCTTTTTACCTTTGGCTTTAGCCTCTATGATCTTCATCAGCCTGGCGGCATAGGTATTTTTATACGCGGAGATATTGAATTTTTCGGATAGCTGGTTAATTAATGAAACCGCCATTTTCAGCTCGGCCGGTTTAATGGTTCTCTTAGGAACAGAAAGTGCTGTAGTTTTCCTGATCTCTGACTGGTATCGTATCCGCTGAAACAGGATTATATTTTCATAAGGTCTTAATATCCCCAGCACTTCCCTGTTGCGCATTACAAAAGTACCTACCCCGCACATTTTGGTTTTCTTAAGCGATTCAACAAGTAATGTATAGGCAGCCTCGCCATTCTTCTGCGGCTCCAGGAAATAAGGAGTTTCAAAATAAATACTATCAATTTCATCTTCTTTCACAAAGTTATCAATAGCCAGCAATTTTGATTTTTCGGGAATAGCTTTTTCAAAATCTTTATCATCCAGCACTACATATTTACCTTTATAATCGTATGCTTTTATAATATTAACCCATGCTACTTCCCTGCCTGTTTTTTCATTCACTCGTTTAAACCTGATATTGCTGTGATCTTTTTTATCAAGCATATCGAGATCAAGGTTGCTCTCCTCGGTAGCGGCATATAGTTTTACAGGAATATTTACCAGTCCGAAGCCGATGGCTCCCGTCCATATTGCTTTCATAACTTAATTTTATACAAAAAGTAAAACAAAATTAATACCAGCGCTATCAATAATCGCCCAAGGCGATAAGAAAATTTGCCGGGCAAAGACGCCTGGCAAGCATACCGGCAGTGTTATCCCTAAATTAGTATAGTTTACGAAGAAGAACAAAGAAGTGCACATTTCAAATTTTGCAGGCAGGTGTCTCACCATAGCCGTCAACTCAAGCCCGGAAGGTTTAAACCATGCCTGCAGACAGATTTGAATAGCGGGCAAAGGATCGGTAGTTCCGGCATGGGGATGAAATGTTTTTCAGTATTTCACTGATCACTTTACATTAGGGGTAGCCCCTGACGGGCAAATAAAACGTCCGGCATGTTTGCTGCCAACAGGTAGCCGCTATGCGGCAGGACACAATGGGCTTTCAGCCGTCAGCTTTCAGCAATACACATCCCACGTTTTATATCTCACATTTCTCATACCACCCTCATCACTCATTTTTCCCGTTGTCCTGCTTTCTTTTCCGTGCCGTCGGCACAACCCGTTTGTAAACAAAAAGGTAATTTTCAATTATGCGCCGTAAGTGCTACCCTAATTATGTAAAGAAGACCGCACCTGGAGCATGCATTGTGAAGCTGTTGTTTCTTAAGTTGTCATGCTTAAGCAGGCAGATCAAATAAAACAGGCATTACTTGTTTATGTTTACAGTACAATTGAACCGGAAAAGAATGGCAAGTACGGAAAGCAATAAATAAACCAACCTAACGATTATATATAGCTTATGTCTCTTAAAAATAATATTAAGAAGTATTACCTGGTACCTGCTGTCGCATTTCTCGTTCCATTTCTCCTGGGTATTATCTTCATTAAATCACCTAACTCTTTCCTCGTAAATTTGTTAATTATATTTTCCGGGGCATTAATATCTTCTTTATTAGCCGGTACCATCTATTACTTACAGGATACCAAATGGGGACCTGCCAAAAGGGAAAAACGATTCTCCAAATCGCCTTTCAGAGAGCTATTGCTAAATGGTTTTACCCGTGAAAATAATTTTGTAATTGGCTATATCTCAAAATATCCTGTAATAATAATATACAACTGGGGACTCGAAAAACCATCTGTTAATATTCATATCTTCTTTAATTCGCACTACCGCGGAAGAAAACTTGCTTTTGAAGATACAGCGGAGATAGAGAAAAGAAATCTAAAAAAAACAATGTGGTCAAATCATAATTATTTCTGGAGGGAAAACTCAATCGCACATTTTATAGCCTATAATTTCTCACCTCCGGATTATGAAAAAGTGCTTTCAAAAGCAGATGAAATAATTAACATGCTGCGGAATGAAGCACTACAACCCATCAATATTAATGAGGCTAAAAAATATTTTGATGAGGAACGTGACAAGCTATAGATCTGCCGGTTTAAATTATTTTAAATCTTCTAACATGAAGTTTTCAATCTTTATAGTGATCTTATTATACTCAGCTTACTCATATGGTCAACTTCCCGTAAAAACCCTCAGCAAAAATGAAATTCCACCGCAAATAAAATACACAGGGCATATTATGAATGCCGTGAAATGGATAGAAAATAATGAAACACATTATGCAGTAACTACCGAAACAGGTATATACTCAGGTAAAGGAGATGAATTCGGAGAATTTAGAAATGCTGAGCTATATGCCTATCATTATATAGTAATTGCAGATAGCGTTCAGCTCATCTGGAAAGTATATGACTATTCAAAAGATTGTGCGTTGGATGTAAAGGCAGCATTTACCAAGGATGCTTTTGCGATAACTGATCTTGATAAAAATGGCATAGCAGAAATCTGGTTAATGTATGAAACTCAATGTACGGGCGATGTATCTCCGGCCATAGCAAAAATTATCATGTACGAAGGAGGTAAAAGGTATGCTTTAAGAGGAGAAAGCAGGGTGAGGTATTCCGATAAAGATTTTTCCGGCGGTACCTATGCTCTTGATAACAACTTCAAAACCGGCAATCCTTTATTTAAACAATATGCCCAAAAGCTTTGGCAAAGGGTTATGAGTAAAGTAAATGCTGTTCTATTTCCTGCTGGTACGCGTCTTCATGCAATAATATGAAGTGTCCGTCTTTAGATATATGAAGACGTATCTGGTAAAAAGCGGCGATACTTTGTTTTAAAGATCGGGCTCAGTGTATTCTATCCCCTCTCACTTCCAGTTGCTGCATCACATCAGCTTCATACGCCAGCCATTCGGTCCAGCGTTTTCTTACTTTGTCTTTGTCTATATAGGTTTCTGCAAGCTCTATGAATAAGGTATAATGCCCTGCTTCGCTTTCCATAAACCGGCGGTAAAATTTACGCATGTAATCATCATTCAATCCCTCACTTAATCTTTTAAAGCGTTCGCAACTTCTTGCTTCAATGAGTGCCATGGTCAAGAGCTGATCTAAAAAGCGATCTTCAATGCTTCCGCCTTTTTGTTGAAATTCAATCAGCTTATTTACATATATATCTTTGCGTTGTTTTCCTAATACCAAACCACGTTTCTGCAATTCTGCAAGTACCAGGCGAAAATGTCCCCATTCCTCAGTCACGATGGGAGCCAAAGCAGTTACCATCTCTTCTTTATCAGAATAACGCTGAATTAAACTAATACAGGTAGTAGCAGCTTTTTGTTCGCAGTAAGCATGATCCGTTAAAATATCTTCCATACTTATTGATGCCAGGTCAACCCAGCGCGGATCAGTAGGCAACTGCAGACCAAGTATATTTTTTACATCTTCCTCATTCATGTGTTTATAATAAAATGCAAAAATAGCTTTTAAAAGTTGTTATCCTTCACGTATACAGCCTGATGCTAAGAATGCACTGTTTTCGTTCCTGCTGCATATTGTTCATAGAAGTACTGCATCTAAGGTCACAATAAAAATGCTATACCGGTTAAGCAATCCGGTATGTATTCATGCACGCTATGCAACCATTAAGAAGTTAAGGGAATTAAGCATACCGAATAATTAGTCATAATATTGTTTAATTCCTTAATGGTTGCAACCTTAAATCATCCCACACACGCGGAACGCCGGATTTTGTGGCGTTTCTTCCAAATTGTGGTTTCTAAATTTGTTTTTATTTTTCTCCTCCAACCCTGTAATTTTAAATTATGAGAATAGTTTTCTTCTGTATTTCATTGCTTGTAACCGCATTGCTGCTTTTTGCATTAGGCACTACCACATGGACGCCGCTTGCGCTCGGCAATTTTTTAAGCCCTCAGCATGGTATATGGCAAAATGCTGAACCTGCTAAACAAAGTTTTGATGCAACGCTCCATTTTCCTGAGCTGAAAGGCAATACAACAGTATACCTTGATGAAAGACTGGTGCCGCATATTGTTGCCGATAATGATGAAGACGCTTATTTCATACAAGGATATCTCCATGCAAAATTCCGTTTATGGCAAATGGAATTCCAAACCTATGCCGCTGCAGGAAGAATAAGTGAAATTGTGGGTGATGTTGCAAAAGATTATGATCGTGGCAAAAGAAGATTGGGTATGGTTTATGCCGCTGAAAATCTTTTAAAAGAGATAGAAGCAGACCCGGTTAGCAAAGCTGAAGTAGACAATTATACCGCGGGTGTAAACGCATATATAGCAACATTAACCGAAAGCAGGCTGCCTGTTGAATATAAACTCCTTGGTTATGCGCCTGAGAAATGGAACAATCTTAAAACCGCTTTGTTCGTAAAGCAGATGACGGAAACACTTGCCGGCTTTGAAAATGATCTGCCTATGACAAAAGCCCTGGCTTATTTCGGAGATGCAAAATTGCGTTTGCTTTTTCCGCAAATAGCGGATGCCCTTGATCCTGTAATCCCCAAAGGAACGGTATATCCCGAAGCAACAGTACATCCTATTCCACCTGCATCAAAAGACTCATTATACATTCAACCCGACACAACAACAGTGCAGGGTAAATTGAAAGAAATTAATAAACCCAACCCTGCCAATGGCAGCAACAACTGGGCCGTAAGTGGCAATAAAACACAAAGCGGTGCGCCGATACTTTGTAATGATCCGCATCTTACATTATCGCTTCCATCTATCTGGTACGAAATACAAATGATAACGCCTACTATGAATGCATATGGTGTAAGTTTTCCCGGTGCGCCTGGTGTTATTATCGGCTTTAATGATAGTGTAGCATTTGGCTTTACTAATTCCGGGCGTGATGTAAAAGACTATTACAGTATTCAGTTTAAAGATGAAACCAAAACGCAATACAGGTTCGGGAACGATTGGAAAAGCGCTGACCTGCGCATTGAAGAAATTAAAATAAAAGGGAAACCGCCTATATATGACACTGTAGCCTATACTGTTTTTGGGCCTGTAACCTATGACAATAGTTTCCCGGCTTCAGAAATGCCTGGCAAAGCATTAGCTGCAAGATGGAAAGCGCATGATCCTTCAAACGAATTATTGTTGTGGCACTATCTTGACAGGGCGAAGAACTATGAAGATTATGAAAACGCTTTGCAATATTTTACCTGTCCGGCACAGAATGTGGCATTTGCTTCAAAATCCGGGGATATTGCTATATGGCAGCAGGGAACTTTTCCTGCACGCTGGAACAGGCAGGGTGTATATGCAATGCCCGGGGAAGATAGCAGCTACATGTGGCAAACATTTATTCCCCGGAGTGAGAACCCTCATGTGCTTAATCCTGAAAGAGGTTTTATCAGCAGTGCCAATCAGCGGCCTGCAGATTCTGCCTACCATTATTTTATTCCCGGAGAATATGATTTATATCGTGGCATAGAAATCAACAGGCGGCTGGCAGCCATGAGCAATATCACACCGCAGGATATGATGAAACTGCAAAATGACAATTACAATGCATTTGCAGAAACAGCCCTCCCTTTATTGCTGAATTATATTACACAGAGCAGTCTTGAAGGAATGGCAAATCAATATCTTGACACAATAAAGAACTGGTCACTGAATAATGATATCAATTTAACCGCTCCAACGCTTTTTACATTATGGTTTAAAAACCTTGAAAGACAGGTTTGGGATGATGAATTTGAAAAAGCAGGCGTTGATAAAATGCGCCCTTCTCAACCAACGTTAATAGAAGCTCTGTTAAAAGACAGCGCTTTTGCATTTGCGGATAATATTAATACTCCGCAAACAGAAACAATATCCGATGCTGTAAATGTAGCTTTTGCAAAAACTGTTGCTACGGCAGATTCGCTTGCGTCTGTAAATAAGCTCACTTGGGGCATGTATAAAAACACATCCATCTATCATTTACTTAAAACCAAAGTAATGCCTTTTGCAAGAACAGGTTTAATGGTGGGCGGAGGAAAGCATGTAATTAATGCAACCCAGCACGACCATGGGCCAAGCTGGAGAATGATTGTGCATTTAACCAGAGACACTGAGGCTTATGTGGTATACCCGGGAGGCCAATCTGGCAATCCCGGCAGCCCTTATTACGACAATTTTATTGATAAATGGGCTGCAGGAGAATATTACAAGGCCTGGATAATGAAAAAAGGGGAAGAAGGTTCGGATAGGTTGGTTTGGAAAATGATCTTTAAAAAAGGATAATTATCATTGCCGCGGATACACGGATTGCTTTTTTTAACAGATGCAGACGTGGCAAACAATTTAAAATTATACGAATGAAATTTATCATATCACTTATATTGATTGCGCTGCTGAGCTTTGCTTTCTCGCTGTACCTGCCCTGGTGGAGTATTGCGATAGTATCATTTGGAGTGCCGCTGGTTATCTGGCAAAAGCCTTATCTTGATTTTATTGCCGGTTTTGCAGCATTATTTTTATTGTGGGGCGGGCTTGCATGGTATACCAGTTCCGCCAACAATCATTTGCTTGCTGAAAAAATTGCCGTGCTGGTTATTAACAAAAACAGCCCGTTAACGCTGATAACCATAACAGCATTGGCCGGCGCTTTAGTTGCAGGACTTTCAGCACTTACAGGATCATTGTTAAGAGGCATTATCTGGAAAAAAGCGTGAATGGCACAATAATTTCAATAGCAGGCTATATTCCTTTCATGAAGAAAAATTTATGTTTTACATTGCCATTTTTGTTTGCCTGCCTGTATAGTTTTGGCCTGCCGGTAACCGGCATCATAAAAAGCGATAAAGGAGAGGTATTACCATTTGCATCTATTGTAGTAAAAGGATTATCAGCCGGAACTACCGCCAATAATGAAGGACGGTATGTGCTTAATCTTCCCGACGGGGAATACACATTGCAATGTATGCATGTTGGCTATAAAATGGTAGAAAAGCAGATCTCCATCAGCGGAACAGGTATACAGGTCGATTTTGTTTTACCACAACAGGAATTAACATTAAAAGAAGTAGTAATTGGCAGTAATACGGAAGACCCGGCTTATGAAATAATGCGCCATGCAATAAAGATGCGCCTGGTATATAAAGACCAGGTTGATGCATTTGAATGCCAGGTATATATTAAAGGGCAATTACGCCTGAAAGATTTTCCAAAAACTATTTTCGGCCAAAAAGTAGCATTTGATGATGGCGATACAGGAAAAAATAAAATGATCTACCTGTCTGAAACGATCGCCAAATATTATTTTCAGAAGCCCAATAAAGAAAAGGCTGTTGTTACCTCAATCCGCGTGAGTGGTTCTGCAGAGAGCTTTGGATTCAGCAATCCTAAATTCCTGACTTTTTATGATAATAATATACAGATAAGTAATGTGCTCAACCCGCGGGGGTTTATTTCCCCGGTTGCGGATAATGCGCTCAATTTTTACCAGTATAAATACCTGGGAAGCTTTACTGAAAATGGCAGGCTGATAAACAAAATAAAAGTGATTCCCCGCCGGACTTATGAGCCTTTATTCAGCGGGGAAATCAACATTGTAGAAAATGAATGGCGCATACACAGTGTGAATCTCCTGCTCACCAAGTCGTCGCAGATGGAACTTGCAGATTCGCTCCATATTGAGCACCTATACGTTCCCGTTACCAATGATGTATGGATGATCCACAGCCAGGTACTATATCCATCAGTAAAAATGTTTGGATTTGACGCAACGGGGAGTTTCGTATCAGTCTACACTAACTATAATCTTGAGCCAAAATTTGATAAAAAATTCTTCAACAATATTGTGGTAAAATACGACTCCGGTTCCAATAAAATGCCAAGGCAGTATTGGGATACGGTTCGTCCTGTACCATTACTCAATGATGAATTGCTTGATTATGTAAAAAAAGACAGTATAGAAATTGTGCGCAGGGATCCACGGTATCTTGATTCAATAGACAGGAGGAGAAATAGAATTACGTTTGGCGGACTGCTTGTTTTTGGACAAACCTTTACCAGGCAAAGTAAAAAATCTTTATTCAGTTACCCGCCGCTCATTGATATTGTCAATTTCAACACCGTAGAAGGATTTAACCTGAATATGAATGTAACATATTCAAGAAGGTTTGCTGAAGCAAAATCCGTTTCTTTTACGCCAACAGTGCGTTATGGTTTTACCAACCGGCACTTCAACACCGATCTTTCCGGCAGGTATACTTTTGGTAAAAAGCATACAAATGTTATTGCACTTTCAGGCGGTAAGCGGGTATTTCAGCTAAACAATGAAGCGCCTGTTCATCCGTTTGTAAATACGTATAATACTTTGTTCTTTGGAGATAATTATATGAAGATTTATGAAGCCTGGTTTGGAAGAATGGACTATACAAGAGGCATCGGCGATGGCTTTACAATAAAGGCTTCTGTAAGCTACCAGGACAGGATACCGCTTGAAAATACAGACAATACTTTCTGGGGCAAAAGTAAAAATCTTACCAGGCGAACACCTAATTATCCCGTAGAGCTTACCACTTCAAATTTCCCGCGCCACCAGGCATTATTAACTTCTTTTACCGTAAGCTACCGGCCCGGTACTAAATATATTCAATTGCCGGAACGTAAAATAAATTTAGGCTCAAAATATCCATTATTCAGTATCAGTTATGCCAAAGGACTTAACGGTATTGCGGGCAGCGATGTTGATTTTGACCGCTGGAAGTTTTCAATTAAAGATGATATCAATGCAAAGCTTTCGGGTATTTTCAGCTATCATTTTTCTTTGGGAGGATTTTTAAACAGCCGCAAAGTTGAGTTGCCCGATTACCAGCATTTCAACGGTAATCAATTACTAACTGCAACAGAATACCTGAACAGTTTTCAATTGTCGCCTTATTACGCCCGCAGTACAACAGCCAGATTATACGGCACATTAAATATCGAGCATCATTTTAACGGGTTTCTCACCAATAAAATTCCATTGATCAAAAAAATAAATATCTATCTCGTAGCCGGCGCAAACGCTTTTGTGGTAGATAAAAGCAACTACTATTATGAAGTATTTGCAGGAATAGAAAATATATTAAAAATTATTCGTATTGATTATATACGCGGCTATGGAGACCGGGGGTTTTATAATTATGGCGTCAGGATCGGCTTCAGGGGAGTAACGGGAAATTAATTTGAGATGGGAAATAAAAGATGATGGGAGGCATAAGGTGGGAGTGTCTTCGCGTTTTTAGTTTGTGGTTTGTGGTTTACGAAACCTCTAACCATAAACCACAAACATCTCAAATCTCCTTACCTTTGCGCCGTTAAGAAATTTTGTTCGTCATGCAAACGATCCGCCAGAGGGCGTAAAATTTCAATCTTATGGCAGTATTACACAATCGTGTTTCTCAAAAGGAACTCAAACAGCTTTTGCTGGAAGAAAAAGAGCCCCGCAAAACCATTTCATTTTACCGGTATTTTTTTATTGAAGACCCTCAACAGTTCAGGGATGAATTGTATAAGGCATTGAATGCTATCAAAGTCTTTGGCAGAATATATATTGCTTCAGAAGGCATCAATGCGCAGGTAAGCGTTCCGGAAAGCAATTTCGAAGCGTTCAGAAGTTATTTATACAGTATTCCGCCGTTAAATAATCTCCGGCTTAATATTGCGGTAGACGATGATGGAAAATCTTTCTGGGTATTGAAAATAAAAGTCCGGGATAAAATAGTGGCAGATGGTATTACTGACCCGGATTTTAGCATGTCTGTAAAAGGGAAATATGTAGATGCAGAAGGATTGAATAAGCTTACCAACGACCCGGATACTGTTGTGATTGACATGCGTAATCATTATGAATTTGAGGTAGGTCATTTTGAAAACGCTATTGAAATCCCAAGTGATACTTTCCGGGAGCAGCTTCCGATGGCGGTAGATATGATGAAGGAGCATAAAGACAAAAACATTATTATGTATTGCACCGGTGGTATTCGTTGTGAAAAAGCCAGTGCCTACATGCTGCATAGTGGTTTTAAAAATGTATTCCACCTTGAAGGAGGCATTATCAATTATGCAAAACAGGTAAAAGAGCAAGGACTGGAAAGTAAATTCATTGGCAAAAACTTTGTGTTTGATGATCGCCTGGGAGAGCGTATAACAAGCGATATCATTGCGCGTTGCCACCAGTGCGGGGAGCCATGTGATGACCATACCAATTGCAAAAATGATGGCTGCCATTTATTATTTATTCAATGCAAAAAATGCGCTGAAAAATACAGTGGCTGCTGCAGTACAGGATGCCAGGAGGTTTACCAGATGCCTGAGGAAGAACAGAAAGCCCTACGAAAAGGAATTGACAAGGGTCAACATATTTTTAATAAAGCTAAAGCAAGATTACGCCCGCGGTTTAATCAATTATAACAATTAAATACATCAATTGATATATCTCATAAAAAATGAGATATTCACAATGAAGAAAAAAGTGCTCCGTTAAATACGAAACAAATAATCAAACGAAGTCCCGGTGCTAAAAAAACTTTAATCAGCATCGGGGCTTATTTTTTATTCCTGTACGCAAAGCTGTTTGTATCTTTAAGTATATCTTTAAACCTGCAATAGTTTTTGCCGTGAAAAAAAATACATCCCGCATTCCATCTATATACATTGCCTTAATAGCAGTCGTAACCATTCTTTTTTATGCAGCTGAAGGCACAGCACAACAAAGAAGAACGAATAACAAACCTAATATCATTTTCATAATAGCAGATGATCTGGGATATGGTGATATAGAGCCATATGGGCAAAAGCTTATTAAAACTCCTCACCTCGTAAAGTTGGCAAAGGAAGGTATGCGCTTTACGCAGTTCTATTCCGGCACTACGGTTTGCGCACCATCACGCTCATCGCTTATGACAGGCATGCATACCGGGCATACTATAATCCGCGGTAATAAAGAAATGAAACCAGAAGGGCAATATCCTATAGCTGATACTACATTCACTATTGCCGAAGCATTAAAAAATGCAGGATATACAACCGGGCTTTTTGGCAAATGGGGATTAGGTCCGATGGAAAGCACAGGCGATCCTTTAAAACATGGTATAGACAGATTTTACGGTTATAACTGCCAGCGGGTGTCACACAGGTATTACCCCAATCATCTATGGGATAATGAAAAGAAAGTGATACTTGAGGAAAATGAAAATCTCAAAAAAGCGGTTACATATGCACCGGATCTTATTCAGCAGCAGGCATTAAAATTTATTGATGAAAACCAGCAACAACCTTTTTTAATGTTTCTTACCTATACATTACCGCATGCTGAATTGCTTGTGCCTGATGATAGCATCTATCAATATTATAAAGGAAGGTTTCCGGAAACACCCCACAAGGGAGATGATTATGGCTCGGATGCAACAGAAGGAGGCTATACATCACAAGCTTTTCCACATGCAACATTTGCCGCGATGGTAAGCAGGCTCGATTTATATGTAGGACAGGTAATGCAAAAATTGAAAGCATTGAACCTTGATGATAACACGATCGTGTTTTTCACAAGTGATAATGGGCCACATGTAGAAGGAGGTGCTGATCCTGTTTTTTTCAATAGCGCCGGCGGATTTCGTGGTGTAAAAAGAGATATGTATGAGGGCGGTATACGCGTGCCATTTATAGCAAGATGGCCGGGTAAAATAAAATCCGGAACCAATAATAATTATATTGGCGCTTTTGGGGATATTTTCCCCACGTTTACGCAAATTGCTAAAACCGGAACACCAACCAATTTAGATGGGATATCCTTTTTCCCGGCGCTCCGCTCTTCAAAGCAACACCAGCATGAATATTTATATTGGGAGTTCCATGAGGGAGGCGGTAAGCAGGCTGTGCGGAGCGGCAACTGGAAAGCCATCCGGCTGAATATTTTTGATGCGGGAAAAACTACAGTTGAGCTATATAACCTCAGTAAAGACCCCCATGAAACAAATAATATTGCCACACTGTACCCGGAAATTGTGAAAAGGCTTACAAGCCTGATGGATGAGGCTCATAATCCTTCTGAGATATTTCCCTTTCCAAAAGAGAAGTAAGGCATTTCATTAATATCTTTCAGCAAAAGATCTTTATAGTTTTTTATAAACCCGAGTATATTGTTGTACCCGGCAAATTCATCTTCTGTATGCATAGTCGTAAGTACTATTGATTTCATGCCGGCGTTTTCAGCGGCTTCAACGCCTTTAGGCGCGTCTTCAAAAACAATGCAGTTTGCCGGGGAAGTATGCAACAGCGCCGCCGCTTTGGTAAAAGTTTCAGGATCAGGCTTGCTCATCTTCACGTCATCAGCACTTACAATGGCAGAAAAGTAATGCCTGATATGTAAATTATCAAGCACAAAATTAATATTGAAAGGAATGGCTGCTGAACCTATAGCCATTGGTATATTTTTGCTGTGGGCAAAAGCCAGGAAGGGCTTAAGCCCTTCTATTAATTTTAAATGCGGAAGAAAAGCACGCTGGTATCTCTTTTCTTTTTCAATTGATATGCGGTTGGCTTCTGCTTCATTAAAATGCCCCTGCCCGAAAATACGTGCAAGCACTTCTTCATTCTTTCCATACATCTGCTTTTTTACCTCTTCTTCAGTAAGATTTGCTTTCAGATCATTGTTTAAAATATCATGCCAGGCAATGGTATGGAAGACCATATCATCTATCATAGTGCCATTAAGATCAAAAATCAAAGCTTTAATTGCTATATTTTCACTCATTATTGCTGTCTTTGAAAGCGGCAAAATTCTGGTTTTAGCCCCAATATTTAAAATAAAGCTCATACATTACATAAAATAATATATGTATGTGTTGTGTTTTCACAGACAAAATTAATTTTCTGTAAAATGCTGCGGCATATTGGCTCTATGTGCAATACAGATGTATAATTCCTTTAAATTTGTATCCATGGCGGCAAAAACCTATGATGCAAATTTCCGCCGGTTTACTTACTAATTCCATTATTACGGTACTATAACCTCATTAAAATTCTTACTACTTACCCATTAAATCTGTATTGATCAGGTTTAAAATTGAATTGTTATGTACTCGTATGCTTTGTTAGAAAAAGGATGTTATTATCTTATTCAGGAGAAAGAAACTTCACCTGTGGTGCTGATCAGGATAATGTCAGAATCTGATCATTGTGTTTTTGTAACCAGGTATGTAGAATCTGAAGTAACTGAATGGAAAAGAAAGACAGACCCTATTGTTGAAATCCTGGAACTGCTTGATGACAGGGCAGTGAAGGAGTGGCAATCTTCATATTATAATAATGAAGACGCCTATTATGAAGACGAAGATTAAGCCATTTGTAAACAAAACAATAACTTCATCCATTGTAAAATGAAAAATACAATGGATGATTTTTTTTTACGCATAGAAGATGTTACAGTAAGGTCCGGGGAAAAAGAAGTTTTAAAAAAGCTTAATCTCAATATAAAGGATAATGAAGAGTGGGCGATAGTTGGCGCATCAGGAAGTGGCAAAACCACATTGGCCAACACACTTGCGGGCAAACATTATTTTACCGGCAATATTCAATTTAAAAATGGTGCTAAGCCGGATATTGTTGTGGTTGAACAGCAGCATCGTTTTAAAAACCTCTCTAATGTTGCTGATTTTTATTACCAGCAGCGCTATAATTCTTCAGACGCGGAAGATGCAGTAACCGTAGCTGAAGCGCTGGAGCAATTAAATCCCCGGCAAAAAAAAATTGCCACAGGTATTGAAGTGGCAACTTTGCCTGCGGTACTTCATATAACACATGTAATGAATGAACCCCTGATACAATTATCAAACGGGGAAAATAAAAGACTACAGATAGCCAAAGCTATTTTGCAGGAACCGGAATTACTGATACTCGATAATCCGTTTGTTGGACTTGATGTTGAAGGAAGAAAAATATTAGCGCAGATCATAGATACCCTGAAAAAAACGGGCGTTAAAATTTTGCTCATCACATCGCCATTTGAAGTGCCTGACAGCATAACGCATGTTGCTGTATTGCAAAACGGTACAATAGTATCCACCACTGAAAGAAAAAATTTTGATCCGTATTCCGTACCTGGAAGCGAGACATTCAGCATCGATCATAAAGCTTTGCATGCGCTTAAAAAAAATGAAGCACAGGATTTTGATTATGCCATACGAATGAAAAATGTGGAAGTAAAATATGGTGACCGTATTATTCTGCATAATATAAACTGGAATGTGAAGAAAGGAGAATGCTGGAGTATATCCGGACCAAACGGCGCAGGCAAATCAACTTTATTAAGCTTGATTACAGGCGATAACGCCAAAGCATACGCAAACGAAGTATATCTTTTCGATAAAAGGCGGGGCACAGGCGAAAGTATATGGGATATCAAAAAAAAGATAGGATACCTGTCACCTGAAATGCATATTTATTTTGACTATACGTCCACAACCTTTCAAACAATAGCTTCCGGACTTTTTGATTCCATCGGCCTATTCCGGCAGTTGAATGAAGCGCAAAGAAAACAGGTAAACGAATGGATGCACCTGCTGCAACTGGAAAAAATTCAAAACAAGCTGCTGTCCCAACTTTCTGCCGGCGAACAAAGACTTGTTTTATTGGCGAGAGCGCTGGTCAAAAATCCGCCCATGCTTATCCTGGATGAACCCTGCCAGGGTCTCGACAGCAGGCATATTGATGAATTCCGGCAGATCATAAATGATATCTGCCAAACCTTTGGTACTACATTATTGTATGTAAGTCATTACAGGCATGAAATACCCGAATGTGTAACAAAGGCTTTGTATTTGAATAATGGTGAAATGAGGATTGAAAAGCGTGATTAAATCATTTCGCACATATATGATTATTCACAACTGCAATTTTATTTTCAACCTGTTCAACCCTTTCACCATAAATATAGTTGCCACTGCAAACAAAAGCGACCACACAATTCCTGCGGCTCCGCTTTGCATGGAGCGAGGTGTTATTGTAATATGTAGCACGCCGGATAGCGCGTAAATAATTCCGGGCATTATATAGGCAAGCAATGGATTTGTGGCAACAGGTTTAAAGAAATTAGCCCATTTTTGTATCCCCTTTATATCAATAAGCCAGTATAAAAAACAAAAAACAACACAACTTATACCGGCGCTGTATAAAGCCCAGGTAGGTGTAGCATATATTTTAGAGATAGTATAATATGGGCGGAGAAAATAACCGGTTATAAAAAGCAGGACTGTAAAAATTGAAGCCTGTATATAACTGCTTTTAATATTAAACTGAGAGCGTTTGTCAAAAAATATCAGTGATAATATTATACCGCAAAGTACAATGGCTGTATGTATAGCGTTGCCGGATTGGCTCTTTATCCAGAACAGGTATGGTCTTTCAGCCACATAACTGGTTTTACCCGCCATATAAAACAGTATACAGTAAATAAGACAACCAATAAGGTATCCCTTTTTTGCATCAGAAACCTGGTATAATATACAGGCGTACAAATATGCCCAGCCAATCAATCCCAGTATACCCCACCAACGCGGTGTTAAATATTCCGTGCCTTCTTCCCCACCCCGGTATATCAGCCCGAGTATAACCAGGCCTATAAAACCTGCCAGTTGAAAAACGTATTTCCACCAGCTCCTTTTAAAAGCATATACATTCCATACAAGTATAATGCAGGTATAAAAAAGTAAAAGCCAAAGGCTCCTGCTCATACCGGTAGCTTTTTCATTCAGGTTTCCGCCCTCACCGTTTACCATAAAAACACCCAGTATCAGCAATCCAAATGTGCGCCATATTATATGCCATTGTATCTGCAAAAAATCATCGCCCTTTTGTAATCTCCTGTTCATGGCAAATGGTATTGACATACCTACAATAAAGAGGAAAGCCGGAAACACCACATCTACAAAGGTCATGGCATCGGCATCCGCGGCTACATGCTTCATCCATGCAGGAATATTGCTGATACCGGCAAGCTCATTCACAAAAATCATTACCAGTATAGTAATACCCCTGAAGGCATCAACAGATAATATACGATTGGAGGAAGAAGGCATGTAAATGATGTATTGCTTTTAAATGTGCTGATTTTTTCAATATGCCGGTTGGCTATTCAAATCTGTATCCTCTTAAAAAATCATCAATATGCATTCGCTTTTTCCCTTCGAGCTGTATATCCGTTACTGCTATCCATCCGTTACTGCACGCAAAGCGTAAGCTGGTTTTCCCATCGGTTATATATTCGCCGGCTTTAACTGTTGGCATTTGCTTTATCTTTTTTGCCGAAAATATTTTCAGGGTTTTATTATTTAAAGTTGTGAAGGCCGCAGGATAAGGCGCCAACCCCCTGATAAGATCATATACTTCATCAATAGTTTTATTCCAGTCTATTTTACAGGTGTCAGTAAAAATTTTAGGTGCATGCTTTATATCTGTATAAGATTGCAGCTGTTCTGTTTCTTCAATCGTTTTATTCATTAGTCCGTCAACCGTTTTAACCAATAACTGCGCACCGGTTTCCTTCATTCTGTCATGCACTTCGCCTGCAGTTTCACTTTCCCCGATGGGTATTTTCTCCTGCAACAAAATATTACCGGTATCTATTTCATGTTTGAGCTTAAAAGTAGTTACGCCGGTTTCTTTTTCACCATTTATTACTGCCCAGTTTATCGGAGCCGCGCCACGGTATTGCGGCAGCAATGAGCCATGCACATTAATCGTTCCCATCTGCGGCATATTCCATACAACTTCCGGTAACATACGAAAGGCTACTACAATTTGTAAGTCGGCTTTAAGCTGTTGCAGCGCTTCAATAAATTCAGGTGCTTTCAGTTTGAGTGGCTGCAAAACATGCAAGCCTTTTTCAACCGCGTATTTCTTTACAGCGCTTTCATTCATCTTCATTCCCCTGCCAGATGGTTTATCCGGCGCTGTAACAACCGCTACAATATTATAACCCGCATCTACCAAAGCAGCAAGTGATGCTACTGCAAATTCAGGCGTTCCCATAAATACTATCCGTACATCCTTTTTATCCATATTACTCGGCCGAAAAATCTTTGTACAATAAATACTTTTTCCTGGTCACTTTAAATTCGCTCAACTTAGGTTCCCAGCTTTTCCTGATTTCATCTTCAGGCGTGCCTGCTTTTATCTGTTGCCACAGCTCATTATTGCCCGCCAGCTTGTTAAAAAAGCTTCCTTCCATATTGCCGGATTTAGGAATAATAAAGAAGCTGTCTTTTTTTGGAAAAAGCCTATATGCTTCAAGTATCCATTTTAATTGCAACCTGCCGTTTGTTTTTTGCAGCACTTCTTCTACGGTTCCGCTAAGATCCCAGCCATAGCAAAGCTGGCCATATAGTTTGGAGTTTTTTGCACCCTCAGTAGGATTAGGTGTAAATGAAAAAAGATTTTTTGGTAAAGAAGGATGTCCAATCCACTGGAAGGGTTTGGGAGTGCCGCGCCCTTCGCTGAATACTGTTCCTTCAAAAAAACAGGTGGAGGGGAAGAGATATACGGATTGCATATCAGGAATATTAGGCGATGGTTTTACCGGAAGCGTATACCTGCTGTTGTGATCATAATTACCACATTTAATAATAGTAATACTGCATTTGGTAAGATCAATGGATGAACGCTTATCTTCATCAGTAAAGATTTCAGGTTGTGTATTTTTAAGGTCAATCCATTTTTCACGGATGATCATTTGGGCATATTCGCCCATCGTCATGCCATATACAGCGGGTATAGGCTGCATGCCTATAAATGATTTGTATTTCATGTTCAATACCGGCCCATCAACATAAAATCCATTTGGATTTGGCCTGTCTAAAATAATAACAGGCTTTTTATATGCAATAGCTGCTTCAATATAATCCTGTAAAGAAGATATATAGGTATAATATCTCACGCCAATGTCCTGCATGTCAAACATTAAAATGTCAATGTCCTTTACATCATCTGCTGAAGGCTTTTTTTTATTTCCATAAAGAGAGATAATGGCAACGCCGGTTTTCTGATCAATATAATTGCCAACCGTTTCGCCGGCATCAGCAGTACCGCGAAAGCCATGCTCTGGTGAAAATACTTTTTTAGGTGTAACGCCTAAGCTTTTAAGGGTATCAATGAGGTGTTTATTCCCCACAATAGTGGTTTGATTGGCAAATATGGCAATTGATTTGCCTTTTATTAACGGGAGATATTTATCAAAACGGAAAGCACCAGGTAAAATATCAGTATTACTTTTTTGCTCAGATAATACCGGAACAGTAGTTGTGTTGGTACGACTGTTGCAACCAATATTAGTAAACGAGAGTATAAAAGAAATTACAAAACTGGTAAAATGAACAGTTATTTGCGATAACAACATCATGAGCAAATTTTTTTATTCAGGTAAAGTTTCAAAAATATAGCAAAAATGCTTCTGTATAATTTAATCAAACATTGGAAAAAATGAAAATACAGACTTGATCAGCAATAATAAGGTTATAATAACTAACAGAACCACAACTATGACATAAATAACACATCCGATGTCGGGTCTTTTATTCTCCATTTTTCAATAATCAAATATCTTAATCTTTTTTGTATAATAACCGGAATCGTATACCTTTCACGATTAAATCAATAAAACAATCTATATGAAACAGGCAAAAAAAGGTGATGTTGTAAGAGTGCATTATACAGGCCGCTTAACAGATGGCGAGCAGTTTGATTCATCAGTTGGCCGTGAACCACTGGAATTTACTGTTGGCGCCGGACAAATGATAAAGGGTTTTGATGCAGGTGTGGAAGGTATGGCAGTTGGCGAAAAGAAAATTATCAATATACCATTTGCAGAAGGTTATGGACCGAGGGATGAGCAGGCAATGATTGAGTTTCCCATGAACCAGGTGCCCGAAGGCATGAAACTGGAACCCGGCATGCAGCTTCAGCTACAAAACCAGCAGGGCTACCCTGTGCCTGTAGTGGTGGCTGAATTAAAAGATGATGTAGTAATATTTGATGCCAATCATTCTCTTGCCGGCAAAGACCTGGTGTTTGATGTGGAATTGGTGGAGATAGTATAGGGCTGTGAGCTATGGGCTGTGGGCGATGAGTTATCAGCCCACAACCTGTAACTTGCAACTTACAACCCCTAAACTACAAACTACAAACCCGAAACCTGCAACTATTCATCACCGCTTCTCTGCGCCCTCACCATCCTGTCTTTGCCCTGCATATCTTTTTTTATTACGCAATTTGAAAGTCCACGCTCTTCAAATATTCTTTTTACTGCTTCGCCCTGCGCCTCATGAATTTCTACATATACTTTCCCACTGGCATTTAAATGTGATGTTGCAAACTTTGCAATGGCTTTATAAAAAAGCAACGGATCTTCATTTGGAACAAACAACGCGGTGTGCGGCTCAAAGTTCAATACATTCTCCCGCATTTCAGCCATATCTGTTACCGGTATATAAGGCGGGTTACTTACTATAATATCAAATACCGGCAGGGTATCAAGCTGTTCTTCATTCAGGGCGTCAACCAGTAAAAAATCAATATTTACATTATTATCATCTGCATTTTTTTTTGCAATGCTTAATGCTTCACTGCTGATGTCTATTGCGGTTATTACAGGTGTTGTCAGTTCTTTTTTCAGTGCGACAGATATACAGCCACTACCAGTGCCTATATCTAATATGGCAGATGGCGGAGATGGCAAAAGCTTTGCATCTTTAATGATCCAGTCTACCAGTTCTTCAGTCTCCGGGCGTGGTATCAGCACATATTCAACCACCAAAAAACAAAGCCCGTAAAACCAGGCTTCCTTTAAAACATACTGTACGGGTTTGTGCTGTAAAAGTTCTGCGGAATATTGCGCTACTGCTTTTTCCTGTTGCGTTGTAAGCTCAGTCTCTTTTTTCAATACTCTTTCCATTCGTCTCAAACCGGTTATTTTCTCCATAACCAAATCTGCTATATTTTCCGATTCACGCTTATCATATAAACTATGGAGCGTATCAGTTAATTTCCGGAAGGCTTCAACTACGGTCATAATACAGATTCAGTGCTTAAATTTATCTACTAAGAAAATACAGATGCATTCCAAATTATATTAGAATCAGCCACGAATTCCGGCGTCCGCCTGCGGCAGATGATTCAGGATTACAACCATTAAGAAGTTAAGAAACATTAAGACCAATTATGCAATATCCTTAGCTTCCCTCATTTCTTAATGATTGTACAGCATGCACAAATAATATTACCTGTGTATCGTTGCTGTCCAAAATCTATTTTGCAGGTTCATCCAGGCCAGGGTAATACGCCAACTGCCATAAATCAAAACGCTTAAACTGAGTTGCGATGCGTTGCTTAAAACTGTCCCAGTTTTTATTTTGTTTCGGGCTCCATAATACTTCACTGAGTGCTGTCATGCGGGGCAAAAGCATATACTGCACTTTGGCAGGATTGGTTACATATTCCGTCCACAAATTCGCCTGACCGCCCAGTACATAATGCTGCTTATCCGCACTTAATGCTGCGGGCACAGGATCATAGCCATATACATGCTGCAATGGAAGATAACCACCAATCACCAGTGAATCTTCATTTCTTCTTTGTGCGTAATCAAAGTATACATAAGTAGTAGGCGTCATGATCACATCATGCTTTTGCTCCGCTGCTTCAATACCACCTTTTTCTCCACGCCAGCTCATAACAGTAGCATTGGGAGCAAGACCGCCTTCCAGTATTTCATCCCAGCCTATAATTGCTTTGCCTTTGCTGTTCAGATATTTTTCAATTCTTGACACAAAATAACTCTGCAACCCATGCTCGTCTTTTAAATTATTATCCTTGATAAGCTTCTGACAAAACTCAGATCTCTTCCATGAATCCTTGGGGCACTCATCTCCGCCTATATGAATATACTTTGCAGGAAACAACGCAGCAACCTCATCCAGCACATCCTGCAAAAAGCCAAAGGTATACTCGCTTGGGCAAAACACATCAGGATATACTCCCCATGCCTGCTGCACATTTTTACCGGTTGTATCTCCACTCCATACAACGCCCTTTGCCGGCCGGGTTGGCTCATCCGGAAAACAGCTTAACTGCGGGTAAGCAGCAATAGCAGCAGAAGCATGCCCCGGTAATTCAATTTCAGGAATGATAGTAATAAACCTGTCAGCGGCGTACTGAATGACCTCCTTTATTTCCTGCTGGGTATAATAGCCGCAATATTTTGTATTGTCACTGCCTGTGCCGGGATGATGCCCGGTGATGGTTCCGTTTCTGCAAGCACCCACTTCAGTAAGTCTCGGGTATTTTTTTATTTCAATGCGCCAGCCCTGGTCGTCGGTAAGGTGCCAGTGAAAAGTATTGATTTTATGCAGCGCCAGCAGATCAATAAAACGCTTTACAAATGCTGTATCAAAAAAATGCCTTGATACATCAAGCATTATACCCCTGTACCCAAAACGCGGATAATCTTCAATGCTTACAGCAGGAATTTTCACAGCTGCGGTTTTTTCTGCAGGCAATAATTGTATAAGTGTTTGCAAGCCGTAAAAAGTTCCCTGGCGGCTGTCGCCATTAATTTTTATTGATGCCGGCGATATGTTTAGCGTATAGCGTTCAGGTTTTTCAGGCGCCTGTATAAAAGTGTTGGTAGTAAAGCTTATAAAATTTTTGGCAGCCGATTTTACAACCGGCAGTTTAATACCAAAATATTTTGTAAGGTAGTTATTGAAAAAATCAACGGTTTCTTTTTCAGTATCCTGCTTTGCAACAATTACTGTTTGTTTATTAATAGTAAAGCTGCCGCTCTTTGCCTGCAATGTAACCGGTACCGGAATAACCGGTAATGTGGTTTGTGCCTGTAATTGCATTACCGCACAAACCAGCAAAAGGAAAAATAATTTTTTCATTACATTTTTTTTAGGTGAAATAACTGAAAGCTGAACCACAGTATTTTCGGGACAAATATCTGCAAAGTTTATGATTTGGCAGGTGTAAGTATATTTCAAGATTAAATGTAGGGGTTACACAAAAAACACAAAGGATTACACAAAAGACACAAAGAAGTAAATACACCCGAAGCGGTTTACTAATATAAAATTATCCCGTTAATAATCTATTAACAAAAAAATTAAACAAACGTTTGATTTATTCATTTCAATATTATTACCTTTGCACACCTGATTAATTCCTTTCCCGGTTTTTTGCCTGCCGTATGATGTACAATTTTATACATGCTGTTTAATAACTCCATGTAGCTTTTTAATTATAATTATGACAAACAGGAAGCTGCTTTTTTTTACAGGTTTATTGTTAGCCTCTTTACAACTTGCTGCGCAGCAGGAACAAGATTCCACTTTAGCAAATGCTACCTTGCCTAACGTTATAGAATATGCGCTGAAAAGACAACCCGTTGTTCAGCAATCTTTGATTGATGAAGAGATCACCAACCTGCAGGTAAAATCAAAGCTGGCAGACTGGTTTCCCCAGATCAATTTCAATTACCTGTACCAGCACAACTTCCAGGTACAAACCAGTATTATTGGAGGTAACCCCGTAAAGCTTGGTGTTGATAATACTTCGGCATTGCAGTTTACAGGCACACAAACCATATTCAACAGGGATGTTATGCTGGCAAACCGCACCGCAAACGTGGTGAGGCAACAGGCTAAGCAGCAAACCGCCAGCAATAAAATTGATGTGGTGGTAAATGTAAGCAAAGCCTTTTATGATGTGCTGGCCACCGAACAGCAAATAAAAGTGATTGATGAAAACATTGGTAGGTTACAAAGAAGTTTAAAAGACGCGAAAGCGCAGTACGATGCCGGCGTGGTTGATAAAACGGATTATAAAAGGGCTACCATTGCATTAAACAATGCCATTGCTACAAAAAAGAGCAATGAAGAAGCTTTAACTGCCAGGAAAAATTACCTGAAAAATTTAATGAATTACCCTGCAGGCGAAACGCTGAACATTATATACGACAGCGCTTCTCTTGAAAAAGAAATTCCGGTAGATACTTTAAACGGGGCAGATTATTCAAACAGAGTAGAATATAAAATATTGCAAAGCCAGCGCCAGTTGCAGGAAGCAAACGTGAGCTATAACAAATGGAGCTTTATTCCCAGCCTTTCCGCAAACGGCGCTTACATACTCAACTATCTTAATAATGATTTTGGAAAGCTGTACAATACATCTTATCCAAATTCTTATGCAGGGTTATCGCTCAATTTCCCCATTTTCCAGGGAGGCAAGCGCAGGTATAATATAAAGCAGGCTGAATGGCAATTAAAAAGAACTGATCTTGATATAGCAAGCTTAAAAAACTCGGTGAGCAGCGAGTACAGTGCAGCAATAGCCGGCTATAAAGCAAACCTGGCTAATTATATCGCGGTAAAGGAAAATGTAGAGCTCGCCAAAGAAGTATACGATGTTATACAGATGCAGTACCGCGCCGGCGTAAAAACTTATCTTGAACTGATAACCGCAGAAACAGATCTGCGTACGGCACAGATCAATTATTTTGACGCGCTATATGGCGTACTGAGCAGTAAAATAGATGTACAGAAAAGTTTAGGGCAGATCAATCCTTAATTATTCAATTATATTATTCATATACCAGAACCAAATGATATATATGCTTTTTAAAAGAATGAATGTTTACCTGGCAGGTGCTGTAATGATCGCATTGTCTGCGTGTGGAGCTAAGCAACAACAACAGCAACAGGGCCCGCCGCCTGCATTACCGGTTACACTGCAAACTGTTCAAACAACAGATGCGGTATATTATGACGAATACCCCGGAACAGTAGTATCGCTGAACCAAACCGATATACGTGCGCAGGTTACCGGCTATGTTACCGGTATATATTTTAAAGATGGTGATAAAGTAAAAAAAGGACAAAAACTTTATTCAATAGATCAGCAACTGTACAATGCCAATTACCAGCAGGCAATTGCTAACCTGCAGGTGCAGGAAACCAATTTACTGAAAGCACAGAAAGACGCTGATCGTTACCATGAGCTTGATAAGAATGACGCTATCGCGAAACAGCAGGTAGATTATGCTGACGCGGCGCTTGAAGCTGCAAGGAAGCAGGTAGATGCAGCAAAAGCAAATGTAAACGCGGTGAAATCTAATGTAAGCTTCTCAACTATCGTTGCGCCATTCAGCGGTACTATAGGAATTTCGCAGGTAAGAAACGGAACATCCGTTGTTGCCGGTCAAACCATATTAAATACCATTTCAACCGATGATCCGATAGCGGTTGATTTTACAATAGACCAGAAAGAACTGTATCGCTTCACACAATTGCAGCAGCAGAAAAAAACAAACGATTCAACTTTCTCTATTGCATTTGGCACTGATGTTTATCCTAAAAGCGGAAGCATCAGTGTAATTGACCGCGCTGTTGATCCGCAAACCGGCACCATAAAAGTAAGGCTGTCTTTTCTTAATGATAAACACCTGCTGAAAGCCGGCATGAGCACCACTGTTCGTGTGTTGAACGCTTCAGGAAAGGAATCCATTATGATTCCGCATAAAGCCGTTACCGAACAGTTAGGAGAATTTTTTGTGTATGTATTGAGCGACAGCAGCAAGGTAACACAGCGCAAAGTGCAGCTTTCAAGATCCATTGGTACCAACATCATTGTAAAAGATGGACTGAAAGCAAATGAGCAGATAGCAGTGGAAGGAGTGCAGAATCTCAGGGAAGGTGCTGTAGTAACCACACAGGCTGCGCAACAACAGCAGGCTGCTCCTAAAAAATAGTTGAACTATTCTGGCAGAAGTGTAAGCGCATTGATCACACACTATTCATTATTATGATAGCAGACGTATTTATAAAAAGGCCGGTAACGGCAATCGTTATATCCATTGTAATTGTACTGGTTGGTATTATCTCACTGATCAATCTGCCCGTAGCGCAGTATCCTGACATATCTCCACCCACAGTAAACATCTCCGGAAACTTTACCGGTGCGGATGCGCAAACGGTAGAGCAAACCACCACTACCGCTATAGAAACGCAGGTAAATGGTACGCCGGGCATGACGTATATGAGCAGCAACAGCGCCAGCAGCGGGCAAAGTAATATTACTGTAAACTTTGAAGTAGGCACCGATATTAATATCGCAACGCTTGATGTGCAGAACAGGGTAAGTGTGGCAGAGCCTACTTTGCCGGATGCGGTAAAGCGTTTAGGCCTTACCGTTCGTAAGCGTAATCCCAGTGTGATGGCAGTATTCGGATTTTATTCTCCTAATGGCACGCATGATGCATTGTTCATTGGTAACTATGTAAACATGTATGTTAAAGACGCGATTCTCCGTGTAAAAGGTGTTGGGGATGTATTATCCCGGTCAGATGATTTCAGTATGCGTGTATGGTTAAATCCTGAAAAAATGGCTGCTTTGGGTATTACGCCTGCTGAAGTAAATGCCGCATTGCAGGAGCAGAACCTCCAGGTTGCCGCAGGCACGGTTGGTGGCAACCCCCAGCCTGGCGTGCAAACATTTGAGTATTCCGTTTTAACCAACAGCCGCATCAACAAAAAAGAAGATTTTGAAAATATAGTAGTACGCACCCGTCCTGCTGATGGCAATATTGTTTACCTGAAAGATGTGGCAAGGATTGAGTTAGGCCGGTTTGATTATGGCATCAACGCATTTGTGAATGGCGGAAGGCCTGCATCATTTCTTTTGATATACCAGGCGCCAGGCGCTAATGCGCTCGATACTTACAAAGGTGTGATGAAAGCAATGGACGAGCTCAGAAAAACTTTTCCAAAAGATATTGATTTTATGGTGCCGCTGGAAACAGTGTCTGTCGTAAACGCATCCATCAATGAAGTGGTACATACCCTGGTTGAAGCATTGATACTGGTGGTACTGGTGGTGTTTCTCTTCCTGCAAAACTGGAGAGCAACATTGATACCTGTGCTGGCGATACCTGTATCGTTGATCGGTACATTCATCCTCTTTGGACCACTTGGCTTTACCATTAACACGCTTACCTTATTTGCTTTTGTACTGGCTATTGGTATAGTAGTGGATGATGCCATCGTTGTAGTGGAAGCCGTGCAGCATAATATTGACCATGAAAAGATGTCACCCAAAGAAGCAACCCGAAAGGCGATGAAAGATATATCAGGCCCGGTAATCGCGATTGCACTGATATTGGCAGCGGTATTTATTCCTGTAGGTTTTATTCCCGGTATTGTGGGTAGATTGTACCAGCAGTTCGCCATTACCATAGCCGTGTCTGTACTCATCTCTGCGTTTGTGGCATTATCCCTTACGCCGGCGCTCTGCACTATTATGCTCAAACCATCAAAAGCCGCAGATGCAAAAAAGAATTTACTGGAAAAATTCTTTGCATGGTTTAATAACTGGTTTGGTAAAATTACCGGCAGTTACACAAGAGGTGTTGCAAAATGGGTAAGAGCAACACCATATGTATTGGTAATGATGGTAGTATTATTTGTGGGTTTATTCCTTCTTTTCAAAAACAAACCAACAGGATTTATTCCAACAGAAGATGAAGGAAGGGTAATGGTTACTTACGAAATGCCTGAAGCATCTTCAACCACACGCAACATTACATTGCTGAGAGAAATGATTGACAGGATTGGAAAAATACCGGAAGTAAGGGTTGTAGGAGGTATCTCCGGGTTGAATATAGTAAGCGGTTCAAACAGGTCGAATGCGGGTACTGTGTTTGTAAATCTTAAATCCTGGGATGACAGAAAAGGTGAAGGACACCATGCCCAGGATGTAATGAACAAGATACGTGGCGCTATAGCAGATATTAAAGAGGCAAGAATACTGGTGATCGCGCCGCCTGCAATCCCGGGTTTGGGTGCAACTGCCGGTTTTACGTTTGAATTACAGCAAACCAGCAGTTCAGACGATATAAAGCAATTTGAAAAAGTAGCGCAGCAGTTTTTAGCAAAACTCAATCAGCGTCCGGAAATTGGCGCGGCATATACCTTCTTCAGCTCTAAATCGCCAAGCTACCAGGTTGATGTTAATAAAGAGCAGGCAAAAAAGCTGGGGGTATCCGTATCTGAAGTGTATACAACGCTGTCAACCTTTTTAGGCAGCAGCTATGTAAATGATTTTAATTTATACGGAAGGAACTTCCGTGTAATGTCGCAGGCAGACAGCAGTTACAGAAGTTCACTGGAAGGGATTGAAAAATTTTATGTGCGCAACAGCCAGGGTAGTATGGTTCCGCTGGGTTCTTTAATTACAACCAAAGTTATTGAAGCGCCTGCGGTAATATCGCACTATAATATTTACCGCTCTATAGAAATCAATGGTAGTCCAAAACCAGGCATAAGCAGCGGGGAGGCAATTGAGGCATTAAAAGAAGTGGCGAAAACATTACCTGCCGGGTATGGTTACGAATTTTCCGGTATGAGCCGTGAAGAAATACTGGCAGGCAACCAGCAAACCATCATATTCGCCATATCACTGGTGTTTGTATTTTTATTTTTGGCGGCGTTATACGAAAGCTGGTCAATACCATTTTCCGTATTATTCGCGGTGCCTATCGGGGCGTTTGGTTCTATCTTAACCCTTACGCTGTTACCAAAATTGTCTAACAATATCTACGCGCAAATCGGTTTGATCACGCTGATTGGTCTGGCTGCCAAAAACGCCATATTGATCGTGGAGTTTGCAAAGGAAAGAGTAGATGCCGGTATAGATATTACACATGCCACCTTACAGGCAGTGCGGCTTCGTTTACGCCCCATTGTTATGACCTCGCTGGCATTTATCCTGGGTGTATTACCATTGGCGTTTGCAGAAGGCGCGGCAGCAGAAAGCCGTAGAACAATAGGCTGGACGGTGTTTGGCGGTATGATAGCAGCCACAACGCTGGCGATATTTGTAGTGCCGGTATTGTTTGTGATCATCACCAAAATATCTTATGGCAGAAAATTAAAACGCCTGCAGGAAGAAACCGACAGGCAGCATAATATTGATAAAGAGATTGTGAGCAGCGGGCTTTAAGAAGGCGGAAGGTGTAGGTTAACGGGTGAAACGTGAGACTTGCAACCTGAAACCTGCATAGGATTTTCGGACTTACACCCTATCCCCTCCACCCTTTACCGTTTTAAAGGGGGCTTTCTGCTTCATCACTTCTTTCAGCAACAGTTCCGGCTGTACGCTGCAAGTCCGGCACAGCGCCAGCACACGGGGCTTCACCGTGCTTTCCGCTTCCATCCGGCAGCCATTCAGCAGAAGAATACTATTCAGCAAGGGGAAGCGCGTATTGTACTAATAGCAATACAAAATGATAATTTCAAGTGGTTGATTTTCAGCATTGATTTTTTTGAAGAACTGGGTGTTATAATATAAATTTATGTGTAAGCTGCAATTATTTGACACTACATGGACATAGCAACAATTAAGACCGGTGACATTTTTTACTACGACTCATATACGGCACATGACGACAAAATTCATCATCATAAGTGTAGGGTATTGTTTGTAGGTTCTGAAAGTATTTTTTATGATGCGTGGTGGGAAGGTATAAACAAATGGACATTTGTTCCGGTAAGGAAACGACTTGCTTATTATAGGTTTCCAATGACTATTCTTCACAGACTTACTAATCTTACTTTCAACGGTTTTGAACCCATTGATGAAAATAGTGCAAACAAGTTATTTTTGAATTCACCAGAAATATTATTAACTACAACAAAAGATACTATTTCAAAAAGCGAAAGTGACGAGACATCAATAGAAGTAAATTCCAATAGTATTGTATTTATTCCAATTGGACCTAAAGGTGGTACTCTAAAGCCAGTTCTGTTAGACAGCACTCAAATGACGAAGGTTTCCTTGATTAAAAAGGTACTGGAGCATCAAAACCTTGACTTCATTCATGCTGACAATATTATTTTACACAGAGTTGGTTTGGATGGTGGAGTTCCATCTTATTGCATAGGGACAGTATAAACTGTAGCTTACATTGGTATTTGCAAAAGCTGGGCGGACGGAAGCCGTGTTTCAGCTTTTGTTTTTCAATTTTGCTCTTGTTCCGGCTGGACGTTAATAATTTAGCTAAGTGCAAACCATCAACTTTTATTTATAAATTTAGCTTCAGGTAGCCGGGCGGAAGGAAGTCTATTTCCCCAGCCTTCGCAAATACCTGCCCGTTAGGCGAGATTTCACATCACAAAATTAAAAACAGACATGAAAGTATTAATAGCTGTAATTTTTCCCTTAATTACAAATCTATGTTTTGCACAAAACATTTATAAAAATCAGAGCTTAGGTTTTGATATTAAGCAACCAGAAAATTGGATTGTTGCTAAAGATGGACAAACTTTAGAAAATTTAAAAGAACAAATAAAATTAGATAGTAAAACTCTTGATAAACTAATTGAGAATAACAAAGGAACAATTCAAATAGTTAGTTTTTACAAATACCCTATAGAATCAACTCACGGAATCATCCCTACAATAAAAGTAAATTTGAGAAAAAATTCAACTAAATCTTTCGAAGAATTTAAAAGAAGTATAGTGGAAAGCTATTCTAGTATAAAACAAATTTTTCCTGATTTCAAATTTTTAACTGATCCTACAAAAGCGAAAATAAGCGGACTTGATTGTGTAAAAGCTACGAGTTCATACACTCTAAAAGCTCATACAGGTGAAGAAAAAGTTACTATTACAGTTTATGCAGTTCCTGTAAAAGACAAATTTTATCAAATTACATTTATGGATTCTGAAAATGAGGATAACACTGAGCTTTACAATAAACTAGCAGAAACGATTTTAATATATTAAAGAAACCTCGACTAATCGAGTAGGCGGCCTCACCGCTTGTAGGCGATGAGGTGTACCTCTCACACCACTGTACGTACAGACCTCGTACTTGCCTACCGGCAGGCAGATACAGCGGTTCATTAAGTTGTGAGCTTTTCTTCCTGCTGCTCTTTTGCCCCTAAGGCTGGCAGCTTTTAAACTGAACCTCCTTACAGCATTGGAAGCAACTTAATGTTCAACCCTTCACAGCTTCGTGAGTCCTCCATGTTGTTCCCCCAGGGCATGGCTCGTGTCCGCTGATACTATGGTCTCTGCTGACTTCTCCCTTCGCTTAAACAAACAGGGAGACCTCCCCCGGTAAGATGAATAGCCTTCTGCCTATCGCTGCCGCATCTACATAATGAACCACCTGTTCTTTCAGGGTCGACTATTGAGCTTCGGTTACGGACGAATCACGGATTTCCGCCAATATCGCCAAGCCGTACTGTTAGCTGTGATTTCCTAACCTCAACAGTTAAACAATCCTCACCAGCCAGGCAAAAATAAAGTTGTACAATCGGACAACTTATTACACCTTTGCAAAAGGATGAGCGACAATAAAGTTAGAACCATAACCTTATATAAAAATTACTTTTACCGACTTCTATCACAAGCAGAGACTGAAAGTAAAGGAAAAAATTACGTGGACTTTCAAACTTATTGAGACTATACAACAAGTTCCGGCCGACTATTTGGAACACATGGCAGGGACGGACGGTCTTTATGAAATCAGGGTAAAATTTGGGAGCGACATTTTTCGGATTTTCTGCTTTTTTGACGAAGGAAAAATTGTCGTTTTAGCAAACGGATTTCACAAGAAAACACAAAAGACACCAAAAACAGAAATTGAAAAAGCATTAAAAATTAAGGAAGAATATGAAAGCGAGAAACAACACAAAAACACTTGACCAATTCATTGACGAAGAATACGGTAAGAAAGGAACAAACAAAAGAGATAAGTTTGAAAAAGGCTACGAAGCATTTAAGCTTGGTTTTCTTATTCAACAAGCCAGACTTGAAAAAGGAATGACACAGGAACAACTTGCAGAGAAGACAGGAACGAACAAAGGTTACATATCCAAAATTGAAAACAATATCAAAGAAGTACGAATTTCTACACTTCAAAAAATTGTTGAACTTGGACTTGGTGGACACCTTGAACTTTCAATAAGACTGTAATAACCGACAAATGAAACCACAGCTAATCGAGTAGGCGGCCTCACCGCTTGCAGGCAATGAGGTGCCCCTCTCACACCACTATACGTACGGACCTCGTACTTGCCTACCGGCAGGCAGGTACAGCGGTTCATTAAGTTGTGGGCTTACTTTTTCGTAGTAGCCGGACATGGATTCATAGCCGCGTTGTTGTAATCTTTCCAGTGTTATGGTGGTAGTGAGTATAAGGCTTTGCGCTATCGCCCACCCTCCTTTCTACTCCTGCTCCATACAATACGCGTGATAAGCATCTACACCCAGCCGCAGCAGGTTCTTTCTTCGCCTGTCTCGTTTTTTTCCATCAGCTCGGCCAGACGAATAACACCGGGCAATAGAATAAACAATGAACTTTTAGTTATATATTTAGCTCCGGTTATCGGCAGACGAATCACGAACTACCGCCACATCGCCAACCCGTACCGTTGGTTGCAAGCTTGGACAACGACAATGGACAACAAAATCACGACATACTCGACACTTTGGAACCTGGTTGACATCGACCAAAAAGACCATAAGTTGAAAGACATTGCGACTTTGTTTTTAAATGCAATGAATGACTGGCCAACTTATAATCAAAGCGACATTCAAGATTTTATAAACGAACTTAAAGCATACTTTGGCTCGCCTTTGACAATTGAGAATATCAACAAAAAAAAGTTTGACGGACAAAATATTTGGCAAGTCGAAGCAGGAAATTCAATTGCTGAACTCATTGACACTTCAACAAGATTTTGTAATCAATCTGACTTCAACAAAATCATTGATAGTTTTCTTAATTATTACACTGACGAATTTAATAAAGTGGATTTTATTGCAGAACTAAAATACCTGATAACGGAAAATGGTGGGCGAAAAACACCAGCTAACTCTGGTTACAGACCGCAAGTAAAGTTCGACTTTACTGAAATGCAGACATCGGGACAACAAACATTTATTGACAAGGAAATTGTTTATCCAGGCGAAAAGGTTGACGCTAAAATTAAAATATTATCACCAGACTATTTTGCCGACTGTTTGACAGAAGGAATGAATTTTGAATTTAGAGAAGGTTCGACAATTATTGCAACTGGACAAATAAAATATATCGTAAATGACAAACTTGAAAAAGCCAGCAGGTAACAAGGATTTGGCGCAATGGGGGCAGACATTCTTCGTATGAAAATTTGTGCTAAATTTGAACTATGTGCTTCGTATCAAGTGTTGTGCTGAAAAGTCCCCACTACGCCAAGCCCCGAACCGTAAGCCGCCTCTTATGAAACCCCTACTTTTCATTTTGACAATTGCATTTATTATTTCCTGCAAGACAAAACAAATTACTCTTGTACAGACAAATTTTTCATTTTCCAGACCACAATTGGGTGAAATAGAATGGATTGAAAATCAAAACAGTGGAATAAGAATTTACAAACCCTTCAAAATTAGTGTAGCAAAAAACTATTTCCCAAATGCTGACAAACTTACTCTCGGACAACCTTTACTATACTTAAGAGACACCGCTAGTATAAGAACACAGATAACTTACTTTTTCTCTGAGCCAGACAGTTTAATGAGACTTGTGGAGTATTCATGGGACAATTTACATGGAAAACAAAATGTTATCGAACCATTATATGAATCAAATAAAAAGCAAATTAGCCGAATGTTTCGTCTGACAGGTAATGAAACAATAGAAACGCATGAGGCATGGTCGCAGAAAACAATTATCTGGCAAAACGACTCCATACATATCAAACAATTTATGCTAATTCAAGGAACCCCTTCAAGAACCAGAGTTTTAATAAGTTGGAAAAAGTGACATATTTATAAAGCATCTCTTGACGAATAGCGGCTAACAGGCTTTGTGTCAGCAAGAGGCGACCAATAAATCCTCCTCTTAGTGCTATCAGCCACATATACGGCAGACCGAGCAAGCAGACTGAATGATAATTCCCAACCTGAATAAAGCCGTGCTCGTTAGCGGGCATTGTAAAAAGACACCGAACTCCAATAAATTCATTCCGGACAAAACTCACCTTCATACTCAGACTTGTACACTTTATAACAAAGCTCAAATAATTAACGACTTATCTTAATCTTTAGAGGGTTCGAAAATATTTTTTGAATAAAAACTTATATTTATTGTTTATCAATAAATATTTATTACATTCGTAGCGTCACTTTTAAATATATTCGATCATGTTAAAAACAAACAACTTCGTATTCTGGGGCTTATATATTGTGGCTTGGCTCATTTTTGTCGGCTTGTGTATTGAAGCCGGGGGCTTGATAGTAAATTTCTTTTTCAGTCTGTATAAGCCTGAATTTGTCCAAAATCTTTATCAAAAGTTGGACTTAACTAAAATGTATAAAGACAGTAGACTAGCTTTTTTCGGCATCTATAGCTTTATTCTAATCATTTCAATTTTAAAAGCTTGCCTATTTTACATAGTTATCAGACTAATGCACAAAATGAATTTATCAAAACCGTTTAACACTTTTGTTGCGAGACAAATTTCACATATTAGTTATTACACTCTTTTAATTGGAGTATTAAGTTACATTGCCAGACAGTTAACTAAAAATTTAATGCATCACGGTTTTGTCTCCGACAGCTTGAACCAATTTTGGGCAGACAGTCAAGCCTTTATTTTAATGGGAGCTATAATTTATATTATTGCGACTATCTTCAAAAAGGGAGTAGATATTCAAAACGAAAATGATTTAACTGTATAAGGTATGGCAATCATTGTAAATTTAGATGTAATGATGGCAAAGCGAAAGATGTCACTGAATCAACTTTCTGAAAAAGTTGGGCTGACTTTATCAAACCTTTCTATTTTAAAGACAGGAAAAGCAAAGGCAATTAGATTTAGCACATTGGAAACAATTTGTAATGTATTGGATTGTCAGCCAGGTGACATTTTAGAATATGTTAATGACGAACAAAAAACAACGATTCGCTAACATTGGTGGCAAGGCTTAACGACCCTCTATTATGACAGCAAGCGATATAATAGCCCAGCCACCAACAAGCGACTCTGCAATAGTGCGGCTGACAGTCAAAGGCTCAACTGACGGTTCACTATTGTCGCACCATAGCAAGGCTGCCGGATGTTGTGTGTCATTTTAAGACAGACCCGACAATTCAGATATGATACAACCAAATGAATTAAAGTTAAGCCTGCCAATAGAAGTTGGTAGGAATACTATTTCAAACACAACCAAAATTTGGGAAGTATTAAAAGCAAATAATGACGGTACTTTGTATAAAGTAAAAGAACTCATACATGAATGTCCCGATTTGATTTATGCGCAATACAATTACGCCCCACCTATTCATTTTACAGTGAGGGAGGGCATGTTGATTTGGTAAAATTTCTTTTGGATAATGGTGCACACGACCCTGAATATAAATTTTACCCTCTTCAGGAAAGCCTGCAAACTGTTGCTAATGATAGAAAGTATTTTCAGATAGAAAACATGTTGAATGAATATGATGCCAATAAAAGCAGGCATAAATACAAAGGTGATAACGGAAGAATTTTCTATAACATAACGGTACTGCAAAATGAATTTGAAAAAAGCAGTTGAAAATAATAATTTAGAAAAGACAGCGCAAATATTAAAACAACATCCCGAGTTTGCACAAGATGAAACTTATTTCTGAAGCGAAGGGATTTTAACCTTCGCTGTAAAAGAAAACAATCGCTCAATGATTGACCTTTTAATAAGTTATGGAGCAAAAGTTCCTGACATATTAAAGTGGGCACCGGCTTATTATTTCGAGCGGCTTGAAGGCGCGACATATATCATGGAAAAGGGAATGAACCCAAACACTATGAGCTGGCAGCATGTAACTATTCTTCACAACATCGCACAAAAAGGTTTTTTGGATAAAGCAGCGTTGCTCATAAAATATGGTGCTGATATAAATCCTATTTATGAAGCTTATCAATCAACACCTCTGGATTTGGCAGCAAGATGGGGGCGTATTGAAATGGTGAAGTATTTATTGCAACAAGGTGCAGACGTAAATAAAGCCGGCGCATTATGGTCAACGCCATTAGCCTGGGCAAAGAAGAAAGCACATGTTGAAGTTGAAAATGCTTTAAAAAAATCAGGTGCAAAATAATTTAGAGAAAAAAAAACGAATACACAACAAAAGTATTGCTGCAAGTGGGGCTGAACATTGAAACATCAGCTATATTGTAAACCTATAGCAGGATTATTTATCTTTAACTGCCAACTTCTTTCAGGACGGATCATGCTACTATCAGTAATAGTTCGGGTTCCACGACTAAAGCCCGGCTAAAGTTCTTAACTTCATCAATAAAACAAAACCAAGCTGCAGTACCGGATGGCTGACAGTTATAAAATCCCTTACCTGCAGCAATACCTGTTCGTTGTGTGTAATGGCAACCAACCGCACCGACCAAAATCAACAAAATGAAAAAATTATTTTTACTCATAACATTACAGATTGTAAACTTGGCTTTTGGACAATCAAAATTTCCAGATTATTTGCAGGGAACTTGGAAAATGGAAAACAAAGAAATCTATGAACACTGGGACAAAATGAACAGTCAGATTTTAAAAGGATTTTCGTACAAACTAAAAAACGGACAAATGGAAATTTCGGAACACCTTGAAATTTCCCAAAGGAATAATCAAACCATTTACACAGCATCCGTCATCAACCAAAACAATGGAAAAGAAATTAGGTTTAAACTAACAAAAACCGACAGCACATTTGTCTTTGAAAATCCAGCTCACGATTTCCCGAAAAAAATCAGTTATCAAAAATTATCTGACAATGAAATTTTTGTACAAGTTTCGGACGGAAAACAAAAAGGCTTTTCTTACAAAATGACAAAACAAAACATCAAAGACACAACAGTTGCAAACCCTAATTATGACAAAACATTAGCTGATAAATTAGGCGGAGATGATTACGGAATGAAAAGCTATTTTTTAGTCATTCTTAAAACAGGAACGAACAAAACAACCGACAAAGCGCTGATTAACGAAAGTTTTAGAGGACATCTTGACAACATAAACAAATTAGTAGAAGAAGGCAAACTAATCGTTGCGGGACCATTAGGGAAAAATAAAAATAATTACAGAGGAATTTTTATTCTCAATAACATTAAAAACATTGAAGAAGCGAAAGAACTTTTACAAACCGACCTCGCTATAAAAAACCAACTTTTGGATTATGAAATTTTCACTTGGTATGGCTCGGCTGCACTACCTGAATATTTACCTTTTTCCGACAAAATTTGGAAATTAAACCCTTAAAAAATGGCAGAAATAAAAACCAAGCAAACAGACGCAGGCGTTCACGAATTCATTAATTCGTTTGCAAATAGCGAGCAGAAAAAGAAAGACAGTTTTAAACTGCTAAAGCTAATGCAGGACTTTACTGGTTACGAACCCAAAATGTGGGGAGCTTCTATCATTGGTTTTGGCAAATATCATTACAAGTCTGAAAGAAGCCGACAGGAGGGCGATTGGCCATTAGTAGGGTTCTCACCACGAAAAGCCGCCATTTCTTTATATGTACATTGTGGCTGTGAAGGGCAAGATAATTTACTCGAAGGATTAGGGAAATTCAATATAGGAAAAAGTTGTATTTATGTCAAAAAACTATCCGATATTAATCAGGAGGTTCTTAAAAAAATAATGCAATCAACAATTGATTTTTTAAAACAAAAATACGGGTAAAGCAATACAGACAATGATTGAAAACCTGTATAAAAACACAGGAAAAACATTGGAACAATGGGTTGAGATTGTGAAGAAACAGCAGACATACATTTATATTGCTGTTGCTTGTCTAAATGTTTTACCAAAAGAATTGAAGAACAAAAAAAAGTGGACACTTTATAAATTGCCAATAGGCTACAATAGATGCTTTTGGATAGAAGCGCCTATGAACAAGTTTGACACAAAAGGATTGCCTTTTTACACCTTGAGAAATGATTGGAAGGCGGATTAAACGTACTGCTACCAACATATGGCTTTATAATTCGCTCCGGGATATTGATCCTGCAGCAACAGAAACAGCATATATGGATTGGATTTCTGATGCATATTGCGCACAAAATGATCATTTAGATAGATGCCGAGGTTCCAACTTTTTTATGCACATCTATGTCTACAAAAATGGTTTGTCCAGAAAAATTTGTTTTAACTTTAAGATTAGTCATGCTGTTGAGGTTTTTATAATGAAATTAAAAGTTATTGTAGCGATATACTGACTACTTTGCTAACTGCCTCAACAGTTTTTATGGTTACATGGAGACTTGGCGCAACATTTGGCACTAAAAAACTATTCATTTGTTTAATAGATATTCCCTTCCAATATTTTTTTTAATTTTCATTAACCTCAGTTCAACGACAGGACAAAAAAGGACACTCCTGAAACCCCATGGCGTCTATTGCAGTACGAGAACTGAAACTTATTGGATATATGAATTTCTTAATGATTCTTTGTTTGAATTTAGAACACAAGGTCATTTTGGCAATTCTATTATGAAGGGAAATTTTTCGCTTAAAAGAGATACGATTATTTTGAAACCTTATCCGAAGGAAAAACAAACTGATAAATCTTTTACTTTAAAAAAATGGACACGTTATTAGTAATCGATGACACCACCCTTACATCTATAACGGAAAAATACCGCTATTGTAGAATAGCTGATGGAGTATGTTGCAATGACGATCCAAAATAAGATTGAGGTTTTTAATTAGAGAAGCTTTGTACTATAAACCTAAGCCCTAATGTGCCTAGCCAGTTTTGCTTCAGCAGGGGCGACGGGCAAGTCCTCATCTTAATGCTACTATCAGCTACATATCCGGCTGACCGAACGCTAATAAACAGCAAAAATATATTCTCAACTTTTGTAACTTACGCAGGAAGCGGTTCCGAGCTGGACGTTTTTCAAATGCCCTGCCGAACACAAAGCTGTTGAAGGTTTATTATAACCGTATTGTAAATTTCTTTCTAACTGAAAAGACCTGCCAATATAAGTAATGGAGACGAATTCACGAACTGATAAATTGTTTAAAAACCTTGCATCGTTCGCAGGCGAATTTATTGTCGAATGTCCACACTGTAAAAAAAGAGCGGTTGTTTTTGCAGAACAAGGGAAATACACAGTTCCTTATTCAACAAATTTTAAAGCAAAATTCAGGTGTAACAATTGCTACAAACCTCTTGACGAAAAATTATGGTACGGGCCCATTATTATTTCGCCAGCAAACGCAAATTGTGGTTATTGCGGCAGTAGATTAACTTTTAGTAAGACCGTAAACAAATGCCAAGACAAAATAGAAGTTAAATGCACCAACTGTGAACAAGAGAAAAAATATGATGTTCATTATACATTAACCTACGCAAATAACAAGCAAGCGACTGACCCATACTTTGGACTTCTGCTTTGGTTGCAAATACCCTTTGACAGCTATATTTTATGGGCATATAACTTTGAGCATCTTGAATATTTAAAAAACTACGTTGGAGCTAAACTACGAGAAGCACCAAGCGGAGGAAAATATTCTTTAGCATGGAAACTTCCCAATTTTATTAAGTCCGCAAAAAATAGGGAAAGGATTTTGAAAGCTATTGCCAGACTTGAAGGCAAGTAACTAATGACATGACAAAGAATGACTAACAGGCAATCGAGTAGGCGGTCTCACCGCTTGCAGGCGATGAGGTGCACCTCTCACACCACTGTACATATAGACCTCGTACTTGCCTACCTTGCAGGCAGGTACAGCGGTTCATTAAGTCATGTACTTACTTTTAGCAGTAGCCGGGCATGGATTCATAGCCGCCTTTTGCAGGCATAGATGTAAATACCAGGTTATTGGATACACCCATTCTATCAGAAAACTGGCTCACGAAAAATACAATAATACAGCGACAGCTATTCATGCTTACGAACAAAAAATGTTTGTACAGACCAGGGAAGCACAGCTTACACCAGGTAATAACGAAATTCAAATACACAATCAGAACTTTTATTCCCCAAAATTGTTCAGTTAAAATATTATTATTTTGCGTTCAAACGCTTACGCTGGTAAATGTTGTGGAACCAACTATTTAAGTTCAATAAAACTAACAGGGCCTGGCATCTGCCAGTTGTGGCAGGTATTTGCATTGGCATTCCGATATTGCTGGGGTTTTATTTTGATAACCTTGCCGCCGGTAAAACAGCTTCCATCGGGGCGCTGGTTATCTTATACATACAATCTGATAAGCTCATTAACAGGATGACGGTTTTGATGGTCTGTGGTTTCGGATTTATTTTTTCATATACTATCGGGCTCATTTTTTCACACAGCTTCTGGCTATCGCCACTCATTCTTGCATTATACACATTTTGTTTGCATTATGCGTTGTTTCGCCTCACACTGAATAAACCTCCGGGCAATTTCTTTTTTACGATGATAGCATCAATGGCTATTGCTGTACCAAAAGACACAGTAACCATTCCCGCAAGTATTGGTTACCTGTCTATGGGCGTAATGGTATCCTGCGTAACAGGTTTGTTGTACAGCCTGCTAACTTTAAAGAAAGAAAACAGCACCGGCGAAGCTGTGATCATTCATCAGAATAAATATGTTAACATCACAGAATCCATAATACTCGGCGCTACCGTTGGCGCATCTTTATTGGTTGCCAAACTATTCAAAATGGAAAATCCTTACTGGATCCCCATTTCCTGTATGGCGGTAATGCAGGGCATTACCACCACGCATGTTTGGGCAAGAGCCATACAAAGGGTATTGGGAACTTTGATCGGGCTTGTCTTAGCCTGGTGTTTGCTGCAATTTAAATTGTCAGTATTGGGCGTATGTGTATGCATTATTGTTCTTCAAACCATAGTTGAATTTCTTGTGGTAAGAAATTATGCCCTGGCAGCTGTATTCATTACCATGCTTACTATTTTTCTTGCGGAAACAAATGTTTCTTTAACAGAGCAAACCGGGCATTTAATTAAAACAAGATTTTTAGATACGCTTATCGGAAGCGCTATCGGGGCTATTGGCGGCTGGATGCTGTATCACGAGCAGATCCATTTCTATACCAAAAAACAAATGAAAAAAACCAAGGTCATTTTGAACAGCATGAAACCTGGTAAAGAATAATGAAATGCTGGCTAATTAATATTTTGAGGTGCTGATTATATCCAACTACTTATTCATGAATAAGTTTTGGGAAATTCCTGCTCACAGCCTGTTACTTATCTACACCAGTATCCACGTTAGGCGCCTACTTTTACGTGGGCTTTGCTATGTGGCTGATTAAAGGAAATGCTCAATAACGATATACAGCTCACAGGTCTCCTCAAAGTAAAAGTCAGCGCCGTTGTGGATACGATGCCACACCGGCATGAGGTGAAATGTCATAAACTAAATGCATTTGATCATTTATAGTGAAATGTTAATCTCAAAAATTAAAGGTCTTATCTACTTTTGCCCAGCACCTCAAAATATTAATCAGCCGAAATGCTACAGGCATTTTAATTATTCATTTTTTTACATATTTTCATTCACGGATTAAAACCGGCTTTTGATGCACACCATATTCCCCCTTCTTTTGTCAATGATCGTTGCTATTGTGTTGCTGGAAATGTGGGCTGCCAAACTAAAAATCGCTTATCCTATCCTGTTGGTTGTGGCAGGTTTGCTCATCAGTTTTATTCCCGGCCTGCCGCCTGTAAAAATCAATCCCGACCTCATATTTTTTATATTTCTCCCACCTTTATTATGCGAGGCTGCCTGGGCTGTTTCATTTAAAGAAATGAAGAAATGGTGGCGCATTATCGGGAGCTTTGCATTTTTGGTAGTATTTTTTACAGCATTATCCGTAGCGGTTGTTACCAACTATTTAATTCCGGGCTTCACACTTGCATTAGGCTTTTTATTAGGCGGCATCGTATCACCTCCTGATGCTGTAAGTACCGGCGCTATTACAAAATTTGTAAAGATCCCGAAGTCAACTTCTGCAATACTTGAAGGTGAGAGCTTACTCAACGATGCTTCATCCCTTATCATCTTCCGGTTTGCGTTGGCCGCAGTAGGCACAGGTCAGTTTATATGGCATGAAGCAAGCCTTGTTTTTTTATGGATGATCATTGGCGGTGTTGGTATTGGTTTATTATTGGGATGGATATTTGTTCAGGCGCACAAACGCCTGCCAACAGATGCGCCTTCAGACATTACCTTAACATTGATAGAGCCCTACTTTATGTACTGGATAGCGGAGCAACTGCACAGCTCCGGCGTGCTGGCTGTTGTAGCAGGCGGATTGTTCATGTCTGCCAAACGGTTAACATTTCTGAACAGTGCCAGCAGGGTAAGAGGCTATAGTGTATGGGAGAGCTTTGTGTTTGTATTGAATGGTATTGTGTTTTTTATTATCGGGCTTGATCTCCCGGAAATTGTGGGCGGACTCCGCTCCCAGGGTATACCTGTGAGTACGGCCATTGGCTATGGTGTGCTGGTTACGGTAGTTTTGATAGTGGCAAGAATCATCAGCTCTTATGCCGCATTAATAGCAACACTTATTTTTCGTCCCGGTGTTGCGCCACGCTCCATCTCCAACAGGAGGCGGTGGTTAATACCATTACTGCTGGGATGGACAGGCATGCGTGGCGTGGTATCGCTTGCCGCAGCATTATCTATCCCGGTAATGCTTAAAGAGCATTTAGCATTTCCTCACAGGAACCTGATATTGTTCATCACTTTTGTAGTGATATTGCTTACGCTGGTTGCACAGGGGCTTACATTACCGTATTTTATAAAACGGAGCCGGTTATTTGATGTTAGTGACAACCATGAAGCAGAAGAAGAAATGAAGCAGCGTATGAAAAGAGGATTAAAAGAACATATATACCGGTTCTTAAAAAATAAATACGATCATAATATTATCACCGAATTAGGAATGGAAAAATTTTTGAAACAGTGGGAGGAAAGATCAAAAGCAACAGACGAAGTATTGATGAACGAAAAGACAAAAGCCATTTTTATAGAAGTGCTGAATGTGCAAAGGCAGTACCTCACCGAGCTGAACAAAGACCCTAAATTTGATGAAGAACTTATAAGACAGCAATTGTACCAGATTGACCTTGAGGAAGAAAGGTTGAAAGTGATCTGATTTTCACAACGCTAACACGGCATGCGATTAAGAAATCAAGATTACAACCAACCAGATTTTAAAGGTATTGCTGATACTTTCCCGGATTGTTTATATTAGATTATGGACAGGTCGTCGGCATTATTTTTAATACTTTTTTGCCCTTGTAAATCAGATGGGTACCGGTAATTTTGGGCAAGATGCAGATTATGTATCTGACCTTTACCAATACGACCCTAACCTTGGCATTTCACTTCTTACGAGCGCATGCGTCGATTCAGTACAACCATTAAAAGAATTAAGAATACCGGAATTCGTAGCGCACATTGTTATCTGGTAATCTTAAACACGGCAGCGTACTTACCTTTCCATTTGGTTTGCACAAGCGAGGGAACATTAATAATCAAAGCGCTGTTTTCTTCCTTCCACTTCAGCTTTGCACCTGTGCCAAGTAATGTTATTTTGCTGCCGGATGGAACAGCAAAGTTTTTGACAGTTATATCCTGCGGCAATTGAAGATTATCGTTTTCTGCTAAATAAAACACATATTGTGTTTTACCATCTTCAGATTGGGTAAAGTGAATATTACCCGATTCATAAGGCGCCAAAGGTTTTGAATCATGAATAGCTTCCCCATTTATTTTCATCCATGCGCCAATTGCCTGCAGGCGCTGGTATGCAACCGGGTCCCAGTCACCATCAGGTCCGGGGCCTATATTCAGCAATAAATTTCCACCTCTTGATACTATGCGGATCAGCATCTGCACAATTTTCTGCGCAGACTTGTAATTATCATTGGGCACATAACTCCACGAGTCGCCCATGGTAATGCAACTTTCCCAGGGATATGGCAATAATTCATGCGGTACTTCCTGCTCGGGTGTAGTATAATTTTCGTAAGGACCGGTAACTGTTCTGTCAACAATAAGCAAACCGGGTTGATACGATCTTGCCATTTCAGCGATACTTTTCATATCAATATCCTGGTCTGTTTTAATACCGCGCTGCCATTCAACAGTTGTATCAACAGTTGACAAAGGGCGAACCCAACCGCCATCAAGCCATAAAATATCAACCTTACCATAATCACTCATCAATTCTTTGATCTGGTTGTATGTAAAGCTTTTAAAAGCCTTCCATCTATCAGGATATTTTGAGGGCTCATAATTCACATTCCTGTCTTTTGGCGGAAAATACCGCCACCAGTAATCGTTACTATGCCAGTCTGGTTTTGAAAAATAAGCGCCTATGGCAAAGCCGTCTTTCCTGAACGCATTAAAAATTTCTTTGGTTACATTGCTGCGGGGGTTTCTGGAAAATGGTGTTTTAGCATCCGTAATTTTATAATCTGTTTCTTTAGTATCAAACATCGAAAAACCATCATGATGCTTTGTCGTAAAGATCATATACTTCATGCCGGCATCCTTAGCTGCCGTCACCCATTTTTCGGGTTGAAACTTTACCGGGTTAAATGTGGTTTGCAAATTTTCATATGCTTTTACATATTCAAAATAATTCTTTGAATATGGCCCTTTTCGCTGTGTCCAACCCTCATCTTCCGGGCAAATGCTCCAGCTTTCTACAATACCCCACTGACTGTAAGTGCCCCAATGCATGAATAAGCCGAATTTCATTTTTTGCCATTTGGCAAGGTTATTAACTACTGCCGTATCTGTTGGCGCTATATATTTTTTATGTTGAGCTGTTGCCGGAATAATTACCAGGAATAAATAAACTAAGGTTGAAATATACCGCATGTTGATTTTTTAAAATCGTAAAATATCTGCCAAAGATAAAGAGAGCACAGTGTTTTTGCTACCAGCACTAAAGGAAAGTTTATAACAGGTTCAGCCTCCTGTGCATTTTTACAGGCCACCTGGGCTAACCTGTAACTTTAACCAGTTGTGAAGTGAAGGAAAACCTGCTTCCACATGAAAGGACTGCGTGCGCAAGCAGAAACAACTCATCTCCTACCCTTTTGTAGATAAATAATTATAATCCTTCAGCAATGTATCCAGGAAATCGAACGGAGACAATGTTGTTTCAATACCTAAAACATTCTTGATACGTACAGAAGCATTTTCTACCATTTGATAGTTACCGGTTTTTCTGCCGGTATCCACAATGCCTTTTATGGTATTGATATCCCTGTCACTTAGCCGCATTACCTGGGGAAACAACGCTGCATAATCCTGCTCCACTTCCATAAAAATAGTTTCCTCAAGATCTCCCTTTGGCTTAACATTAATCAGCATTGTACCTGCAGCAAGGTCTCCCAAACGCTTCCCCTGTTTGGTGGTACCAATCAAAATAAGGTCGGCAATAAACATCAGCACTGTAATCCATAAGGCTTTTAAGATCCCCATATCACCAAACATCAACGCCAATATGATCAGCGGTAAGGTAAGATCAGAGGAACGCAGCAACCACCTGATCATATATTGCCCTAATGATGCCTTTCCACCATTATCATTCACAACCCTTAGTCCGAGCAGCCTTTTTCCCACACTTTGCCCGTTCCACAATATTTCGCAAAACAGGTGATACGTAAATACAGGCAGCATGATCAGCCACCGGAAAGCCCATATATCATACCCCGAACTCGCTATTCCGCTAAAAAGCCCAAACAGGTTAGATACAATGACCATGTAAAATACCTGGAGTATAAAATCAAGTATCCATGCAAACATTCTTATATGAAACTGAGCGCCTTCAAATTCAAGGTCTATATTAAAGCTGGTGGAGACATTAATTTTACCCATTACTGTGCAATAATATTTTTTTTACCCTGTTATTAAACGATGTTAAGTATTTATTTATATTGAAGCAAATTTAATTGCCTTTGCGCGAAGCCTTATTCATAAAAAAGAACAAAGACCGCTGGCTGAAGAATCAACACCTTCCTGCTGACGACCCCGATGAAATGGCGGTTGAGTTCACACAGATGGTAGATGACCTTTCGTATGCCAAAACCTTTTACCCTCACAGTAGGGTTACGCGATACTTAAACGCCAGAGCATCGCAAACTTATATGAGCATCTACCAAAATCGTAAAGAAGACCGTAACCGTATAGCCGAATTCTGGAAATATACCGTTCCGCTCACGGTCAGAAGGCATCATGGTGTTTTACTGTTTTGTGCAGTACTGTTCATTATATTCTTTGCGGTAGGTTTTTATTCGGCAAAGCATGATGAAAGTTTTGTAAGAGAAATGCTGACCGACAGCTATGTAAATATGACAGAAGAAAATATAGAAAACGGGAAACCCTTCGGCGTATATGCTGAAGGAAACGAGCTGATGATGTGGCTTGGTATTATGCTGAACAATATTTTTGTTTCCTTTACCTATTTTGCAAGAGGTATTGTATTGTGTTTTCCTGTTATTTTATCTTTATTAAATGAGGGTGTAAGATTGGGCGCTTTTGAATACCTGTTCTTTTCCAGAGGATTGGGCATGCAATCCATACTTACCGTATTTATTCACGGCACGCTTGAGCTTAGCGCTATAGTTATTGCCGGCGCTGCCGGTGTTGTGCTCGGAAAGGGATGGATGTTTCCCGGTACAGGAACCAGGCTGCAGGCCTTTTTGAGAGGGGCAAAAGATGGTGTTATAATATTGGTGAGCCTTATACCGGTTTTTGTTGTTGCCGCTTTTTTTGAAGGCTTTATAACAAGATATTATACCATGCCGCAATGGCTCAGTGCATTTATATTGCTGGCATCGGCGTCATATATTATATGGTATTATATTATTTACCCGGTAAGCGTTCAACGCAGGTTGAAAACAATCACCGAAACTATTGCCGGTGCATAAATTTCATATATACACACTTTTCCTCTTTTTGCTTTGCATAACAGCATCGCCATGCTTTGCGCAAGACGAAGATTCAATTCCTTTATCGGTAAAAGATACTATTGAACAAACCCTGGATAGCATTACAAAGGATTTAACCGATTCCGTATATGACGAGGATGATGAATACTATGATGATACGCTTTACTTTCTCCGGAAAGAAGATACGACTTCCATATATGATTCTTCTGTATTTAAGTGGAGAGCGGTTCCTGATTCAATTACAGAGCATTTAAAGAATGATGATGATTTCTGGTATGCCAACAAAGATTTGCATGAAAAGAAAAAACGACAATCAGGGTCGTGGCTGGAAAGATTTTTATTATGGCTTGCAATACTCTTAAACAATAATGCTTTCAGTATATTTTTATGGATACTGATTATGCTGTGTTTTGCTGCTGCCGTAGTATGGTTCTTGTCAAAAAACCATATGAATATCTGGGGCTCGTCAAAAGGCCCGGTAATTACCAGAACAAAACAGGATGGCGACGTTGAAGATATTTTTGCAGCCGATCTTAAAGCTGAAATTCAAAAAGCTGAGCAAAAACAGGATTACCGTTTAGCCATCCGCTTTCATTACCTGCATTTACTAAAAGTGTTGTCGCAGCACGAATTGATAAAATATACACATGATGCTACAAATATGGAATACCTTACCCAATTATATGGCAAACCATTTTATGCAGCATTTTTTAAAGTTACACGCGACTATGAATATGCATGGTATGGGGAGATAGCCGTTACCCGGGAACAATACAATAATGTTGTGGAGGAGTTTATGCAGGTATATAACCAAACATCTGTAAACTGGTGAAAAAAGCGCTACCATATATTATCGGGGCAGTATTGCTGTTTTTGATTGTCATCTTACTTATAGGCGGCAGTGGCAAAAGCTTTGACCAACGCATAACACTGAACAAAAAAGACAAAATACCCTACGGCGCTTATGTGGCATATAATAACCTCAGCCATTTATTTCCTCAATCTCAAATAACACTCAACAAAAAAGCACCAGGGCTATGGGAAGACAGCGTTTTAACGTACGATACAAGCAACCAGGCGCTATTTATTCTTACCAAAACGTTTAATCCGAGTGAGGATGAGCTGAGTGAGCTGTTTCATTTTGTAAGCAGGGGCAATGATGTATTTATCTCTTCCTATGAATTTAATAGTAGCGCACAGGATTTTTTTCACTTTAATTCATTATTCGACTTTAGTAGTTTCGGCCAGTTCAACAGTTCAGGGCTTGACACGCTTGATGTGTGGCTTATGCAACCTCCTTTTGCGCAGCAAACCAATCATTACCGGTATCCCGGCAGAAGAGTACTGAGCTATTTTACCTCCTTCGATTCTACAATGAGTTATGTACTTGAGCGGTTGCAGGACAGCAGTGCGCTGTTGCTTCGCGTAAAAGCAGGCGATGGCAGCTTTTATATTCATGGTGCGCCTCTTACATTCAGTAATTATTTTTTGCTGCATAAAAACAATATGCAGCATTACGATCAGTTATTGTCAGCCATATCCCCGGGTATTGATAAAATAGCATGGGATGAATACTTTATTCATAAACCTGCATACAATCAACCCAAAGACCCCTCACCATTCAGGATATTAATGGAGCAAAAAGCATTCAGGGCAGCAATCTATACTGCCTTAACCGGATTGATCATATTTGTGCTGCTGGGATTAAAAAGAAACCAACGGCAAATTCCGCGTATTGCAGCGCACAAAAACGATTTGCTTGAATTTGTAAAAACAATTGGGAGATTATATTTTCAAAAAAGAGATAATAAAAATATTTCCCGGAAGATGAGCGCATATTTTACAGAGCATGTATACAGTCATTATAAAATCAATACCGGCACTATGGATGCAGGGTTTGTGGCAAAGCTTGCCAACAAATCAGGCGCGTCATCCGTATTAATACAATCAATTGTTGATCATATCTCTTTTATAAATACTGAAGCCGCTGTACATGATCAGCAGGTAACAGAATTTTATGAATTGCTTGAAAAATTTTATAAAACCGCTTAATAATGGAAGAAAACATTTTTACGCCACGCACCGACCTGTCTCAACTGCATGATGCTGTTATGAAAATGCGTGCAGAAATAGGTAAAGTAATTGTGGGGCAGGAACAAATGGTGAAACTGATTGTTGCCGCATTGCTTGCAGACGGGCATGTATTGATTGAAGGTGTGCCCGGTGTTGCAAAAACATTAACGGCAAGGCTTGTTGCAAAATGTATAGCATTGCATTTTTCAAGGGTGCAGTTCACACCGGACTTAATGCCTTCTGATGTGCTGGGCACTTCTATATTCAATCCTAAGGAAGGCGGTTTTCAATTTAAACGCGGGCCTATATTCGGGAATATAGTATTGGTAGATGAAATAAACCGTGCCCCGGCAAAAACCCAGGCGGCTTTGTTTGAAGTGATGGAAGAAAAACAGGTAACGGTAGACGGCTATTCGCATATTATGGAGCGCCCTTTTATGGTACTGGCTACTCAAAACCCTGTTGAGCAGGAAGGTACCTACCGTTTGCCTGAAGCGCAGTTGGACAGGTTCTTGTTTAAAATATCTGTTCCCTACCCTACCGAAGATGAAGAAGTACGCATACTCTCCCGCTTTCACCAGGCAACCAGTGAAGATATTATTGCCAATATGGAAGAAGTGCTTACCGGTAATCATATCAGTGAATTGAGAAAACAGGTAAGGCAGGTATTGATTGAAGAAAAATTATTGCAGTTTATTGCAAAGCTGGTAACATCAACGCGCTCACACAAATCCATTTATCTTGGTGCTTCACCAAGAGCATCACTGGCTATAATGATGGCGGCCAAAGCAATTGCGGCTATGCAGGGCCGCGACTTTGTTACGCCTGACGATATTATAGAAATAGCAACACCTGTTTTAAGACATCGTATTATGCTTACCCCTGAAAAAGAGATGGAAGGCGCAACCGAAGACGATGTTATTAAAGACATCATTCATTCATTAGAAATACCCCGGTAAACTTTGAAGAGGCTAAGAAATTTTTATCTTTCATTACTGCTTACGCGCAGAACATATACCGTGCTTGCCGCTATTGTTTTGCTGTTTATTATTTCGTTTTTCGCGGAACCGCTGTATAATATAGCCATCGCTGCTTTACTATTGCTTGGTATTATTGTGCTGATAGACATACTTGTGCTGTACAGCAGGCGTAATGCTTTTAACGCAGAAAGGCACACCGCGGAAAGATTCAGTAATGGTGATGAAAATCCTGTTCATCTTATCCTTCAAAACAATTACTCATTCACAGCACGTGTAGTGATTATTGATGAGCTCCCTTTCCAGTTTCAGCAATATAACTGGAAACGAAAAGCAGTAATTAAAGGTGGGCGTGAGCATCATATCAATTATACATTACGCCCCTTGCAAAGAGGCGAATATCATTTCGGCGCTATCAATGTATTTGTTACCAGCCCGCTGAGGTTTGCAGAACGCAGGATTATTTTTGACCGGCATACTGTTATCCCTGCCTATCCGTCTTTTCAGCAATTAAAGCGCTATCAGCTACTGGCATTTACCAACAGGCTTAATGAAACAGGTGTACGCCGCCTGCGCAAACTGGGCAGCAGTACTGAATTTGAACAAATAAAAGAATATGTATTAGGTGATGATTATAAAAAAGTGAACTGGAAAGCAACTGCACGCCGGGGTGATATTATGGTGAACACCTATACAGATGAAAAGAGTCAGCATATTTATTGCCTGGTAGATAAGGGAAGAAATATGAAGATGCCTTTTGAAGGTTTAACATTGCTGGACTATGCCATCAACGCATCGCTGGTTGTGGCAAATATTGCTTTGCTTAAACATGATAAAGCAGGTTTGCTTACCTTTTCTAACAAACCGGAAACATTTTTACCTGCCGACCGGAAAGGAATGCAGATGGAAATGATCTTAGAGAATCTATACCGGCAGCAAACCAATTTTGCCGAGTCTGATTTTGAAGCGCTGTACGCCCATGTGCATAGCAAAATTAAAAGCAGGTCTTTATTAATATTGTTCACCAACTTTGAATCTATAACCAGCTTTCAACGACAGCTCCCCTACCTGCGCAGGCTGGCAAAACATCATTTATTATTGGTAGTATTTTTTGAAAATACAGAACTGAGGCAACTGCGTGATAAACCTGCGGAAAACCTTGAAGATATTTATATCAAAACCATTGCCGATAAATTCGCTTTTGAAAAAAGGCTTATTGCCAAAGAGCTGCAACAGCATGGTATACTTTCTTTGCTTACCACGCCGCAACAGCTAACTATAAACGCCATTAATAAGTATATAGAATTGAAGGCAAGGCAGGTGATTTAGTGAGGTTTGCGGTGGAGGTGTAAGGTGTAGTAATGGTTTACAGTTTTGTTATATAAAACACGTGTAAAAAATGTGAAACCAGGCTTTTCTTTTCCACCAGGTAACACAAAGGGACACAAAGAGACACAAAGTATTTTGTGGAACTTTGTGCCTCTTTGTGTGTTTTGTGGTATTATTTACTGAATATCAAATTTGACAATCGAAAAAAATTAAAGAAAAGCAACTTTCGCTCCGTTCTATCCGTATTCCATTCTTCTTTGATATTATCTATGCATGCCGTCGTAGCATTATATCATTTCGTTAATATGAAACCGCTTTCCCCGCGTTAATCTGCCCCCTTCCAAAAAAACGATCAGTTCCGCCTGCGCCCAGATCTTTAGCAGAAGCTTTCAAAATATAGTCAACAAGAAATGGAGAACAGTATTTACCATACTTACCATACAACAAAGCCGCAACGCCGCTCGCATGTGGAGTTGCCATGCTTGTTCCTGCCATCCATACATAGTACAGATCATTGGTATCGCCATCAATACCACCGATGTTAAAAACAAAATTAAATGCATACTCATAGTTAGTAATTCCCCCTACAGTTGCAATGGCATTAGAAATAGGCCAGCCATAATTGCCGCCCGGTGCACCATAAGAAATAAAATTCCTGCCGCTATTGGTAAAAATGGAAGGAACATATAGTGTAGTATCCTGGTTAAAGCCCCAACCCAATGGACCATTAGATGCAATAGATAATACACCAAGGCAGTTTGCAGGATATGTAATAAAGTCTTTCTCTACATCATAATTGTATCCATCATTACCTGCGGCGGCAAATACAGTTACGCCTTTCAGGTTCGCAAAAACTGTTGCCCTGTTCATAGCGTTAATCAACGGCTTAATGTCCCTGTTATAGCTAACCAGCATATCATCACTAAGATCATCAGGCGTTCCATTGTCATCAATAAAATCCTTTCTCGGTAACTCACCGCCCAGGCTCATATTAATAACGTCTGCGCCATTTACCGCGGCATAGTAAATACCATTGATCATACTGCTCCATGGTCCCGAACCCGTTTCATCACTCAATACTTTAACCAGTATCAGCTTTGCTTCAGGAGCAATACCTATTACGCCTTCACCATCGTTAGCGGCAGCTATAGTACCTGCAACATGTGTTCCATGGCTTATACTAAAGCCCGCAGGAGCAGCATAGGCAGCCGTTTCTCCATCGATAAAACTATGAGTGAGTATTACGCTTTTTCCTATTTCACTATCTCCCAATATAAAGCCGCCATCAAGTACGGCAACTTTAGCTCCTTTTCCGCCATATCCCTTCTGCCAGGCTTTGTCAGCGTTTACAGATTGTATTCCCCACTGCAAAAAACTATAAGGATTATTATTTACAACAGGCTTTTTGCCTTTGGTGGCTGAGGCTATCTGTGTTTTACTGATCTTTTCAGACCGCTCCGGCAGGCGCCAGTTGGTAACCACATCTACGGCTACTGCTTCAACTCCTTTAATGCTTCTTGCCCGTTCAGCAAAACCGGGGCTTGGTGTTTGAACAATAATAAGCCCCAGGTCTTTGATCACATCTTTAAGCATCAATTCCTTTCCACCGAGGCTCCGTATTGCAGTTGATATAGCGCTCACATTCTCTCCTTCTTTTGCAATTACAATAAAACCTCTTTGCTGGTTGGGCATATGCAGCAGGGCTGTTCCTGGCCTGGCAATGTTTATCTCTTTCTTACAGGAAGAATAGATCATAGCAATAGCTAAGAGCATAACAAGTTGATTTTTTCTCATGTTACCTGGTTTTATATAAATGATTAATAGAAGCAGGAGAAGATAGTGGATGATTCAGCTTCCGTAAGAGACAGATCAGTGTTCCGCAACAAATCTTGCAAAATAAAACCGCAAGTGCAAGTATTATTGGAAATAAATTTATTGGGAAGGTTTATGGTTTGTGGTTTATAGTTTGTAGTTTGTAGTTTGTAGTTTGTAGCGACTGGCTGACAGCTGACAGCTCCCCCCACTCCGGCATGATATTTTATTTACAGTAAAAGGGTAAAATTAATTTTTCAAAAATTTAAATACATCATACGATGGAAAAAACACTCGCTGTAAAATCAAAGGCTACCAAAGCCGAACGGATTTCAATTGGCATAAGCGCTGAAAACCTGAAGAATGTTTCAATGCTGCTGCAAACCTGCCTTGCAGACCTGCATGTATTATACCTTAAAACCCGCAATTTCCACTGGAATGTAGAAGGCGAAAACTTTGGTCCCTTACATGAATTGTTTGAAAACCAATACAAGCAACTGGAAGCAATTATTGATGAAGTAGCAGAGCGGATACGCAATCTTGGCTTCTTTGCGGTTGGTTCATTGCAGGGCTTCGCCGAATTAGCTACCATTGAAGAGCACATGGAAGAAGGCACAAGCGCTAAGGACATGCTGAAAATACTGGCAACAGACCACGAATCGCATATCCGCTTTTTACGCGAAGCCATAGATAAGATAGACGAGGAATATGACGATGTAGGTACATCTGATTTCCTTACAGACAACTTAAGGGCGCATGAAAAAATCGCCTGGATGCTCAGAGTACACTTGAAATAGAGATATTTTTTAGATGATTTGAGGAAAAAAAGCAACAGTCAGTTAAATCGAAAAAGAGCCGTAAAAAATTTCGGCTCTTTTTATTATAGCAAATAAATCCTGCTATAATTTAATATAGGGTTTAGTATTTTACTTTATTAATTTGCCTGTATCCGGGTTTAACTTACCAATGAAACCATAAGTTGTAATGTAAACAAACGGTTGTTGATCCTTAGATCCCGATGATACTTTTAAATCGAACCCAGGTATATTTGTTTTCCACTTGATACGTCCTGTAGCAAAACTCAGTCTTGCAAGATACGTGTAGGTATCTTCTCCATCTGATTCTTCATATCCCAAAATCATATCAGTGCTGTATTTCATAACGTAAAGATTCGTAATAGCATTCCCGGTTTTAATATTTAATGAGGCATTAGATATTTTTCCGGATTTATGCCTCATACTCACTTTACCTGTTGCAGTTATTTTGAGTTTTTCACCATCAATATCAACTGTAAAATAATCAGCTTCCATTTCGTTATCAGGGGCTGCTTTTATAAAGTTTTTATTCTCTGCAGATTTATTATCCCTACCGTAAAAGGAACCCTTACGAATTACGCCCGTATGATTGCTGTTAAAGCTTATATAAGCTTCGGGGGATTGAGCGGGGACTACAGGCTTTGGAGTTGGATCAGCAATAGTAGGCTCATTGATAGTGTAAACAACATCACCTCTTCTATTGATAATTACCCTGTCATTATCATGCCACCCCAATGCATATCCAGAGGAGTCATCAATATTTAGCCATACTTTGTATTCTTTATTAATTAAGAGGTTTCCAGAATAGTCATATAACCCGGTTTTATCGTTAACTTTTGCCATAATATAGCCTGGATGAATTTTTAGAATTGAGATAGTTTTATATTTTTCATTATTCACAAAATCTTTTTTATAGATCAAATTGGATAACTCACCAGATTTATTATAAAAAAAACCATCTCCCCAAATCGCTATTCCATTATAAAAAGAACTTTCAAAATCCGAGAGTCTCTGTTGAGAAAAGTTATCATAATAGTCGTAAAAAGATTTTATCAATTCAGCTCTAAAATTACTTTTACTGTTAGAAGTAATTTGCGAGGGTTTCACATAGAAGCTAACGACACCTTGTTTATCAATATAATAACCCGCATATTCATCCTTCTGCTCAGAACGAACAAAACTTAGCCCATCTCTGAATGGCCCGGGTTGCCGCGAGTATTTATACGGAATGACTAACTTCCCCGTTTTATCTACAAATCCCCATATAATCTGACCTCCAGCGTTCTTTTTAGAAACAGCGGCTAATCCTTCAGAAAAAAAACTGCCTTGGTAAAAATCTTTATTGAATAATAATTCACCTTTTCTATTTACGAAACCCTTGTCTGTTAGGGCTACTCCTTCATTAAATTTATAATCACGATAATTATCTACAGCATCCAGGGTATTTCCTTTCATGTCAAGATAAAGATATTTTTTTCCACCTTCCGGTAGAATATATTGAACCAAGGCATAGCCGTCTCTTTCCAGAGGATATGCTTCTTTAAACATACAGGGAATCTGCAACTCTCCTTTTTGATTTATATAACCGTATAAGCCAGTTTCAGGATGCTTTACAACGCTGTAGCCATATTTAAATCCAAATATATCGCCTATAAAATGCTGCGCCCAAAAACCATTAACCCTGTTATATTCAAGGCCGTTGCTAAAAGAATATTTACCATAATCAATGACGATTTTATTATTTGTATCAATCATAGCAAAAAGGTCTCCGCGACGCACGATGGCATAGTTCTCTCTGAAATCCTGCACTTCATTCGCAACGACGATGCCCCTATTCAAATTATTTCCGGGCATAGAGTTTAAATGAGCCTGAGTACTTTTAGAAAGAACCCATTTTTCAACCCCAAAGTTTTTTTTGGAAAATATATTGCCGGGATAAAAAGTTCCGGTTAAAGCAATTTGCCCGCCTGTTGCTTCAAAAGCAAAGTTTATTTCACCCTTGATGAGTTGCTTGTATTCAACATCAGGAACGGATATTTTAAAAGAAACCTGCTCTGTGTTTTTTGCATCCCCGGATCTTAAATATTCACCCGCTATATTTTGTTTGGAATTTCGCTGATTGTCTACCATATCGAACAATTCGATTTCAATAGTGCATTTGCCTATTCCGCTTGTGCCAAACGTTTTTACGGAATGTATGGATGAGATCGAAACTTTACACCGGCCAACTGCATTGTTATTACGTATAACATTCCCGGTCCAAACGCCTGTAAATGCTTCAGGCTGTTGTCCATAAGAAAACTGTATAAACAAAAATGCAAACAGGATACACGCTATGCACGTTTTAAACATAGATGCTATTTAAGGTTAATACTACTGAGCCATATAAATGATGGTATCTCTGGGCGCCATAAAGCCCTTGGTAACTGCTTCCATTTTTTCTTTACTGAGCGATATGATCTGTAATGTATAGCTTTGATTCCCCTGTGTAATTAAAACAGACTTATTATCTGTGGCTAAGGTATATTTTGCTTCAGTTTCTAAAGTTCCGCCTTCATACATCAGGCACTGACCATTATCTTTAAATTCAAACTCGTAAGATTTTTTTTCAAATCTTTTTTCCCATTTTTCCTTTTCCTGTTCAGTTCCATGTACGCTCGTAGCTTTCCATCGGTTAACTATCAAAGTTTTAGGATCAGAACTACATCCAACAATAAAAATGAGCAATACCCATAATAAACATTTAGATACGGAAGCATAAATTTTACAGGATGAATAACACATACATTGAAAATTTTAATAATTACGGGGATAAATACTTCCAGTTTAACCTTTGGTTTTATCATCAATATTGTTGAGACTTTTATTGATACGGAAGAAGACAATGATCAATTCGCACCATATTCTCCATATTACGTTTCCGAAAATAATCATCAGCAATCCTCCCCAAAAACCACCTGGCATCAAACTACCATACCCATAGCCGCCATAACCGCCACGACTACCGCCGCTGAACATAGTAATCAAGCCTGCAATGGTAATAATAGCAGCAATTACCACGTACATGATCTGAATAACTTTTAACGTAATCATTGTTTTGAAGGAAAGAAAATCTTTCCAGTTAAACCCATTTGATTTTTGAATGTTTGAGTTGAAGCCGGTTTCCATGTTTTAATTGTTTAGATGGTGAAGAAATAATATGACCCGGATCATTACTATGCTACAAAAAGTACCATCGCCTGTTTCTGCTTTTTTCCACCCTGCAATGATATTATACGTTCTATTGCCAGATGACCGCTACCAATTATTGTTTGCTCAAATGATGTAATCTACCATTCACTACTTTTGTTTGAGGTACAATATCCTGGTGAACAGGTAATGGTAATTTTTTGGGTAGCCGTGTTCAATGCCCAGGAAGCAGCAAAGGGAAAATAGTCAAGAAGGAGCTCTGATGCAGAGAAAATCTTGTTCAACCCATTTACTCCTCCATTATCACCGAACCATACACCAATATTATCCTCTATGTCTAAATCCTCTTCAGATTCGGTACCGCCCGAGGTATTGTATGTGGTTAAGGTTACGATCCTTACCATCCAACGCTTACCATTACTTGACATAATATCGTGTTCAGTAACGTTTGTAGCTGGTCTTTTCTCTTCTTTCTCCTTTTTGCAAGACAACGCGCTGTTTGTAGTAAAAATAACAGAGAGAGACAGTAAAATAAATGCTGTTCTTAGTAACGGTGTATGAGAATTTTTTAGTTCCATTTTTCAAGTGATTTTGTTGATTGTTCAGGCAACAATGACTATTCCAGTGTATTTTTTATATTTTTCATCAAATAATGATATACATTTTGATTACTCACTGCTATGGCAAACGCATTCACAAATTCAAAACCATTCTTTGCCATAAAATTTAAAGCATCAATCATAGAATTAAAATCCATTATTTTCCCGTCTTTGTCTTTCAACACTGTTTCTTTACCGGTTGAAAAAAATTTAGTTTTTTGCCCAAAATCAATCTGAATGGAAACTCCTTTGCTAAACGGCTTTGATGTTCCTATTATCTGGATATACTCAACATCAATGTCTTTGATTGGTATATCATTTACCGTTTGAGCGCTTGCACTGAATGCGGTAAGAAGTGATACAACCAATAGATAGTGTATCTTATTTGCATTGTATAACATAAAAATTAGGCTTTTGACGTATGATGAATGTAATGTGATAACAGGAGTATATTCTGCTACTCTATCCCGAATGTATATGCATCCATACTGTTGGCGCCGGTAGCCGGCTTCCCGGTAAAAAAATATTCGCCCTTTTCCAGTTTCTTTGCAGGAGTAACTTCAAATATCCCTTCACTTAGTTTGGAGATATTCAATGAGATCACATCTTCCCCGGTTTTAACCCCGCTAAAAGAATTTACTTTCATACTTGCTACTTCTCTTTTATTTTTTACAGACTTTAGTTTGTATAATGTAAGTTCAGGAAGCGTGGAACCTCCAGTATTAATTACGAAAGAGGTTGATTCTGACTGGTTAATCTGAATGGCAGATTTTGCACCATCTACCTGCAGCATAGCGCTGCCTCCAAATACGCCTTGTTTGGTGCGTATGCCGGCTACAGATTTTTCAAGCGGCTTTGCAGATTGATTACTCTTATCATAAACATATACATGATTCATTAATTCAGGAGAAGGCGTTCCTGTTTTGCCTGAACTGTTTGGCTTAACCGGCTCTTTTACAGTTGCTGTATTAGTAACGGCATTACTTGTTCCAGACTCACTTTTATTCATCATCGCTTTTATAACATCAGCCGAAACACCTTTTGATTTTAAATCAATAAGCCCGTCAGTAGAAAGATCGAATGCACACTTTGACTGCGCAATTTTTGTAAGAATAATTTCATCACCCAGTCCGGCTTTATGAAGGTCAATTACACTTTTATTAGTAAACGCATCGCTTTTAGTGGGGGTGGCTGACTTTGCCGCAGGTTTACTTGTGGTTTTGGTTTGGCTTTGCACCGTAGTAGTTACAAGTGTAAATAGTACGGCAAAATAAATAATCGTTTTATTCATAACTTGATTTTTGTGCATGGTTTATACCAGTATAGTGTAATGGCATCAGCATCCCTGGAGATTATGATGATTTTATTATTAATAGCCATTGACGGGCTGTTATCATCATCTTTTTGAAGAAAAGTATGCGGGGTTCCAAATTTTTCAATTAGCTCCTGATCATTTATATATGTTGCGAGAGTAGGCTACAGGAAATTAGTGCGTGACGAACCTGCCTGATGGGAGTCTGGGATGCCACGCACAGCGTGCTGTTAACATCCCTGAATACATCAATAAAATGAAACCTAAAAGGCTGATATTATTATAAGGATACAGAATTTATAATCTAACGAGATAAAGATTATAAGTAGCTTCGGTATAGTATGAGCCGAACAATCCCTTATAGTATAAATGCATGGCTTTATCCGAAATCGATTTGATGATCACGCCATCATCGCCATGTGGAATATCCCTGCTTGCGGTAAGTTCCAGATTGCCATTCTCAAGAATTTTCCATTTACCCGCAATTTGATAGCCTCCCCAGCCTTCACCGAAGCTTTCAATATATTCACCGTTTGCTTTAAATTCCACCCAGTCGCAATCAACTACTTTGTTTTCAGGTGTGCCATTGACTCCCCAAATTTCTTCTTTGCGTTCGATCTTCCATTTCCCAACAACGTCGCCAGACTTACTGCCTAGTTCATTCTCCTTTTTACAGCTTACAAAAGAGAAAAAAAGAGCCAATGTAATAAGTTGCAGTTGTTTCATATAAAAATCTATATTATGCTTTTACTAATGATAAAATGCTTCACTTGCTGATAAATAAATAGGTACCCCCGATGTTATGATGATTTGCGGGGTCTTCCGAAGCGCCAATGAATACCATATAGAAAGGCGTTAGTTTTTATTTTATTGCCCTGCTCGTATATTCCATACTCTGTCGGCTTTGCAATATTAGTCAGCCCTAACTGGTATCTGGCGCTCACGCCAAGACCGAACCAAAACGTGTATTCAATACCTCCAATCCCGGATACATACATTCCCTTTTTATAATCTTTTCTAAAATCATCCTCATTTGCAGACGTCCCACGTCCTTCAATATCACGCATAGTGAAGGATAAAAAATCGGGCTGAACCCCTGTGTAAATACCTAATCCTCCGACTTTATATTTAAGCAAAATGGGAATACTTACATAGCCAAGTTCTTCGTTGACATCATAATTACCATTATCTCCTGTAGCATCAAATTTTTCCGGTGTGTACCAATAATACCCACCTTCATATACGAGAATTTCCGGTTGCAATGCCAGATGTTTAGCTAGCGGAATTTCTAAAAACATCCCTGCATGAAAATTAGTTTTTGAGCCAATCTTATAGCCGAGGTCTTTCGAAAAGTAATTATCGCCCTTATAAAGCCCGGTATAACCGCCGAACTTCAATCCGAAATAAACCCTGTCTTTGGTTTGCGCCTGTGTTGACATTGATCCATAAAAAAACAGTACAACAAAAACAATAGTGAACCGACTTAACAAATTTGTTCTCATTTCTAATATTTGCTTTAGTACCTCTGAGGCTAATAAAATAATATGTTCCGGATTCGCTTCCGATGCATTTGCTTAATAGCCATTACCTGCCAGTCATCATCACTCTTTCAAAAATATTTAGAGTTCCGAACCTTTGAAAGGTTCGGAACTCTATAGGGAAACTGAAAAAAAATTACTGCACCAGTGTAAAACCCGCCCAGTAGTAGGGGGCATATTTTTTGCGCATAGTATGTTGTGTAGAAAAAAAAGCCTCACGGATGGTTTTGCCGCCCAGCCAATTCGCATAAAATGTTGCCATAAATTCGGCTGTTTCTTTATCAGGCACCTGCCAGAGGCTGGCCATTACATAGTTTACTCCCGCCAGCTTAAATGCTCTTTGCAAGCCAAAAACACCTTCACTGCCTTCTATTTTACCCAAACCGGTTTCGCAGGCAGACAAAACTGCGAGTTGTGTATTTGGTAATTGTACTGAACTTATTTCAAGACCGGTTAGTATACCGTCATCCTCGTTCAGTCCGGCTTTGCCTTTCCATCCTCTGTTACCACCAGCCATTACCAGCCCGCAACGAAGCAAGGGATTGTCAGACGACTTAAAAGGCGTGCCGGCATTGCCGTTCTGCGCGGCATCATAAAGTGTAAAGCCATGCGTGGCAAAATGGATAACCTGGGGAGAATTATTAGCGTTCAAACTCCTGAAAGCAGCCTCAGTAGCATAAGTACCCGTAAACATAACAAGTTGCTTTTGTACTGCCTCAGCATCTGTCTTTATCGCATTGATCTCTGTTAGGGTATTAGGCAAAAAGCGGAAAGAATCTACATCAGCGCTTCGATTGAGGCGATACTTATTGGCATAAGGTGCAGAAAATGCAGGAACATCTTTATCGGCAGATTGACTGTTATAGTTAATACCGCCAAACATAGCTATCGAAATGGGAACAGAAACTCGATCTTCATTTATAGCTACCTGCCGGGTAGAGGTTAGCTGTACAAGATTATACCTATCGCAAAGCAGTGTATTTTTTTTGTAGGGAACCGCCGCAAAAGCCACGCGGTGCAATAACCCATCTGGTGAAAAATATATCGTTTTGGTTTGAGTAAGATAAGGCTCCAACGGCTGCCATAATAATTTATAAAGAATATCCGTAGTGTTTTGAGAGTAGCCCGCATGGATATTTCCTCTGCTGTTTACAACTGCTTTCCAGGGAAATCTTTTCAGGGCGGCAATCAAACGCGTTTCCTTACACAAGGGTATAAATTGAGGTACTGTATCCCGCGGACGAAGCAGCAATGCCGCATAATAAAAAGTATCGGCTTTTGCGTTGGCAGCAATAATATTAAATGTATTGTTGAATCTCACAAACTCAATTGCCGTCTCGCCTGGTTGCAAATGTTTTTTCACATCCTGCCAGGTAATGGCAAGCCGCTCCTTCATGTTGCGATAATCTGCCGACCTGCGTAAAAGTTCTTTCTCCCGCTGATTAAGTATGATGACAACAGAATCAGGATCAGCATTTCTTTTGTCTTCAGGCGTTGAAACGAGCTTAGTATAATAAGATTTCTGCTGCCTGTAATTTTCCCAAAGCATGGTAAGTTCAGTGTCTTCCGATTGAGCCATATTTTGGTAAAGCGCCCTGGTATTTTGCAAACCAATGCTGCTTACAAGAAGCTTCCTGTTGTAAGCAGCATCTGCAATAGCAGGGCTTGTATAGCTCCTCAAAAAGCGGTAAGGGTCGTCAGACACATCTTTGATACCTTTTAAATAAACAAGCAGTTCCGTCTCAGGTAAAAAATCCAGGTTTCTCAGCAACAGCTTATGTTCAGCCGCCATAGCTGCTTTTAAATATATGGCAGCTTTTGCAGGATCATCTGCATACAGCAGCTCTGCCATGTCATGAAGCAGATTCACACGGTCCGAAACTAACTCCAATCCCAGGTTATCGTAATGAGCCACACACTTTAAAAACAAGGGTTCAGCCAGTTTTTTTCTGCCAGTTAAAACATAGACCCTGGCTAAATTTTTGAAGGCAGGGATGTATTCAACTCCTGTTTGATTGATGATGGCAACAGCTTCCTGCAGGTATTTTTCCGCTACATGGTATTTTCCCATTTCCGTATTTACAATACCTATACGATTAAGTATTGAAATATTACCGGAAGAATTTGTGCCCTTACTCCGCCTGTAAATTGCCAATATCTTCCTGTATAATGAATCAGCTTTTTCCAGATGCTGGTTACGTTCAAGGTATGCATTTGCTAATCCACATAAAGAAGTGGCATACATAGGATGTTCTTCTCCATATTTACTCTTGTTAAAGTCTAAAATCTGTAGTGCTATGGCTTCCTGCTTTGCATAAAATCCCATTTTTTGATACACTTTTCCAAGTCCTCCCAGAGCATCAATGCAGGCGTTGCTATCAACAGGTTGCGTGAGCGCCATTTTATATGAATCCCAGAATAGTTCCTCTGCTTTATTGAGGTCACCCGTTGATTTGAAAAAATCGGCATAACCAAATAAGTACCGGGTATAAACCTGCTTGTAATATGCAGGTTTATTATTAACATTGTCCAACCCATCTAAAATTGCTTTAATGCTTTGATACGTTTGGCCGGCCTCTTCCAGGAATCCTCCAAATATCTGCATTTTGGCGAGGTTCAAAAGGCAATTTCCATATAACATACTGGTGTCGCCATATAGTTTTTTTGTTTTTTCAGAAACTATCAGATAAAAAACCGCGGAGCTATCATAATTCCCCAATGCAGCATAAAGCAAGGCTAACTGCCTTATAGCGGCTATGCAGTTTTTGTCATCATTATCGATATTTTGGATTGTTTCAACATACTTTTTGGCAAAAGGTAAAGCCCTGGTATACTGCATCCGGTTCCGGTAATAAATGGCAGAATCTCTGTCGCTCTGCTCCTGCGCAGATGCCTGCAGGTACAAAAGAATTGTTATGAATGTTAGGAGAGTTCTCATAAACGCCGTTGAAACCAAGCCTTTAATTTACGAAAGTATCCGGCATTTACGCTGCATTTTTTGTGTATATCACTAAAAAAGCCGCTACCAAATGGCAACAGCTTTTCCTGTACACAGTTTATAAATGTTTAATTTTCTTTTTCAATATCAATATCTAATGTGTTCATCACTGTTTTTTATTAGGTAAGATACTTCGTATAAAACTGTTGTGTATAGAAGTATTTTCGTTACTCATCCGGTTAGCAATAATGGTTATGGATTTGAATTATAGCTGATCTTAACAAGCTCATTTTTCTAAAACCTTCAGTATTTTTTCCGAGTCTTTTACTAATGTATGATTTTCTCTGTTGCTAACAATACTCCTGCAAAGTTCAGTCGCTTTTTCGCTCTTATTTTCTTTTAAATAAGCTAAAGCCAGGTACCATTGCGCTTTGGTGTGTAATAACTTGTTTGGTTGATTGTTCAACACCCAATTTAAATTAATTATAGCTTCTTTGGTATTGCTGGTTTGTAAAAAAGCCAGTCCTTTATAGTAATGCCCTAATTGTAAAATATTTTCCCTGCTGCCTGTTTCATCTGCGCCACGGGTTTGAGGCAGGTCTTTTAAATTTAATTGTTGCAGGGTTTTGTAATTACCCGATTCATAATCCATCAATGCCCCGGCCAGGTAAAGCGGATAGTGTTCGGGTAAAGTATCTTTCTTAAAATATTGTTTAAACAAGCCTGCCAGGTCAATAACCTTAATGCTGTCTTTTTGCACCGGCTCTGCTACCATCACCTGCGGTGGAATAGCTGATTGCTGTGCTGTATCAATATTACTAGTACCGAAACCGGCTGTAACTGCATTTTTTTCTGCCTTTTTCAAAAAAATGGAAAGGAATACAATTGCCGTTACAGCGGCGGCGCTAATGGCAATCCATACCTGTAGTCTCCTTACGCTAAGGTTTGATTTACTAATTTTATTAATGGTATTTACAGGCTCAACACCCGGAATAACGGTTATTTGCCGCAAAGCAAAACTATCTCTTACTGATTGCTCGAAGTCAAGCTGACTACGCATTTCCGGATTAGCGTTCAGCTCTTTTTCAAACGCGTCCATTTCCGCATCGTCCATTTCCGTATTAAGAAAACGCATGATCTTTTGATATTGTTCAGTAGTTATGTTCATACCGGAAATTTAGATATTTATAGTTTCTGGTTTTTAGTTTGTGGTTGAGCGATAGGGCGTTTATAATTTTTTGTTTATAGTTAAGGCTAAGCCATAAACCTCAAACCTTTCACCTCTCATCCATCTCCTCCACCAGTTTCCGCAACCTTTCCATGCACCTGTAAATACGGTTAGTGGCAGATGGTACTTTAATAGCCAAAAGTGCAGCGATCTCGTCAGGTGTTTTTTCTTCAATATGCCGCCACTGGATGATCTGCCTGTCTTCGGCAGTCATTTTTTCCAGAGCCCGCATAATAAGTTCGTGCCTTTTTTCCTGCATTTCATTTTCCGTTTCAGTACTGTACATGGTTTGACCTGATAAAAAAAACGCCAGCTTTTTATTCTTTCCTGACAGCCGCTCTTCATCTTTCAATTGCGCTAAAAGTTTATACCGGCAATAATGAAACAAAACCGTTTTTACACTGGCATTGCTTTGATAAAGTTTACCTCGGCTGGCAGCTTCCTGTAACTTTAGCACCCCATCCGTAAAAGAATCATTGGCCGCAAATGCAATCACATCGGGTGAATAATGCCCATACATAATTTTAGCCCATTTTATAAATAGTGACTGGTAACAGGAGTAAAAGCAGGAAATTATTTTTTCAGACAGGGGGATTTTATTGTTTTTAAAAGCATCAGAAATAGTTTCTATATTAAGCAACTGTTGGCAAGTTATGTTCTTCATCAAATTTCAATTCTGTATTTACTCAACCTTATCGTATTATCAAATATAAAACCTCAATCTTTAACCACCAACAAGGCAATTATTTAGAATAATAACAGATAAAATACTGCTGTAGACCAAATCTGAACCTTATCAATCTTGAAAATTAAAGTGAATATTTTTTTCAGCGATTTTATTTTTATGAGCGTTGATTGAGATACAGAGAAGTAATGGTTCTTAAGATACCAGTAAAAGATGAGTTCATAAAACAGGTATGCTATTATTGGTTGCTTGTTCTGGTTTGGGGTTTTGTGGTATAACATATTACACTAAGTGACACCAAGAAACACAAAAGTTCCTTAAAGTCTTTTGTGACTTCTTTGTGTCTTTTGTGATATTACATATTACACTAAGTAACACAAAGGCTCACAAAGTCCCACAAAGTTCCTCCAACAAAAAAATCCCGGCATTATACCGGGACTTTTTAAAAGGCAGAGAACTTCTTTATTAATTATAGTGCAACTTTAAATCAACGCGGCGGTTTTTAGCGCGACCAGCGGCAGTTTTATTATCTGCAATTGGCTGATCCTGTCCAAAGCCTGCAGAGACAAGACGGCTTGGATCAATACCACCCTTGGTAGTAAGATAATCCAATACAGATTTTGCTCTTGCTTCACTCAATATCTGGTTTTTATCAGGTTTACCGGTGTTATCAGTATGACCTTCGATATCAAGTTTCAGATTAGGATCTTCATTCAATATTTTTGCAACTTCATCCAATGATTTGTTTGATTTTGCAAGAAGCTTAGCGCTACCGGTTGCAAAGAATACATTCTTAGCAGCTACATCAATACGTTTCTTAACTTCTTCCTTAATTTCAGGACATCCCTGGTTGCTTGCAGGTCCTGCAAGAGCCGGGCATTTGTCTTCTTCATCATTTACGCCATCACCATCTGTATCAGGTATCGGGCAACCATTGTATTTAGCCACACCAGCCTGGTTAGGACATTTATCTTCTTCATCATTTATACCATCGCCATCTGTATCAGGTATCGGGCAGCCATTGTACTTAGCCAAACCTTTTACATCAGGACATTTATCGTCTTTATCCTGGATACCATCTCCATCTGTATCAGGACAACCGTTGAACTGGGCAAGCCCCGGAACTGTAGGACATGCGTCAATGGAGTCAACAATACCATCATTATCTGTATCAGCAGGTGGTGGTGGGGGTGGAATTACTTTTGGTTCTTTTTTCTCGAATAATGAACCGGCTACGCCAAAGCTATAGAACAAATGATTTGCTGTAGTAGCTGAAGTTACCGCAACACGGTATTGTGCGTTCAGGTTAATATAAGCCTGGTCGAGCAAGTTAATTTGCAAACCAACACCCAATGGCACATAAGCGCCCCAGTAACCGCTCCATTGTGAACCACCGATACCGGCAGTTAAATATGGAGACACCCAATACTTGTCGCTGAGTAATTTAGCGTTGATATTCGCATCAAGCTCAGCAAGCAATTTGTCGTTACCGCTCTGAGGCTTATCAGGCACAGGATAGCTAACGAATGTACCGCCAAGACGGGCCATGAAATCTAAATGATCAGTAAGACCCTGGAAATAAGACAATGCCAAACCAGGGCTCATTCTGCCTGTTTTGTACCATTCTTTATCTTTTAAAACCTGGTTAAGAGACGTGTTTTTTAAATCTTGTGCAGTTTGAAAATCGTGAAATGTAAAAGCGAAACCAAATGCAGGTCTCTTCTTGTAAGGATTTTTGATGCCGTTTTCCTGGGCAACTACAGAACCGAGCATAATTGTTGCTAAAAGAACTAATACTGGTTTTCTCATAACATGTTTAATTTGTTTAAAGTAATGCAAAGGTAAAAGGTTGATTATGAATGTTCCAAAAATTAATAATTACTTATATCATTACTAATGCTCACTTAAGGGTTTTCTACTACTTCTACCCGCACTTTGGTCACTCCTTTTTTCAAAAAACCTAATTTCCGGGCTGCCTCCTTTGAAACATCAATAAGACGCTTATTCTTATGATGCATCCTGTCAGTAATCTGAACTATGACGGACTTTTTGTTTCGAAGGTTGCTTACCCTGACCCAGGTTCCTAAAGAAAGAGAATTATGTGCCGCAGTTAGCTTTTTTTCATCAAATTTTTGCCCGTTTGCCATCACCCTGCCATTGAACTTTCCTCCATAATAGCTTGCTATCCCTTCTTTTTTATAAATGACTTCTTTTTTCCCCCCACCATTTTTCTGGCTTTGAGCTAAAGAGCCGATAAATGCCAATACAGAACAAATAAGGATAGGTAACCATTTTTTCATGCAAACAAGGATTATTACACGCTCAGACAAACGATTTTGATATAATAAAATATAAAAAATACTATGTATCACCGGGATACATAGTTATCATAAATCAATTTTTGAGCCATTATAACGCAGAGATTACTTTTCTATTGCCCATATACATGTCGCGGGCAATTTTATCTTCAGCATAAATATCATCATACAGCACTATATTGCCGTCTTTTGCTGCGGCGGTGAAGTAACGTATATATATAGGTAGCCGCTTTGAGAAATTCACCATGTGCTTTTCCTTTCTTTTCATCCAGGCGGCCAAAGTATCGGGTTTATAGCGTATACTGTCATTCTGTACAAGGTAATTCGACAGCTTTTTCCATTCCTGCACCCGCACGCAACCATGACTAAGCGCACGTACCTTCCTCGAAAACAATCCCCTTGCATTGGTATCATGCAGGTAAACGCTGTATTTATTCCTGAAGTTGAATTTTATTACGCCAAGCGAATTATCATCTCCCTCACGCTGCTTTAGCTGGTATGGAAAATTATTCTTGTTGAGCTTAAACCAGTTCACAGAATGCGGATCGATAATGCTGTCGTTCCTGTCAACCACCATCAGGTTTTGCTTATCCAGGTATTCCACTTTACGTTGTATCTGAGGCAACATTTCTTTAAAAACAATACTGTATGGCACAGTCCACTGTGGAAATATTACGTAATTGGTAAGCTCGCTCGTAAGCACTGGTGTGCGGGTTTTGGGGTTTCCTATTATCACTTTCGATTCAAGCCTGAGTGTATCATTATCCCAAAGCTCAAATTTATAGGCCGGCAGGTTAACCCATAAATATTTTACAGGCATACTATCCGGCAATTGCTTATACCTGTCGAGGTTAATGGCTATACGCCTGAATTGCTCTATACCGGTATTATTTAATGCCGCTACTACGGCAGGACCTGCTTTGCCATCTACTTTTAAATCCTTGCTTTCCTGGAAACTTCTCACAGCTGCCCGTAGCTCTGCGGTATCAGCGGCGCGGTCATTAAAACTTATATAACCGCCCTCAAATAAGCGCGTTTGCAGTTGGGAGATATATTCAAGAGAATCTTCAAAAGGATAGTTGATATAGGTATATGCTTTTCTGTCCATAGAATCCAGGAAATATGGAAGAAAGCTCCGTATTTCCCGGTAGCCTTCGTAATTGGGCTCTAATTGCTGCAATACAGGAGTGAGTATTTTTTCCTGTTGAACCTTTTGCAGCAACGCTATTCCTATTGAATCGTTGAACAAGGTATCTTTCCGTAAAGTAATACTATCTCTTTGCAGGCGTCCTAATTTAATATCTCTGGCAATCTGCATGAAAGCGTCTGTAAACGATACATCCGCCCTTGCCCATAAAGCCGCGTCGAGCATTGAAACAGAATCCTTCTTAAGCTTTTCAAATATGGCATTCAGTTGAACATAATGGTAGTCTGTGGGAAACAAACCGTATGTTTCACTATGTTTAATAAAATCAAACAGGCTGTCTGCCATCTGTAACCATGCCTTTTGGTTACTCCATGTAATCAGAGAATCTTTTTGCGCATACCATGCTTTTACCAAAGGCATGCTTGTAAATATCACGCTGTCATTTAGCTTTCCGCCATTAGCCGAAGCAAAGTCTAGAATTGAAGCTATATTTTCAAAAGTTTTTTTATTGAGATCTTCCGGTTTCTTAACAATCTCAACAGGCTTGGGCGCTTCTGGTTTTTGCCGACATGCAAAAAGCAATAAGCAACAAACGCAAATACTTCCGGTCAGCCACTTACTAATAGTATAGGAGAAAGTACGATCAGAAAAAAACATCATGCAAAGGTTGGGTATAATTTGTATAATTAAGGTTAAACTAACAAATACGATTAATACGGGTTATTAACGGAATTTTATTGCTTTTCTTTTTAAAACATCAACATATTATGACGCTAAGATACATGCGATAGATGTATGGTAATAAAAAACTTTAACTTTATCTTTCCTCACTTTTTGATATGACTAACGGTTGGTTAAAAGATAAAAATATTGTGATCATCGGCGGTACTTCCGGCATGGGCTTGGCCGCTGCCATATTTTTTATACAGCAGGGCGCAAATGTTATTGCTGTTGGAAAAGATGATGAAAATGTACATGCAGCGGAAAAGGCCTTACCACGCAACGCCCAATTGCTTATAGCTGATGCCGTACAACCCGGTACAGCAAAACAGGCTATAGAAGTATGTGCGGCAGCATATGGCTCATTCAACGGGCTGTTTCATGTGGCAGGTGGCAGTGGCAGAAAAATGGGAGACGGACCCTTGCACGAGTTAACGCTGGAAGGATGGCATAAAACCGTTGACCTGAACCTCACTTCAATGATGCTGTCGAACCAGGCGGCAGTACAATGGTTTTTGCAGCATAAAACCAGCGGCACTATACTCAATATGGGATCAGTGCTGGGAAGTTTTCCTTCTCCTGCTTATTTCAGCACGCATGCTTATGCGGCATGCAAATCTGCGGTAATTGGTTTCAGTAAATCAATTGCAGCATATTATGCAAAAAATAATATCAGGGTAAACGTAATTGCTCCCGCGCTTGTAGAAACGCCGATGGCACAGCGTGCGGCAAATGATGAAGCTATTCTTTCTTTCATAAAAACAAAACAACCTTTGGATGGAGGAAGAATAGGACAGCCAGATGATATTACAGGACTGGCTTGTTATTTTATGTCTGACTATTCCACATTCACTACCGGGCAGGTGGTATATGTGGACGGAGGATGGAGTATAAGTGAGGGACAGCTATCAGCTATTAGCTATTAGCGGTCAGGTTTATAGTTTGTGGTTTGTGGTTTGTAGTTGAAAACCATAAACTCTAAACTACAAACCACAAACCACAAACTATAAACAACAGACCATTTAGCAATGAACAAAGCTATAGGAATAGATCTTGGAGGCACAAACATTAAGGGAGTATTGGTAGATGATGCAGGCAATGTATTGGAAACCGTGCAACAGCAAACCAATGAAAAACAGGAAGCGAACTGGAAAAATAATGTTTCGGCAATATTAAAAACATTGCAGCAAAAAGCAGGTTCAACGGTGTTGCCTGTTGGGCTTTCAGCACCAGGACTGGCAGGAAAAGACAATACTTGTATTGTATTAATGCCTGGTCGCCTTGCCGGCCTGGAAAATTTTGTTTGGGAAGATCACCTCAATACACCTGCCTGGGTATTGAATGATGCGCATGCCGCATTAATGGCTGAAGCAAGCTTCGGTGCAGGAAAAGGCTATAGAAATATTATTATGCTCACCCTTGGCACCGGCGTTGGCGGTGGTGTGGTAATTAATGGTGAATTGCACCAGGGATTATTAAGCAGGGCCGGGCATTTTGGTCACGTAATGCTTAATGCAGACAGTGATGCAAGAGATGTAACCAATATGCCTGCAAGCCTGGAAGACGCGATAGGCGACTGCACTATACAACAACGCTCATTCGGAAAATACAGCAGCACTTATGATTTACTGCAGGACTATAAAAATGGAGATACGCTCGCTACCTATATATGGCTGCAATCAGTAAAAAAACTGGCGGTAAGCCTTTGCGCATTCATCAATATTATTTCTCCCGAAATTATTATACTGGGTGGCGGCATTGCGCACGCAGGCAAAGATTTGTTTGAACCATTGGCAACATTTATGGATATATTTGAATGGCGGCATTCAGGCGTACGCACGCCTGTAGTACAGGCAGTATTTGATGAATATTCAGGAGCTGTAGGTGCCGCTGGTTTTGCATTACATAAATCATTAAAATAATAAAGTATAGCGATGGATGTGATAGATGACTATTTGCAGCAGTGCAGAAAAATTACAGATACCGTTGAAGCGCAAAAAGAAACACTACAACAGGCGGCACAGCTTTTTGCGGGTACTATACTTGCAGGAAGAATGGTGCATGTATTCGGCTCAGGCCATAGCCGCATTATGGTGGAAGAAATGTGGCCAAGGTATGGTTCTTTTCCCGGCTTTAATCCTATTGTTGAACTGTCGCTCACCTTTCATAACCTGGTAGTAGGTGCTAATGGTCAGCGGCAGGCGATGTTTTTGGAAAATGTGGAAGGCCTGGCAGACAGAATACTCCGCAACTTTGATATTGACCCCACAGACAGCGCATTAATCATTTCTTCCAGCGGGTGCAATATTGTACCCATTGAAATGGCGGAAATATTTCAGCAGAAAAAAGTCAAGGTGGTTTCTATCATTACCCAACAACATTCAGCAGCATCAACCAGTAAAAGAAAAGACGGAAAGAAACTGGGAGATTTTTCAGACATTATCTTAGATACCGGAGCGCCAAAAGGAGACGCGATGGTTTATCTGCCCGGGCTGGATACACCTGTATCACCCGGATCAACAGTAGGCGGTGCTTTAATCGTGAATTGTATAAAGGCAGAAGTGGCGAAAATATTAACGGCGGCAGGGCAATCACCCAAAGTATTAACCGCAGGCTGCATTGCCGGCAATGAAAAAGCAAAAATTTTATTTGAAAGTGCGTACGATGAACATGCGCACAGGCTTTCAAAACTATATCAAAATGTAGGTAATAAATAAATGAACGATATGCAAAAACCCATACGGACAACAGTAGTAGGAAGCTATCCTTTTCCCGGCTGGCTCGAATTTGGTTCACAACATCTCTCCAGGTTTGGCCCTGCAGATATTGAAGAAATGATCGATGACGCGGTTATTGCTGCCATACACGACCAGGTATCTGCAGGACTTGATGTTATTACAGACGGAGAACAAACACGCCTTGATTTTAACCTGTCATTTTACGGCTATATTAAAGGCATTTCTCCCAACGAATCAGAAACAAGAAAGTTTGGACCCGCGGCTCATGATCAGCGTGGCAAACATAATATTACCGAAAAGCTTGCCGCTCCAAACGGGTTGGGCGTAGTAAAAGAATTCCTGCGCTTAAAAAAATTAGCGCCACAGGGTCCAGTGCTTAAAGCCAGCATTCCCGGCCCATATACATTAAGCGGCAGGTTATTGCCTAATGAAATGTATAAAGACAGGTACGCGATAACCCGGGCATTGCTTCCATTTATACAAAAAGAACTGGAAGATCTTGTAGCCGCAGGTTGCACAGAAATCACAGTTGACGAGCCATCGATGAGCTGCTATGCCTACAAAGAAGATACAAAGCGGTTTGCAAAAATCTTTAACGAAACCGTTGAGCCGGTTGTTGGCAAATGTAATCTCTCCACTCATTTATGCTTTGGCAACTTTAAAGGAAGGCCAGTGGGTTATCGCAGCATAAAACCCATGATACCGGATTTCCTGGATTTGAAAGTAAATGAAATACATATTGAAATGGCAAACCGTGAATTTGCAGAGATAGAATTGCTGGAAGTATTTGCCAAAAGAATGAATGTGGCTGTGGGTATTATTGACGTAAAAAACTATTATATAGAAACAGTGGATGATGTAGTAGAAAGAATAAAAAGATGCCTGCAATATATTCCCGCTGAAAAGTTATCTGTTGCGCCGGATTGCGGATTAAGCCAAACCGCGAGATGGGCATCAAGGCAAAAACTGATTAATATGGTTAAAGGGGCAGATGTAGTGAGAGGGAATGGGCGATGAGCAGAGGGCAGTGGGCGGCGAGATACTCATTGCTCACCGCCCATTGCCGATAGCCTCTTAATTCGCCTGTCCTGCACGGTTTATTTCATCTGAAACACCTGTTGCTCTTTTGCGGGATGGCGCTATGGTATTTTTTCCAAAGCGGTAAGTTAAGCTGGCAGAAACCTGCCGGGTATCCCAGCGGTTGCGGATGGTAACATCTACATCTCCGTAACGGCTTACTCCACCAAATTTCTGCCAGCCGAACGGATCACGGAAATTGAGCCTGAGGGTAGCCTTATCCTTCAGCAACGATTTCTGAAGCCCGATACTCATTTGATACATCGGGTCTATCACCAAAAGCTGATTAACTGATTTTGACCTGTAAAAACCACTAAGCTCCGCGGAGAAACCTTTAGTAATGGTAAAACTGTTGGTAACGTTCACCATATATGCAGTATAACTAAGATCAATCGGGTCTGCATTATACATTCCTTTGTAATGATTATTATAAAGATTAACAAATACATTGGTATTAAACCAGGGTGCCCATTTAAAAGGAGCCGTAATGGATAAGCCCATATTGCGGAAGGTGGATATATTCTCAGTAGTGGCGAATATGATTTTCTCATCTGTATTCTGCCTGATTATTTCTGAAATAACATCTGTTGTCCTGCTGTAATTAACACTGAATATATATTTGCCTTTCAGGTTATGGCTCAGCTCAATACTGTGTGTAAACTGCGGCAGCAGGTAAGGATTTCCTTTTTTATAAGTGAGCGAATCAAGGAAAAAAGTAAACGGGTTCAGATCCTGGTAATTAGGCCGGTTAACCCTGCGGCTATACGATAATGTTAGTTGGTTATTCTTATCTACGGCATAACTAACAAAAGCGGTTGGAAAAAGATTGGTATAATGTCTTGTAAAAGAGGAATCATTAATAACCTGTTTTCCTTTGGTATTGGTATTCTCTGCCCTTAAACCAACCTGCCCGCTCCATTTATCATTGAATTTTTTACCCAGGTTTATATATGCCGCATTAATATTTTCTTCATACAAAAAGTGGTTTGATCTTGCATCCGGTATCCAGCCCTCTCCTGCATCTCTTGCGTAATCTACCGTATTATCGTTTTTCACCAGCGTGCTTTTGATACCAGCTTCAAATTTGGCATCTCCTTTCAACGGATGTGTATAATCAGCTTTTACTGAATATATATTGATATCAGAAGGCAGATGACCTTTTAGCAAAACAGGGTCGCCTAACTTATCGCTATAGTCACGGGGATAAGTAGTCAGCAACATGTCAGACACATTATCGTATTTCACATAGTCAATATCCGCTGAAAATTCTTTCCCTGTGCTGTCAAAAGTATGTTTATAGTTTACATTCGCTGTATAGTTACGGAACTTCATATTATTTGCTGTAGTAGAATACAAACCAGATTGTACAGACCCATCAGGGTTGTAAATACTGGTGATTGTTGAAGGATTTGGATTTCCGAAAAAGCCAAATCCTGTAAATACAACACCCACTACGTTTTTCTTATCAATAAAATAATCTGCGCCAAGTTTTACACTATGATTATTATTCCGCCCTTTAAAAGAAGTGCTCATATCTGTTTTTGAGCTTATTGATCCATCAGGATTATAAAAATTTCTATTGATAGTAAGCTCGTTCCTTCCTTTATTAAAATTGGGGTTATAGTTGCCAAAAATGTTGATCTTATTTTTCCTGTAATTAAAATTCAGGCTGTTCTGTGAACGGGCAGTTGCATATACTACGTCCCCTTTAGATAAAAAACCAATACTTCCACCGGCAGTAACACTACCATTCAAACCGCTCTTTAAACTTTTTTTAGTTTTTATATTGATGATACCGGCATTACCAGCCGCATCATATTTTGATGAGGGTTGCGTCATTATTTCTATCTGGTCAATTGAGGAAGCAGCCGTATTTTTTAAGAGATTGGCAAGATCTGCCGCAGAAAGATAAGTTGGCTTGCCATCCATCATTACAATTACACCGGCTTTTCCTTTTAAGCTGATATTACCATCGTTATCTACAGATATGCCCGGAGATTTTTCTAAAACTTCCATAGCCGTTGCCCCGGCATTGGTGGGAGCTGCATCTACATTCACCACCAGCTTATCTATCTTCTGCTCAATCAGCGGTTTTTTAGCAGTTACCACCACAGCTTTTAAATCTTTGGCAATTGCCTGGAGTGTTATATAGCCGGCATCTATATCCGCCTGGGTATTCCCGAATGTAAATGGACCCTTATATTGCTTTTCAAAGCCAACAGCGCTTATCAGCAGCAAAAATGTTCCCTGCTTTGCCGAAGCAATTTCGAACCTGCCGCTTTTATTGGTAACCTCTACCTTTACCACGGCTGAATCTTTTGCGGCTACCAGCGAAACCGTTGCTGCTTCAACCGGTTTTGCTCCGGCGCTTATCTCCCCTTTTATTGTATTTTTCTGTGTTTGTGCATTAAGTGAAAATACTCCCATCATAAGCAGCAAAATCACTCCTGATAAATTTTTCATTGTAGTATGTTGAATGGTTGCTAAATATTACCTGACAAAGGTAGGTACTTTGCAATGCATAGAACATAGTTTTACAATGAACGGCAATTAACAGGGATATTTGGTAATGCATAGTAGTGGGAGTAATTTGTAATTTGTGGTTTGTAGTTTGTGGTTTATGGTTTATGGTTGCCTCAAATTATAAACGACAAACTATAAACCATGAACCCTATTTCCTCTTTACCCAAAAGAAAAGTGCAATACCTCCGATAATAAGCAGGGATGATATAATTTCAGCCTGTGTGGGGTGAAATGGTAGATTGTCGTACTTTGTATTTACACGGATTTTTTCTATAAAAAACCGCTCTAATCCATTTAAAATGAGATAGATAGCAAACAATTGCCCGGGGATGGTAAATTTACCCCTTATAGCCATAAGCACGCCAAATAGCAGAAGGCAGGTTATTATTTCATATAATGGTGTAGGAAAAACCGGAACCGGCAATGCATTACAATGATCGTCTTCGCAGTTAGCCAGTTTAAAGCCCTGCTCATTTACATTATGCGGGTATGCATAAGCCACAGCCCATACCGGCAAAAAAGAAGGTGCTTTTACAGATTTATGCGGAATGCTGTCTGCTCCAAATTCAGCGGTATAAATAGCCCGGTTTGCCTGTATAGTTCTTTCGAAGTCGCCGGGCTGCGCGGGCACAGCTTTGCCTGTATTTATATCCGTAATATATGCGCTGTTTAAAATGCCCCAATCACCGTCGCCACTAACCTGGCACCCGATCCTGCCTAAGCCATAAGCCAGCATAAGCACCGGCGCTGCAGCATCTACCAAATGGCGTATACTGATCTTCTTTTTACGGGCAAACCACAAAATAGCAATAGTGGCACATATTAAACCACCATAAAAAGTAAGCCCGCTGGGCGACAATAAATTGCCTATCGGGTCCTGTATAAACCGGTCCCAGTTTTCAAGATTATCAAAAATCTTAGCGCCTAAAAATCCAAAAATGGCAGCAAAAATGGTGATGTCCCCTACTCTTTCGTGTGGCCATACCCGTATCTTTCTTTCTTCAGGCTTTGCAAGCTTTTGTTTATTTTTTTCCCGGTATTTCAGGAACACAAATAATGCTGCCAGCAATATCCCTCCACCTACACTGCCACTGCCTGAAAAAATATATTCCTGTGGAGATACCTGGTCTTGATTTAAAAATATCCCCAAGGCCTTATACCCTACTACAAACCCAAGAATAGCGTTTATGATCAACTCGGCAGCTGTGGCGGGTTTACCTACAGTAATCGTTTCTTCAACAGGAAACAAAAGCCCCTGCCGCTCTTTTCTTTTTAATTCTTTTGCAAGAACAATAGCACAAACAATAAAAGCGATGGCTACAAAAAAACCGAATGAATTCACAAACTTAGTCCAGGCCCACGGCTCAATTCCAAAAACATCTTTGAGAAAAAAATACAGGTTTGGATACATACTGCTGAGTTAGTAAGTGTGCAATGTTACTTCAAAAATGTGGATTGAAAGAAAATAAAACCTTTGCACTTATAGTGTCAATTATCCAAAGAAAAAAATCCTATCACAAGACAGGATTTTTTCTTTTTCAAATTTTATCTCTTTAATTGCAGTATTCGTTAAATGCCGCTATAAGATTACCGGCTATCAACTGTGCCGGCCTGCCTTCTATCTGATGGCGCTCAATAAAATGAACCAATTGTCCATCCTTAAACAAAGCAATAGCCGGAGATGATGGAGGGTATGGTAAAAGATGCTCTCTTATTTTTTTTACAGCATCAATATCATAACCTGCAAATGTAGTGGTAAGATGATCAGGCTTTTTTTCAGCATTGGTCACCGCCATCAATACACCCGGACGGGCACTGCCTGCCGAACAACCGCAAACGGAATTGATCATAACTAAAGTTGTGCCTTTATTCTGTAAAGCTTTATCAACTTCTTCGGGAGTCAACAGTTCTTCAAAACCATTCTCTGTTAACTCCTCTTTCATTGGTATTACAATTTCTGAAGGATACATATCTAAATTTTAATTGGCAAAATTAAGTAAAACTTTAGTTGATTACGCAAAAGACAAAATGTCATTTATAAAATTCAAAAAAAGACACAATGACACTAAAATAAGACTATTTAAAGATAGTTTGACATATAAATACCCTTGTTTTTCCATTGGAATATGGTTTGATGCTCACCCTGTATATTCAAAAATTTTAAAACTTAAAAATTATAACTATGACACTTGTAAAATTCAACGGCACACCGGTAAAAAAATCTTACACATCATTATTTGATGAATTGCTGAACGACTGGTCTGGTTTTGGAAATGATGGCAGTATCAGCAAATGGAGCTCAGCGCCGGTTAACATTCACGAAACCAAAGACGCTTATCACCTGGAATTAAGCGCTCCGGGTTTGAAAAAAGAAGATATTAAGCTGAACGTGGAAGACGGTTTATTAAGCATCAGTTATGAAAAAAAGGAAAGCACCACCAGCGAAGATTATAAAACCGTTCGCAGGGAATTTACTTATAACAGCTTTAAAAGAAGCTTTACACTCAGCGATAAAATAAATGCCGGTGATGTACAGGCTAAATATGAAGATGGTGTATTAAAAGTATTTGTGCCTAAAAAGCCAGAAGCACAGGCAGTAAGCAAGCAAATTGATATTCAGTAATAGCTTCCTATGATTAGTAGTTGATGCTGGTTGGTTTTGATGTAAGGGTTAGTCTGTTAAAGACTAACCCTTTTTTTAACAACTCATTATAATACCCTTGTTTTTATCAATCATCTACATACAAAAGAGTATTAAGCAGCGTTTGTAAGCTTTATTACTTTAAATTTGCGACTGTTTTTCATAACCCTTTAAAAGACTGGAACATTGAGCCACAAAAAAATTCAATTTGTCCTTTTGCTTCTTATTACAGGTTTTTCCCTTGAGTTGCAGGCGCAGGTGCCGGATTCATTAAAGTTGAAGTCTGACACCGCAAGGGTAGATACGTCAATAAGAACAGACTCTTCATTTACTATTCAGCAGGTTGATACCGTTCTGAGGATCAGGAACCTTAATCCTTATATCACTTTAAGTACAGATTCCACGCTGGATTATGAATTAATGATCAATAAAGATGTTTCCAAATATTACTGGTTTTTGAGGAATTCACCTCCCGGTGTGCAGATCAACAGAAAAACAGGTATACTTCATTTAAAAGCCGAGAAAGCGCTTTTCCTGAATGGAAGACTTAAATACGACCAGGAATATAAAATAAACCTTGGCGTTCAAAATCTCGATAATCCTTCAGACAAGATCGATACCTCTATTACGGTGATGTTTTATAATACAGAAATCATCCCTTCCAAAATAAAGCCTGCGGTCAATAATATTCTGTATGTTGATGAGGGCGATAGCATCAATTTCAAAATACAATGTGAAGATGGTAATTTCCCCATTGATAAGATCATTATGACCAGCAATTACCCGATTAAACCCCTGACACCTATAACAAAATGCGGCGATGATTTTAAATGGTCTCCTCCTTTCGGGTTCGTAAAATCTACCGATAAAGACAAACAAAGGGCGGTGATTTTAAATTTTATCGGATCCAATAAATTTAATGTGCGGGATACCGCTGTAGTACAAATATTTGTAAAAGAAAATATCAACTACCCGCAAAAAGTATTAGAGTACGAGGAAATAAGAAGGAATATAAGAAATTACTCCAATCAGTTGAAAGCAACATTTATGACATTGGACAAAAAAGTGCGTTCTACAAAAGGAACCAGGAACTCTTTCGACCTTACTTCAGCAGCATCATCTTTGGGAGGCACTGTTTTTTCATCGTTACCAACCGACGGACAAAAAACCGCAGGCAAAATTTTGCCGAGTGTGGGCGTGGCAATGGTTCCGGTAAAAGAGTCTGTAGCGCCAAATAAAACCGCTGAACAAAATTCGGCAACGCTGGTTCGCAACAGTATTAAAAGATTGGAATACCTGCTCCAGAATAACACGCTTGTTGGTGATAAAGACCCGGAAATTCTTACAAAAACGCAGAAGCTTAGAGATGAATTGAAAGCTATGCAGGTTGCATTAATCGAAGTGCCGCTGGTTGAAGTAGGTGATTCACCTGAAGAACTTGACAAATATTTCAACAATAAAAAGGTGAATAAGAAATACAGGATGAAGAAATCTTAAAAATAAATTGCCACAGATTTACAGATTAATATTGCGAATCTGTGGCAACAAATTGCCCTGTATTACCCCTTGCATTAATGCATCCTTATTTCCAATAATTTTGGCCACCGCTTGCCGGTAACAAACATTCTGCCGCCTGCAGCATCCCAGGCTATCCCATTCAATACAGCTCCTTCCTCCACAGCTTCTTTTTCGTAATTGATATTGGCAAGCTTTTTAAGCGCATTGCTGAAGTCAAGCACCCCTTTTACAAATCCTGAAGAAGGATCAATTTTAAGGATATAATCAGTTTCCCACTGGTTGGCATAAATAAATCCGTCAATATATTCCAGCTCGTTAAGATTATTAACCGGGCCAAGATTATTCGAAACTGAAATAACTTTCATCAGCTTAAAATCAGAAGGGCGAACATAATATAACTTGTCAGTGCCGTCGCTGATAATAAGATTCGTATTGTCGTGCGTTATCCCCCACCCTTCATTTGTCCATTTAAATTGCTTAACAAGCTTCATATCTTTTAACGTATATACCAACACTACATGATCCTGCCAGGTGAGCTGGTAAATGGTGTCATTTAAAATAGTAATGCCTTCTCCAAACCATTCAGGATTTATATCAACCTTCTTTTCAACCCGGCCTGTTGTAAGGTCAACAAGCCTCAGGGTTGATTCCTTTTTCTGACCGGTACCTTCATACAAATTGTTATTATAGTATATCAGCCCCTGTGTGAATGCCGCTGTATCGTGCGGGTAAATATTTACAACAGTATATGATACTGCTGACGGCGCAGGGATATTATTGGAAGGCTCAGTTGTTTGAATTTCCGGCTTTTTATCAGCATTGTTATTACATGCGCTTGCCAGGATTACCATGAAAAGAATGCCTGTTAAATTTCTTACCATATCTCAATTGATTGCTGCAAAAATAGGCTTTGGCACTGAACAGAAATATTTTACACATACATTTTAACGGGTAATTATGCCACGGTTGTATCCTTGTGGAAAATCATAGTTAGTGCGGCAATCTTTTTAAGTTATTTTTGTTTTCTCCTCATTCCTTAAATCAATAGCAATAATCCAGTCATCTTTTTAAAACTATGTGGAATAGCTGCGGCTATAATCTTCTTTAAATTTAGTATCAGGTGAAAAGCTGATGTAAAATCAGCCGATGAAATCTGTTATTGTCATATTCACATTCCTCATTACTGCATTGCAGGTATATGCGCAAAAAAATTGCGGCACTTCCGGTTACTGGCAGGAACAATTATCTGCAAACCCGCTTTTGCGCGAACGATATGAGCGTATAAACAATACAGCCAACAACATAGTTAAGAAGGAATCCGGCTTTGCGGTATCTGACATGACAATAATAATCCCCGTTGTGGTGCATGTGTTATACAATACCGAAAATCAGCGTATCAGTAAAGCCCAAATACAAACCCAGATTGATGCATTAAATAATGACTTTGGAAAATTAAATGCAGACACGATAAATATTCCCAAGCCTTTTGCACCATTGGCGGCTGATTGCAAAATTCAATTTGCATTAGCCAGGGTTGATCCGGAGGGATATGCCACTACGGGTATTGTTTACAAAAAAACCAATGAAACAAGCTGGAAGCAGGATGACAAAATGAAGTTTTCTTCTTCAGGCGGTGATGATGCATGGGACAGCCGTTATTATCTTAACATCTGGGTTTGTAATCTTTCTAAAAGCCTGTTGGGCTATGCTACTTTTCCGGGAAGTGATTTACTGAAAGATGGCGTAGTCATCAGAACGGATATCTTCGGCACCATGGGTAATGAAAGTTCTGCTTACAGCAGAGGAAGAACCACCACACATGAAGTTGGTCACTGGCTTAATTTAAAACATTTGTGGGGTGATACTGATTGTGGAGATGATGGTGTGGATGATACACCGCAGCAAAAAACATATAATACCGGTTGCTCATCTTTTCCTAAAATAACAGCAGGCTCCTGCAATACCGGCAACAACGGCGATATGTTTATGAACTATATGGATTTTTCAGATGATGCCTGCATGCTCATGTTTACTTATGGGCAAAAACAACGCATGAGAAGATTATTTGATGAGGATGGCGCAAGAGCAACAATACTCCAATCATATGCGCTGGGAGAAGCCTGGAAAGCAAAACCTGCTGAAGAGGATAGCGCAACTACAGCAACAGGCATAGCTATTTATCCTAATCCATCAGTAAATGAAATTTATTTTCGTGATAGCCAGGGAAAAACAATCACTCCTGATGAATACCGCATTTATGATGTCAAAGGGAAATTATTAATCTACGGATACAAACATACACTTGTTAATATAAGCAAATTAGCTACTGGCATTTATTTTACGCGTATACAATATGCGGGCGGGCAAAGAGTTATAAAGTTTGTGAAGCAATAAATTCCCTTCACATATTAATATTTTCTTAGCAACATTACATCAGCATAGTGCCTACATTTGTCAGCACACAAAAATCAATCTTATGAAGCAAATTCTTCTTTGTTTAACTGCCGTGTTATTTTTATTTTCTTCGTCACAGGCACAGATACTAAAAAAAGTTTTGGGTGATAAAAAGGATAGCACCGGAAAATCATCAGGCGTTTTAAGCAATGTTTTAGGCAGTGGAACAGGCAGTTTAAGTACAGATGAGATAGCAGCAGGTCTGAAAGAGGCTTTATCAGTTGGCGCTGAAAAAGCAGGAAGCAGCTTATCTGCACTGAATGGTTATTTTGGCAATGCCGCTATTAAAATATTAATGCCTGATGAAGCAAAAAAAGCAGAAGAAAAACTGCGTGCTATAGGGCTGGGCAAACAGGTTGATGAAGCCATACTCTCAATGAACCGCGCCGCAGAAGACGCTGCAAAATCTGCAGCTCCGATTTTTGTAAATGCTATTAAACAAATGAGTATAAAAGATGCAGCAAATATTTTAAAAGGCGGTGATTTTGCCGCTACTAATTATTTAAAAGATAAAACCACCACTTCTCTTACTGAAGCATTTCGCCCTGTGATAGAAAAATCACTGGAAAAAGTTGATGCAACAAAATACTGGAATACGGTAGTTACTGCTTACAATAAAGTATCACTCAACAAAATCAATCCTGACCTTTCTGCATACGTAACAGAAAAAGCACTGACTGGTATATTTTACCAGGTAGGGCAGGAAGAACAGCAAATACGAAAAGATCCTTTAGCAAGAACATCTGACTTATTAAAAAAAGTGTTCGGCAATTAAATAACCATAGCCGAATAACTATGCTGCCTACCCAAACCGGGTAGTAATTTCTACAGGCGCAACTTTATCAAACATATAGTAATCAACAGATTACTTGTCGGCACTATATTTTTATCAATGCTTGTATTCTTAATTTAAATCATAGTATATGGCTATATTGAATTTGAAAAAAAGCATTATTCCTTTATTGTTTTCCGTTGCAACCATCACGTTCACTTCGTGTAGTGAGAATGCAAATGAAAATAAAGATTCAGATGTAACTACTATTACAAATGAACCAGCCGTTACTCCGGAGAATACACCCCCTGTTGCTAAGAAAAAGAAAGGAACAGCATCTGTTATAATTAACAAAGAAAACGGGCAAAAAGTTGAAAAAGGTAAAGACGGTATATATACCAACGCTGAAGTTATGCCTCAATACCCGGGAGGTGAACAGGCACTGTCTGATTTTGTGGTAAATAAAATTGAATATCCACAAAGCGCTATTGACAGGGATGCTGAAGGTACTGTGAATATTTCTTTTGTAATAGATGAAAAAGGCAAAGTAGTAAATCCGGAAACTATAGGCAATAAAGCAGGCAATGGATTTGATGATGAAGCAGTAAGAATCGTTAACCAGATGCCTGACTGGAAACCAGGTACTGTAAAAGGCAAGCCTGTAAAAACACGATTAACATTACCTATTACATTTAAACTGGCAGAATCTTAATTCTGTGCTTATGTAAACCAACAACAAAGGCGGGTGCAATATTGCATCCGCCTTTGTTGTAACCAACATTAAAGAGCATCAATAACTACTTGCAGTATTTAAAACTGATATAGCATCATTGTCCAAAACAATATTAACAGCATTTATCAATGCTTTCAATTGTTCAGCACTGGTTGCACTGGTAATAGGTGCAGCAATAGTTGGTTGCGCCATCAACCAGGCAAGCGCTATGCTTGCAGGTGTTGTATTATATTTCGCGGATATTTCATCAAGGGCTTTTAAAATCCGCAGACCTCTTTCGTCTAAATATTTTTTTATTCCTCCCCCACGCTTGCTTTTAGTAAGGTCAGCTTCGCTGCGGTATTTTCCCGTTAAAAAACCTGAAGCAAGGGAATAATAACTGATTACACTGATATTATTTTCTACACAAAAAGGTTGGTATAGCTTTTCAAATTTCTCTCTATCGTACAGATTATACTCTGGCTGCAATGTTTGGTAAGTCGGATACCCCTTTGATTTGCTCACCTCTAAGGATCCCCGCAGTCTTTCCGGCGATAGATTTGAAGCGCCGATCCACTTCACTTTTCCCTGTTTTACCAGTATATCATATGCTTCAAGTGTTTCATCCACCGGCGTTTCTTCATTATCCCAATGCGTTTGGTAAAGATCAATATAATCAGTTTGCAACCTTTTCAATGAATCTTCCGCGGCTTTAAGTATATATGCTCTGGACACGTCTTTATGTCCCTGCCCCATATCTGAGCCTGCCTTGGTAGCAATAATAACCTTATCCCTGTTATTTCTTGCCTTCATCCATTTACCGATAATATGCTCGCTTTCTCCGCCGGAGTTGCCCGGTACCCAACGGCTGTATGAATCTGCAGTATCAATGCAATTAAATCCCGCCGCGGTAAAATCATCAAGTAAAGCAAAAGATTGTTTTTCATCAACCGTCCATCCAAATACATTACCGCCAAATATCAGCGAAGCAATTTCAATATCAGATTTTCCTAAACGTCTTTTTGTCATCTTATAGAATTTTATTCAATAATATTTTCAAAACAGGGAAAGCTGTTGTGGTGATGTAATTACAACACGCTTTTCGAATATGCTGCTTTTTATAGTAACCGGCTCAATCCTCAAAACAGGCGTTTCATTATAGCGCGGAGCTATAGTAATTTTTACATCGCCGGACTTTTCCGTAAATATGCGTTCAACAAGTTCCGGGCTGTTATTGTTTTTAGATAAATGTGAAAGAATGAGATGACTTAATTGTTCTCCTTTGTACTGAAGAAATAAATCCAGCGCCTGCCTGTTTGATAAATGCCCCTCACCTCCGCTTATTCTTTTTTTCAAATGCCAGGGATAAGAACCTTTCATCAGCATATCCTCACAATAATTCGACTCTAAAAACACCGCGTGGCACTCTTTGAAATAACGAATGATATTATCGCAGGCATTACCGATATCCGTAAACACGCCAACATTCACATCTCCATCCGAAATAAAAAAACTATGCGGGTCGCAGGCATCGTGGCATTTTGTAAAAGCGGTAATACGCAGCTTGCCAATTGCAGCAACCTGTTCATGCGTAAAATCATGTAAAAGCTCATTAGCAATAGGTATAGCCGCAGCAGTGTGGGTTGCTTTTGTAATATATACAGGCAGTTGAAATTTTTTTGAAAGCCCTGCCACGCCTGTTATATGATCACCATGTTCATGAGAAACAAAAATGGCTTTCACACGGGTCATTGGCAAGCCAAGTCTTTTCATTCTCTTTTCTGTTTCCCTGCATGAAATACCGGCGTCAACCAAAACAGCTTCATCATCATTGCCCACATAATAACAATTACCATTGCTGCCCGAGTTGAGAGAAGTGATATAAAGCGCCATAACGCTCCAAAATTAAGAATATGCCGTGAATGCAGGTTATCAACCTTTGCAGCAATACATTATAAAAGCAAAGAGGTTGCCTTATAGACAACCTCTTTATATATAAAATAAACCATTTCAGCTTTAATGTGCTGCAACAGGTGCTCCGCCGGGTTGTTTTACCTTCTTTTGCCAGAAGAAGAAAATAACGAACAACACAATTAATATTGCAGGGAAAGCAACCATTTTAGCAAGCGTAGCCTGACCCGCAACCAGCTCCAGTTGATCGCCTGTTAAGCCTGATGCCGCATGAACAGCTTTGTCTTTATCAATCCAGCTACCGATAATGGGCTGCCATATTGCAGTAGAAAACATACCTACGCCACCTATAATGGACATGCCCAGCGCACCGCTTAAAGGAACACGTTGTGCAACGGCGCCAACCATTGTAGGCCAGAAAAAACAAACGCCTATAGCAAAAAATATAGCAGCTACATACGCCATACCACCGGTAACCGTACTGAATAAATATATACCGACAGCGGCAAAAATAGCGCCCATCAATAATACACCTGTTTGTCCTAAAGCATGTGTAACAGGACCTCCAAAGAATCTTCCTACTGCCATTAAACCAGTTACCAAAGCAAGTATCAGCATCGGGCTTGCACCACTCTTACTCATGATCAATCCTACCCATTGCTGCGGGCCGAATTCTGAAATAGCGGTGAGCATCATACATACAAACAGGAAGATAAAAGTTGGCGTTGCCATTGCTTTCAGGTTCTCTGCAATTGAAGTTGATGTCTGCAATTTGGGTTTGGGGAAAGTTTTTCCAAAAAACAATATGGCATAAATGATAGTCGGAACCATGGTAACCCACATTTGGGCCTGCCAGCTCATACCATTATCTGTCATAAATTTCGAAATAAGACTACCAATTACAATACCACCGGGAAACCACATGTGAAACCTGTTCAGCATCTTGCTCATTTTATCGCCGGAATACATATCCGCGATCATAGGATTACATGCAGCTTCAGTACAACCATTACCAAAGCCAATAAATAATGTAGAGACAAGCAAGATAGGATAACTGCTGGCAAAAATTGTGGTTAAGATACCAATGGTATGTGTTACAAAAGCAACCTGCATAATAATCTTAGGTCCGATTTTGTAATACAATAAACCACCAAGGATCATGGAAATAGGGAAACCCAGAAAAAACATCTGGTTAATAAATCCCAGTTGTGTTGCGGTAAGTCCGAAACTATCACCTACCTGTGACAGGATACCTGCACGGATAGAAAAGGTAAAAGCAGTCGTGATAAGGGCAAAGCAGCTACCGTTAAACAGGGCCGACTTGTTAACGTTTTCGTTCATTAATATTAGTTTAGATGGTTAAAAGAATGGGTTCTTTATAAAACATTGTGGAAATATAATGAAAATATCCACGTATGATTTACGGAGCGTAAAAATTTTATTCAGGATACTACGCATTTTGGCTTTTTCGCTCCTTCCAAATATTTGCGGGCAGGACAGCACAGGATGAGTGTTTGAATGATTATATTTATTGAATAACCGTAAAAAGCACTCCCTTTGTCGTTCTCAACACCGTATTAAGCCGTATTTACCCCCTTTTAATCACTTTTATGATGACTAAGTTTGTATTGCTGATATAGGTTATAAAACATCAGATCTTCTTAACTTAAACACACTGTTTTATGAAAAAGGTTTTAAAGGTCATTGGCGTTATACTACTGCTTGTTATCGCCTTTATTTTAATTGCCGGTTTGTTCATATCAAAGTCTTACCACTATGAAAAAACCATTACCATTAATGCTCCAAAAGATAAAGTATGGAGTTTGGTAAATAATTTTCACGGGCAGGATAAATGGAGCCCCTGGAAAGATGGTGACCCCAATATACAGATCAGCTATGAGGGCCAGGATGGCACCGAAGGAGCTATGTATAAATGGAAAGGCAATAAGGAAGTAGGCAGCGGGGAGCAAACCCTTACAAAATTAGAACCCATGTCGCGTGTAAATTCACATGTTCATTTTATAGAGCCATTTGATGGTGAAGCTGAAACCTTTATCACGCTTGATGATGCGGGCAACAACAGCACAAAAGTTACCTGGGGATTTGATACAAAATATACATATCCCATGAATACTATGCTGTTGTTTATGAATATGGATAAAATGATGGGCGATCAGTATACCAAAGGGTTGAACAGGTTGAAAAATTTAGCAGAAGCGGATTAGAAGAAGGTTGCCTATTAAGAGCATTGAAACAATTTTGAATGCACCCAATGCAAATACCTCAGCCTAAAAAGGCCGATATGCTGTACCTTTGCTGTCAATATTCTTTACAGGGGTATTTACTGCTTCCACTTCAGCATATAAAGCATTCAACACATTCCACGTCTTTTCCTGGTATCAAACATTTCACCACTTAATATTGTTATTATGGTTGAAGTATTTAAAACAAATGTAAAACTGCGCAGTCAGGCCGATATGTTACTGGAAGAAATTCATGCTTCTTTCAAAACCTATAAAGCCAATTTTGACCTGGCTGATTGTGATAATATTTTACGCGTAATGAGCAATGATGAACTGATAGAACCGGCGCAGTTGATCAGAATATTAAATAAGTATGGCTTTGAAGCTGAGATATTGCCTGATGTGATCATGTATTCCGCCTCATGAAAAAATCAATAAAAGAGGCAGGCTCATACTTTTGAGATAAACACTTCTATTTTAATATATCTGCTTATTTAAACGGGAGGTCTACTATCAAGAATATATGGTGTTACTCCTGCTTTGATGCCAGGAACAAAAATCAGTTGTGCCGCATCCACCAGGCATAAGGATTTACAGGTTTATACTTCGCCGTGAACATGTATCTCCATAACCGTTAAGTTATTTTTTTCATTTATAAAGATTTATACTGAGTTCATTTATTTATGATGAACTTATCGGCAAATTTTTGAAAAGCCGCAAAATCGCCATTGATCTTATGTTTCTTCTTGGTATTAAGGCCAATACTGCTTCCGGCAATCAATCCCGTTGGAAAACTCAAAACTGCTACATATGCGCCCCCTTCTCCAAACAGAGCCGGAATAAAGCCGATGCTTCCACCAATCCCTAATCCCTTAAGAAAGCCTAATTTACTCCTGGTTTTAATGATAGTAATATTTGTATAATAAACTTTTTCGAGAAGAGGCGTTTCCTGTTTTCTGAAATCTTTTCTGCGTCCCCGGAAAAGTAAAAGGGCGCTATCGGTACGTCCTGCCAATATCCCTTTTTGCATTTTAACAGCTGTAGTATAAATCCATACCCAGTCGGGTTTTTGATTTTTTATCATATCGGTTTGAGCCGATATTTTTGAAGAAATAATGGCAATAAAAAGTATAAACATCATTTGCTTCATAAGTAATTCTTTTACAGTTATTGTTCAGATCAGTTATCTTTCAAAAACCAATGACTACCGTGGCAGATATTTGCCCTTTTACCATACTAACAGGCAGATGTGAAGCCGGCCTTTGATATTTCAAATACAATTTTGCCTTATGTGTATGAATTCCCGAAACTATGTAAAAAGGAATACTTGCTGCTACCAAAGCCAGTCCTCCAAATAACAATATACCAGGAAGTTTTCCATTACTTTCATAGCTGTCCTCGGCTAATGAACCAAGTGCATTGATGAGTTCTGCAAAGCCCAAACATATACCTACTGCCGCCGCTGCTGCACCGGCACTGCTTAAGACTATGCCCGTTGTTCTCTCTGTTCTTGCCTTCTTTCTATACATTAAGCCAACAGTAGCAGAATCTGATAAGGGCAATGTATCCACCAGGTTAATACCGGAAGCATCCATAGCTAACATTAATATCAATGAAATGAAAATTAAATTCTTTTTATTCATTTTATTTTTTTTAATATCATAGATCGTGAGTGTTCAAAAACGCTGAAATCACTTTATCAATACAAGCCTTTCCTGTTTAATCATTTGTTCTGTTTGCAATCGAACCACATAAGTTCCGGCAGGCAGGTTTGCTGTATTTATTTTCACTTGCTGCGATACGTTTTTTTCAGCATATCCTTTAAGAATTGGTAAAACATAATTTCCTTTAATATCATAGAGCGCAATGGTAACCTTTCCTGTTGTTGCCAACCTGAATGCTATGGTTGTGTTATTTGAGGCAGGATTTGGGAAAATTTTTATTCCGGTATTGGCTAATACCTGGTCCGTTTGTTTTATTGTTGGTTTATCTACCGGATGTACCGCCGGTTTTTGACATCCGCCAAGCCACGCACCTTTATTAATTTGAACTGCTGCTGCTTTACGGTCTACGCACATATTGTGACCTTTGAAACAAATAACTATTTTATCTTCTTTACTTTTTTTATTGCCACATATAAACTCCGGCAGGGATTCATAAAGTGCTTTTGCCACATCGTAGGGGTTAGCCCCGTAATAATTGGTAAGAATAGCTATTGTCATTTTTTTATCTGGCTGATAAAACATTACAGAACGATAACCAGGCGCCCGGCCATTATGACCTATAAAAATATCTGTTGCACTGATTCTTGTGGTTCTGAATATTCCGTAACCCAGGAAATCACCATCATCATCAGGAGCAGGGGAAATTGAATTGATGAGTGTGTTAAATGTAGACCGGCTGGTTGCCCTGCCACCCAATAAAGCATTTCCCCATTTAGCCATATCACCTGCATTAGAAACAATAGCCCCGCCTGTGAAAGCCAGGGAAACGATGCTGGTAAAAGGAAATGCTGAAACATTGGTATAGGCATCTGGAAAAATTGGCTGACCTGTTAGCTGAAAGATCGGATTGAAAGGGCTAAGATTATCGTGAGGTGACGCCAGTGTAGCTCCCTTCCACAATGGCTCTCTTCCACCAAGGAACATAGTGTTTAAATGAAGTGGTTTAAAAAACCTTTTTCGGACATGACGTTCAACCGGTATACCCGTTGCGGTTTCAATAATGGCGCCCAGGATAATATAATTGGTACTTGAGTACCGGCGTTCGGTACCAGGTACGCTAACCTGGTGAACAAAACTGAGCATTTCAACAGGAGTCCACACATGGTTGGGCTGATATGCTACCGCGATCTGCAGTTGAAGTTCGTCTGTATAGTCTGAATAACCACTTTCGTGAGCAAGCAGCTGGCGAATAGTAACAGTGTTGTTCAAACCGGGATTAACCTGGTCTAGCGGCAGAAACTTACTTACCGGGTCCTCAAGACTAAATGCTCCTTCTTTTGCCAACTCAAGCACCAGTGCTGAAGTAAAGGTTTTGGTTACGCTGTATATTCTTGAAAGCGTAGTACGGGTAAATCGGGTACCGCCGGGCAAAAGGTTGTTCTGTTTATCCACATTGCGGGCGGCATACCCGGTAACTCCACTCCAGGAAGCAAGCCCATCCACATCAATGGCAACAGACATGCCACCTACGTAAGGATTGGAGGGGTTGTTTTGAAAACTATCAATAATAAATTGGAGCCGGGCTTTGGCAGAGGGAGAGAAACCCTGGCATATTGCCGAATACCCGGTTAATACCGGCAAAATAAGCCCCAGCCAAATTCTGGCGGTTAAACCGGATGTTTGAATTTTCATAACCTAACAGTTTTGATAAAAGAGGAGAATGTCGGTATTGTATACAAATTAATTCCCTGAATACACCTAAGCAACAGGAAGTTTGCAGCATGAGGCTTTGAGTTAACAATTTTATTGTTTAACTTGATGAGACCTATTAGCAATTCTTTTGCCGTTATTTTACCAGTTACTCTCCTATTCCATGAAATTATCAACTATAGAAAGCAAATTGTCAAATGAGCATTCTGAAAGGTTGAACAAACTGTATTTTATGCTTTTTCGGATAAATTAAGAGGAACTATTAGATCAATTACTTTTTATACGTCTTTTAGTAAATGCATTATTGATAAAAAGTTGAGTTATGAAAGCGATTCTTTTCATTTTAGTAATTTCAGCTACGCTTACATGTAATTTCACGCAATTACACCCTGATGGCGCCTACGAGCTTATTTCAGCATCGTATGGAGATTCAAGTTTAGGAAGAGAAAATGTTGAAACGAAGACCATAAAAGCTTATAAAAATGGCTTTTGGATCTCTGCTACAAGTTTTGCCTATTCAAAAATAACTTTTGGGAATGCTATGGGAGGAACATACGTTCTCAGGGATGGTAAATGTATGGAAAAGGTCAGTTTTTCTTCCGAAGATTCGTCTTTAATTGGGAAAACTTTCAGCTTTGATTATAAACTTAGTGGCGAACAATATTCACAAAATAGAAAGTTCGAATATAAAAATAAACAGTATGAAGTGGTAGAGAAGTATAAACGAATAATTGGAAATGCCGAATTGGACGATAGCTCGTTGGAAGGTGTTTGGGAAAGAAAAAAGGGTGAATGGAACGGACAAGAAAGTGAAGATCCTGATTTTTATTCATTTAAAATATTTTCATACCCAATTTTTATATGGGCGCAATATCATTTGAAGGATAAAGATTTTATTGGAGTAGGTGGGGGCAGGTATCAGTTTAATGGAAAGAGATTAATTGAACATCTTGAGTATTTATCCTATGGACCTATTGTTCCAAGCGACATTGAAATTGACATTCTTAAATTTACGGCCGATAGTATTCAACAGGAAACCACGGATAAAGTTCTAAAAGAAGCATGGAAAAAAATCCGGTAGTCAGCTTTTAATCTTACTGAACCCATTGCTGAGTGTAAAGTATTTTATGAATATGCGCAGAAGAGGTATTCTGAATATCATTTTTTTTCTTTCTGTGAACATGATAGCAGCACAGGAAGATACGATAACTTTTTACCCCATTCTCAATCCGGTAATGCAACAATATGACATTCACAAAATAACTACCACAGAAAATGGAAAATTGTGGTTAAGTGTTAATGACGGGATTTTAAGTTGGGATGGAAACGAACTTCAAGCTTTTCCTCTTGATGGCTTTTTTAGGTACGCTTGTTTTCAGAATGATAAATTATACATGGTTAAAACTCTCGGACTGTGCGATTTTGATATCAGAACGGGAAAGACACATTCCCTTCCTGTAAATCTGGAACCGGAAAATTCTGTGCCGAATCCTCCTGCCTACACGCAAATATTGGCAGATTCAGATGGCACAGTCTGGGCAGGGAGGGTTAATGGATTTATTCACTATAATTTATCGACCCATACCCACAAATTCTATTCAGTTTATTCTAACTCCGGGAAACATAGAATTGCCGTTAACAGCATCATAAGTGATCCCCGCAATTCTGAGGTGCTGTGGCTGGGTACAGACGATGGAATCTTCAAGTTTGATAAAAGAACTCATGAATTGAAAAGAAATTTTAATTCTGCATGTTTAAAAGATTCTTCATCTGCCGATAGCAGGGTTTTAAAAATTTTTGCGACAAATGATAATTCAATTTGGTTCACCGCATCCGGCCGGGGTATTGGATGTTACGATATGAATACAGGCAAATATGTTATTTATCCTTTTTACAATGGGCCATATGGAACTAATGAAAAGGATCTGGTGTTTTTCGATCGCAGGAATGATGATGAATTTTACTTTGGAGCATCGGATAAAATGCCAGGTGTTTTTAATAAAATTACAAAGCGGTATTCTTTCAACATCAAAATATTTAATGAAGCGGCACTAAACGGCATCAGTGATCTTCTTGCAGATGGCAATGGTAACCTATGGTGCATAATATCCGGACAGCTATACAAAGCTATCGTCAATCAAAATAGCTTTCTGCCGGTATCATTGAACAAACTCAACCAGTTTAATTGGGGGGAAAATTTTTTTAGGACAATAATCTGGGATGAACAAGAAGGCCATTATTACGCCGTCTTTAGCGATGCAAAAAAAATTTTTGTTTTAGACTCCACTTTGCGGATTACAAACACAATACCGGTAGAGATTGACACCAAAGGGAAAAAGCGTTTAAAGCTCCCTGAGATATTTGATCTTGTTTTAGACAAAAAAGGCAGATTATGGGTTTGTGGCAATTCGCTAAAAGTATTTGATAAAATCCGCAAAAAAGTGATTCCTGTGTATAAACTATTTCCGGAATTAACATTTCAGGATCAGCAGTTTCAGAATATAGTCTATCGCAATGGCTATCTCTTCCTGCAATCATCAGATCCTGACAACCGGTTCATTTACCGTATCAATCTTGCATCAAATAGCTGTGATTCAATATCTATACCTGATGACATAATTCCCATTTTGAACAAAAATGCTGCCCATCAAAAATTTTATCAGGAAAGAATTGTTGTAGATAAAAATGGAAAACATGCTTATGTGGGCATAGATAACTATATACTACAAATTAACCTTTATACACAAAAAGTAAGAAAAGTGCTAAGGGTAACCATCCGCGATACCAAATCATGGTATGCAGTAGATGATGATGATTACCTTTGGGTAACTTCGAGTGATGGGATAAAAATCATTGATCCGCAAACCACAAGGATCATGAAGAAAATCGACCATCTCAATTCCACAATCCGGTATCGAATGTATAATATGGCAGGTTTCGGAACGATGTGTATATTACATTCCGGAGGGGTGATCCTGTATGATTATAGAAAAAACAAAACGTATCAGGTTCCCTTTCATGATGGAACGTTACCTGACGATCTAAATCAAGTAATAGCCGTTGCAAACCAGCATCTATTTGTTGGGTCAAGATCTGCAATGTTTCAGCATATTCCTCTTAGCTCGGTAATCCAGGACGATAAAAAAAAAAGTTGTTATCTCACTAATATTAGCCTTTTCAATGAGTCACTCCTGAGCGATACGCTTCCGGAATATCTTTACACATTACAATTGCCATACAATAAGAATTTTGTCACACTCACTTTTTCATCAGTTGATTTTGAACGGTTTGCTCAAGTAGAATATAGGTTTAAACTGGTAGGCGTTGATAAAGCCTGGGTGTATACAAACCATTCCAGAAGAAATATTTCTTATGCGAATCTTAAACCCGGAAATTACATTTTCTGCACCTCCATAAAGAACAAGGATGGTAGTTGGCATGATAATGAAACAAAACTGCATCTCACTATCGCACCCGCGTGGTGGCAAACAAAATGGTTTAAAATTGGCTGTGTATTTATAGCATTTTCCCTGGTGTCTGGTTTAATACATTGGCGTATTAAAACTGTAAGAAAGCAAGAAAAGCGAAAAGCAAAAATAGAAAATGAAATACTCAATATCGAAGCCAAAGCACTCCGTGCACAAATGAATCCTCATTTCATTTTCAATTGCCTTAATTCAATCAAAGCTTTGATCCAGGAAAATGAAAATGAGAAAGGGATTGTTTATCTCACTACTTTCTCAAAACTTATCCGGACGCTGTTTAACAATGCCGATAAAAGACAGATCAGTCTATACGACGAAATTGAAACCTGCAAGCTCTATCTCCAATTGGAGGCAATGCGGTTTGGCAAAAAGTTTTCCTATTCTGTAAATGTTGATCAAAATGTTGATATGAAATCAATTGATGTTCCGGCACTGATCATTCAGCCCTTTATTGAAAATGCCATCTGGCATGGCATTATACCCAAAGAAAAAGGTGGTGCTGTGCAATTAACCGTGATAAAAGAAAACGGCACGGTTAAGATCATGGTAGAGGATGATGGTATTGGCAGAGTGGCATCACAGCAAAATAAATCTGTGAGCGGTCCAGCTCATCAGTCAAAAGGAATAAACCTTACGCAGTCACGCTTAGAACTGGATAATCTGTTGCGACAGCGGGAAGCCAAACTGGAAATTATTGACAAAATGGATGAAAAAGGGATAGCTGGAGGTACAACTATCATCATCACACTGGCAGAAGAGTCCTGACCCGTCTTTCATTTTACGAGTGTAAAAAACTATTGAATTGCTTACAGCATTAGATGACAGATACACTTTTACCGGGTTATTCTTTTTCCGGCATTGAGTTATTAATCTGCCGCTACCCTATGATATTAAAACCGTTAAACCGTATCGGATAATTATTAAGTCATTCTGCTCATCTGCAATACAATATGCCAGGATGCTGAAAACTGTTTTACATTTATAAACAAAACGGGATCCCCTGAAACAGCATAGTACAGAGATGGATCCTTTTTTCAAGGAGTATTCAAATGATTAAAGCCATTATTCTTGATGATGAACAGCATTGTGTAAAATCATTGTTGAATGATCTGCATCAGCATTGCCCTTCCGTAGAAATTATTGATACCTGTTATTCGGCAAAAGAGGGTATTATGTCCATAAAGAAAAATCACCCCGAGCTTGTTTTCCTTGATGTGGAAATGCCCTGGATGAATGGTTTTGAAATGCTGGAGGTGCTGGACGATGTGGATTTCTCTATCATCTTTACAACCGCACATGATGAGTTTGCTGCAAAAGCTTTTCGTATAAGCGCTGTTGATTACCTGTTGAAACCAATAGATACTAATGATTTGAAAGCGGCTGTTAAAAAAGCCGAACAAAAACTACAACAACCTGAAAATATTCATATTGAGAATCTGCTCCGGAATATTAAGATACCATCCGCACAACAAAAAATAGCACTGCCATATAAAGACGGATATGAATTTGTGGAAGTGGGGCATATTATTTATTGCCAGGCAGAGGGAGCTTATACAAAGGTTTTTATTAATAACAGAAAATATATACTGGTGTCGAAAACCCTCGGGGATATTGAAGAATTGTTACCGGCAGATATATTTCAGCGAATACATCATTCAACCATAGTTAATCTTGGATTTATTACTCACTTTGTTCGTACAGATGGTGGCTACGTTAAAATGCAAACAGGCGAGCAATTTCCGGTTTCTAAATCGAAAAAAGAAAACCTGAAGGAGCGCCTGGGATTGAAATAAGCATTAGCAGTGATTCGATGCCATTCCTCTGTATTAAGCCGAACTGCCCCTGATGCCACGTTAAACCTCAAAGGTGAAAGGTAAAGTCTCATCGAAGGTTTGTTCAGGTACCCTTTTATTGTAATAAAAAGGGCCGACCTTTTGGGTCAGCTCCGTTAACGGGTGGTTTATCATCAGGGATATATAATATTATTCCTGCTTTGATGCTACCGGACGAACATTGGTTGTGCCGCCGCCATCAAGCTTAAGATTTACAGGTTTGTTTGTTTTCCAGTTGCCTCTTGTAAAATCAGGCACTTCTACTGAAGAAGATTTTTTTGCAACTGATGCTTCACTCAAAGGTGCTATTGAGCTCCATAACGCGCCATCATAAACATCCTGGTCAAGCGGCAGTCCGTTACGCAGGCAATCGATCAATCTCCAGTCCATCATAAAATCCATACCGCCATGCCCGCCTATTTGTTTTGCTATCTCACCCACTTTTTTGGCAATCGGTGGTGTATACTTCGTATACAAGGCTTCCATTTCTTCGGGTTTTATCCATTCGTGGCCAAATGCTATTCGTGCTGGCTCAGGATATTTAGCGGCAATACCTTTGGTGCCGCTTAATAAATGAATACGGGAGTATGGCCGTGGCGAAGTAACATCATGCTGCAGCATAATGGTTTTGCCTTTATTTGTTTTAATGATAGTAGTATTAATATTTCCACGGTAAGGCTTACCAACAAATTCATTATAAAATGCTGCGTCTTCCTTAGCTTTTTGTTTCGCTGTTTCCCCCATCATAAAATCCGCGGAAGACATGGCAACAAGATGATCCATTTTATCGCCACGGTTAATATCAAGACATTGTGCTATCGGACCTAAACCGTGCGTAGGATACAAATTACCGTTACGTGAAGCATTTTCACGTAGCCGCCACATATCTGAATAACCGCCTTTTTTAAAATTTGATTCAAGCAGGTCATGGAGGTAAGCACCTTCAGCATGTATCAATTCACCAAACATTCCATTGCGTGCCATATTCAGTGTGAGCAGTTCAAAGAAATCATAGCAGCAGTTTTCAAGCATCATACAATGCTTTTTGGTCTTTTCTGATGTTTCTACCAATTGCCAGCATTCATCAATTGTAACAGCAATAGGCACTTCAGAAGCGGCATGCTTTCCATGCTTCATGGCATATACTGCCATGGGCGTATGTAAGCTCCAGGGCGTACATATATAGATCAGATCAAGATCTTTGCTTTCACACATTGCTTTCCATCCATCCTCGCCGGTATACTCTTTTGCTTTGGGCAATCCTTTATCTGCAAGGATTTTTTGCCCAACGGCTAAACGCTCAGGCCTTTTATCGCACAAAGCTTTTATTTCAACACCATCAATAAATGATATCCGGTTAACAGCACCAGGACCTCTGTTGCCTAATCCTACAAAACCAATCCTTACTTTATCAATTTTAGGCGCGGCATAGCCACTCATATTAAAGCCTGCAGGCAGGTTATGATTATGGGTGGATGCTTCAGAGATAAGCGGGACATTTGATACAAGCGCACCTGTTCCCAATGTAATATTACGGATGAAACTTCTTCTACCCGGCATAGCAAATAATAGATTAAAAATGTGGAAAATGAATTATTTACTAATATCAGCATTTACAACCATACAACAAAAAGTAAATTACGCAATCGTTTGAATTGGTGGGAGCTATGAGCTATCAGCGGTCAGCTATCGGGTTGAAGACAGAGGCTGCAAAGTATAACTTGTAACCTTTAACTTGTAACCAGCAACCTGCAACCTCCATTCCTCTTTTGTACAAAAATTGCAGATCAATTAATTTAGCTGTATGAAATATAATCTTGAAGTAATAGCTTTCGATATACAGTCCGTAATAGCTGCCGGTAATTCCGGTGCAAACCGGTTAGAATTATGTGATAACCCGGGAGAAGGCGGAACCACAGCTTCCTATGGCATGATAAAAACAGCAAGAGAAAAAACAAGTTTACAGCTCTACCCTATCATTCGTCCGCGTGGCGGAGATTTTTTATATAGCGATGAAGCATTTGAGATAATGAGAAGAGATATTTTGCTTTGCAAAGAATTACAATGCGATGGTGTGGTGATAGGTTTATTACAGGCAGATGGCAGCGTAGATAAAAACAGAACTGCACGATTGGTTGAAGCGGCTTATCCCCTCGGCGTAACTTTTCACCGTGCTTTTGATCGTGTTGCCAACCCATTTGAAGCACTTGAAGATGTGATAGATTGCGGCTGTGAACGTATTTTAACCAGCGGGTTAAAACCTACCGCACCCGAAGGTGCTGATACAATAACCGAACTTGTGCGGCAAAGCAACGACAGGATCAGTATTATGCCTGGCTCAGGTGTACGGGCTGACAATATTTTTAATCTTGCCAAACAAACGCAGGCTTTTGAATTTCATTCTTCAGCCAGGATAAGTATTCCTTCTGCAATGGAATATATTAATACAGGTATGAACGAATCGCTTGAATCAACAGGATTAAATGTGGATGAAGTAAAAAAAATGGTGCAGGAATTGGAAAAACTTAATGAAGTATTGTAGACTTTTCGCCACAGCACGAATACAATATTGCTTAATATCCCAATCCCTGTAAACTAATATATCCGGAAGCCCCGTTTGCCACTTACCTTGTACTCCTTGCTGCTAAACCCGGCATGAAATTGTGCATGGTATATCCATCATTCTAAAATTATGGATTTACGATCAGCTTATCCTTATTGGATGTTACGCAATGGCATTATCAATACCTACCCCTCACTTACCGAAAATATTACTACGGAAGTTACGGTAATAGGCGGTGGCATTACAGGCGCACTTGTTGCCTGGCATTTATGCAATGCTGGTTTAGCAACCGTTGTTGTCGATAAACGTCATATCGGTATGGGCAGCACCGCGGCGAGCACTGCTATGCTGCAATATGAAATTGATATTCCCTTATATAAACTAATAAAGCTTGTGGGTGAACGAACTGCCATCGAAAGTTATAAAGCAAGTTATCAATCCATACCGGATATTAAAGCCATTGTATCAAAGCTGAATGCCGACCTTGATTTTAAAATGAGACCGAGCCTCCAGTTTGCATCTTTTAAAAAAGATATACCTGGCATGCAAAAAGAAATCGCCCTGCGTAAAAAAATCGGCATTAAAACAGAATGGCTTGATGAGAAGATGCTGTATAAAACTTTCGGCATTGAAAAAAGTGGCGCTATATTTTCCAATCGTGCGGCCCAGGTTGATCCGTATGTGCTTACGCACGCTTTACTGGAACAAAGCATCCGCAAGGGCGCAAATATATACGATCATACAGAAATAGAAAAGATCATTTACACCCCACGGGGCGTTACATTACACACAACTGAAAAAAGAGTGATAAGAAGCCGCTATATTGTAATTGCCTGCGGTTATGAATCGCAAAAATATATTCCGCGTAAAGTACAGGAATTAAAAAGCACTTATGCCACAATAAGCGAGCCCTTGAACAGGCATGATCTCTGGTACAAAAACGCACTGATATGGGAGACTGCTACTCCTTATATCTATTGCCGGGTAACCAGCGACAACCGTGTAATACTTGGCGGTAAAGATGATAACAAACAACCCGCTGCAAGAGACAAAGCCCTGTCTTTAAAAACACGTTTGCTTACGCAAGAATTTCATAAACTTTTTCCCCATATTATTTTCAAACCCGATTTTAAATGGGCTGGCTATTTCGCTTCTACCAAAGACGGTTTGCCATACATAGGTATGATACCTCAACGGCCCCGTACTTATTTTGCTTTAGGTTTTGGTGGCAATGGCATTACATTCAGCGTAATTGCCGCTCAAATAATACGTGATATGCTTACCGGGAAAAAGAATGATCATGAAAAGCTTTTTTCATTTAACCGCTAACCAAAAAAATATTTTTTATTGGTCGATTTTTGATGGTTTCTTATTTTTGCAATACTAATCTCTCTACCTGTTTTTAAGATCAATATCCTCTATTTGATTTTGATTGGAGGTAACATGAAAAAGGAGAAACTTTTATATAATAAGGAAAGACAGGATCATTTCTTTGCTCTTTTACGCTCGGAAGCAAACGACATTGTAGCAAAGACTTCTTCTAAGCACAGAAACGAGATAGTGTTCAAAGCATTTTTATTTCCGGCTTTGTATTTTAGCTGCTGGATAGTTGCTATGTTATACGGTGCTGAAACTTCTGCCATATTGTTTACAGGTTACTTCGCTATGGGCTTGCTGGTTGTAGTAAACTATCTTAATGTTGTGCACGATGCCGTGCACAATACCATTTTTAAAAGCCGACGCCTGAATGAATTATATGTTTACCTGTTTGATATTATGGGCGCCAATAGTTTTATCTGGAAAACCCGTCATGTATTATTTCACCACAATTACCCCAATGTAAATGGTTGGGATACGGATATAGACCAGAGCGCACTGGTAAAAATTGTTCCCCGGGCGCCTGCATCAAAGCTGCATAAATATCAGCATATTTACCTGCCGTTCATCTATCCTTTATTTTTATTTAACTGGCTGCTCATAAGAGATTTTAAAGACTTTTTCAGCAGGCAACGCATCGTGCATAAAAAAATTAATATTCCGTTTATTGAATACGTGAAGCTGTTCTTATTTAAGAGCTTATTTTTTACCTATATGATCGTACTTCCCGTGTTTGTTTTTCATATTGCATGGAAAAAAGTATTACTGGCTTTTGTGCTTATGATATTTACTGCAAGTATCGCCGCGCTTACCGTATTGCTGCCGCCTCATGCCAATACAGGTTCAGAATTTCCCGAGCCTGATGAAAACAGGAGACTGCCTTATGACTGGTTTATACATATGCTTAAAACAACCAGCGATGTAAATGGCGAAAACTGGTTTACCCGCTTTGTATTAGGTAATTTCAACTATCATATTGTTCATCATCTGTTTCCCAATATTCATCATACCTATTACCCCCAGATAACGGAAAAGCTTAAACGGATTTCAATAGAAAACAACCTGCCCTACAGGAGCTATTCCATAGGAACATCTTTAAGGATGCATTATCAACTGCTCAAAAATAACAGCAGTGATTTTAATATTTGGGAAGAAGACATGTGAGAAAGCTGTCAGCTATCAGCCATTAGGTATCAGCTGACTGCTGATAGCTACATCCTTTTCGTATATTGCGGTATACAACATTAATACGTGACAAAAAAAACAACTATCAACATCGGCGTGGTAGGTTTAGGATTGATGGGGTGCAGCATTACTACCTGCCTGCTGATTGCCGGGCATAAAGTAATAGCGGTAGCGCCAATATCCGCAGATCTGCTGCTCGCAAAAAAACGCATCACCGCCCATCTTAAAAGGTCATTCAAAGAAAAGCTGGTTAAAAAACAACCCGGCCATTACCTTAAAAACTTAATCATCACCGAGAATTATAACGACCTCAAAAATTGCAGGCTGGTAATTGAATGTACTATTGAAAACATGGAGATCAAAAAATCGGTGTATAAAAAAATTGAAGATGTTATTGCACCAACGGCGTTAATGGCAAGCAATACTTCGGCTATCCCTATCAGTTTGCTGCAGGAACAAACCTCACGCCCTGAAAGATTTTTTGGGTTGCATTGGGCAGAGCCATCGCATACCACCCGTTTTCTGGAAATTATATGCGGCAATAAAAGTGATATTAAAAAAGGAGAATATTTATATAAGCTATCACACAACTGGGGCAAAGAGCCAACGCTTGTTCGCAAAGATATACGCGGCTTTATCACCAACAGGGTTATGTATGCAGCTTATCGCGAAGCCATATCGCTTGTAGAAAACGGCTATGCCACTGTTGAAGATGTTGACCGAGCCTGCAGAAATAACGCCGGCTACTGGATGACGCTGGTTGGCGTGTTCCGCTGGATGGATCTTACCGGTGTGCCTGCATACCATACTGTAATGAAAGATCTTTTCCCCACATTAAATAATGGTACAGAGGTTCCAAAACTGATTGACGACATCGTTAAGAAAGGTGGCAAAGGCGTTGCCAATGCGCATGGATTTCATAAGTATACCACTGAAGAAGCTAAACTATGGGAAGAAACCTTTACGGATTTTAGTTACGATATAAGAGCACTTGCGCTTAAATACCCTGAAAACATTGTAAAGAAAAAATTAGCAGCACGAAAAAAATCACGCACAACAAAGAAAGCCTAATAATATGTTGATCATTGACGCGCATCTCGACCTTTCAATGAATGCCCTTGAATGGAACAGAGATCTTAAAAGAACAGCGGCAGATATAAGAGCAAGAGAAAAAAACCTTACCGATAAACCAGATCGTGGCAAAGGAACAGTATCATTACCTGAACTGAGAAAAGGTAAAATAGGACTTGTGGTTGCCACGCAGATAGCAAGGTTTGTGGCCGAAGACAGTACATTGCCCGGCTGGCATTCACCCGAACAGGCCTGGGCGCAAACACAAGGGCAACTCGCATGGTATAAGGCAATGGAAACAGAGGGAGAAATGATACAGATAAGGAATATTGATCAATTAGAGCATCACATTCAGCTCTGGAATAACAACACTTTACCTGATGAAAATAAGCCTGTTGGTTTTATCCTCAGTCTTGAAGGCGCTGATTCCCTCGTACACCTCTCTTATCTTGAAAAAGCCTGGGAAAATGGTTTGCGTGCGCTAGGTCCTGCGCATTACGGACCAGGAAGATATTCTCCCGGCACCGGTATGGAAGGCCCGCTGACACATGCCGGTATTGATTTACTGAAGAAAATGGAAGAACTGAATATCATTCTTGATATTACGCATCTTACTGACGAAGCATTCACACAGGCTGTTGATGTATTCAAAGGACATATATGGGCAAGCCATCATAATTGCAGAGCCATGGTTCCGCATCAACGGCAACTTACTGATGAACAGATAAAAATACTGATTGAAAGAGATGCCGTAATTGGCGGCGTGCTCGACACATGGATGCTGATGCCGGGCTGGATACGCGGCAAACATAATCCCAAAGAAGAAAATATTACCCTTGATACATTGATTGATCATTACGATCATATCTGCCAGATGGCAGGCAACAGCAATCATATTGCTATTGGCAGCGATCTCGATGGCATGTTTGGGCTTGAACAGTCACCTTGTGATATTGATACCATTGCTGACCTGCAGCAACTGAAAGGCTTACTTACAAAACGCGGCTATGCTCAAAGTGATATTGAAAATATTTTTCATGGCAACTGGCTGAGGTTTTTGCGAAAGGCATGGAAGAAATAAAACACATACCTCTCGGCAATCGCAAGGATAACGAAAGTATGCTTACTTCATCTTACCTGTAATAATATATGGATTATCTCTGCCGCCTGCCATGCGTTGCAAACTGTTTTGATGATAAACCGAAACCTTATCGCCATCAAAACGACAGTATATATAATCCGTATGCGGACTTTCGGTATATCGTATACTAAGCATCAGTGTATTTTGATCCTGCCAAGTATATGCACCTGCTACTTTAAAAGAAGTAAAACCTGCAAGCCTGTTTTGCGCAACCGCGGTTAATGAAGGCATAGACTGAAGAAAAGCTGTTTCTCCTGTTATCCATTTTCCGTTACCACATATAAATGAGTATGCTTTGCCACCGGAAGTTATCGTATAAGTGCAGCTATTATTCTTAAAGAGAAAAGATATTTTATCAGCCTGCTTTGTGGAATCATTCATCTCAAAAATCTTACCAGATATCCTGGAAACAACTGGAGCATCAGCAGATACAGCAGGCGCTGCTATAGAAAGCGTCGCCAGCTTTTTGCTGAGATCAATATTGCTCTTCTCTCCAACTTCCGACATACCGGGCAATAAATATTCCCAGACCATATCCAGTATACTCTGCATATTAGCTGTTTCACTTGTAATGGCTATCACTGCATCCTGGTCCGGCATTACAATAATATACTGTCCAAAAGCGCCATCCGCACGAAACGCATTATTTCTGCAACGCCAGAACTGGTAACAATAACCCTGTGCCCAATCACTTTTCGCTTTAAGTGCTAAAGCCGTATCAGGCGCGTTTCTGATTTTAAATGTCGTGACTTCTTCAATCCAGTCTCCAGATAAAATTTGTTTGCCGTTCCATTTCCCTTTCTGCAAATACAGTTGTCCGAATTTTGCCATATCCTCTGTTTTTAATCTCAGCCCCCAACCACCTGAATTAATGTGTTGCGGATTTTCTTCCCAGTCAATTCCTGTAATGCCTAATGGCTGAAATAATCTTGGTGTGAGATAGTCTAATATTTTTTCGCCTGTTGTTTTTTGCACAATAGCAGAAAGCATAAATGTAGCTGCGGAGTTGTAGAGAAATTTTGTACCCGGTGTATCTAATATTGGAGTATTTAAAAAAGCTTTTATCCAGTCAGGTTGTATCATAACCGATCTTGTAGGATCAGGGGTTTGCCCTGCCGACATGGTGATCATATCTTTTACCGTTAACGAGGCCAGCAAGCCTGTAACCGTATCAGGTTTTATCAGTTCCGGGAAAAAAGAAATTACTTTATCATTAAGTTTAAACTTACCCTCACTAACGGCAAAGCCTACTGCGGTAGATGTAAAACTTTTGCTTACTGAATACATGGTGTGCTTAAGCGCGGGTTTGTAGGGGTTCCACCAGCCTTCTGCTATAACCTTACCATGCCGCAAAAACATGAAGCTGTGAAACTCATTTTTGCTTTTCCCTGCCGCATCAATAAAATTATTTATTGCAGTTGATGAAACACCTTCTGCCTCAGGCTTGCTTCTCGGCAATGAAGCAGCTGACGGTTGAGCATAAACGCTGATTTGAAAAACCAGGCAAACGGCAATAAATAAAGGAGTAAAATTTTTTCTGTATGGCATATATACTAAGATTGGAAGTGGAATTTAGTGCAAATTTGCCAAAACGGCTGGAAAGGTGGTTGCAGGTTTTAGGTATCAGCGGTCAGCAGATGAAACCTGCAACCAGAAACCTGTAACCTGCAACTGATCGAATATAAACCTTATAGGTTTTTCGTAACATGAAACTTGCAACTACAAACCTGAAACTTACAACCTGCAAACCTTAACTTGCAACCCGAAACTATCAAACCATAGCAACATGTCTTCAATCAATCATGCCTCAACCGAACAGGGAGATAATAATATCAGCGCACTCCGTAAAGCATATACCCAATCATTGGATGATAGTACACGGCACTGGATAAATGAAGACGCGAAATATTTCCTGCACCAGGCACTTTCAACGCCGGTAATGAATGTATTATCCAAAACATCAGGGGCATATATTTATGATCTCAGTGGCAATAAATACCTAGACCTGCATGGCAATGGTGTGCACAATGCAGGCTTTTCAAACCCCGAAGTTATAGCAGCGGTAATTCAACAGTTGCAAAATGAATTAGCATTTACCCCCCGCCGTTATACCAATATACCGGCTGTGGAACTGGCAAAAAAGCTGATAGAAATTACACCTGCCGGACTTGACAGGGTATTGTTTTGCCCGGGCGGCTCAGAGGCAATTGAAATGGCAATAGCGCTTGCGAAACAGGTAACCGGCAGATGGAAAACCATTTCCTATTGGGATTCTTATCACGGCAATGGATTCCAGGCTTCTTCCGTAGGTGGCGAAGAACATTTTACCAACGGCCAGGGTCCGATGGTTCCTGGGGCATTTCATATTGAGTTTCCCAATTATTACAGGAACCCCTGGGGATTTACAGATACAAAAGCTATTGACGAAGAATATATACGGCAACTAACGAATATCCTTAAACGAAATCCTGATATAGCGGCAATTATCGCGGAACCCATATCAGCAACGCCGGTTGTGCCTTCCCCTTATTACTGGCAGCGTATTCGGGAGATTTGTGATGAATATGGCATATTGCTCATATTTGATGAGATCATAGAAGGTTTTGGCCGTACGGGCAAATGGTTTGCCAGCGGGCATTATGTTACCCCGGATGTGCTGGTACTTGGGAAATCTTTAGGCGGCGGTATACTTCCGCTGGCGGGAATAGTTACCAAAGAGAAATACAATATTCTCCGGCACAGGTCTATCGGGCATTTCACGCACGAAAAAAATCCATTGAGCTGCACTGCAGGACTTGCAGCTATTAATTACATAGAAAAAAATAACCTGGTAGAAAATTCGGCGACTTTAGGCGACTACCTGATAGCTGAATTAAATAAACTCAAACAGCGTTTTCCCGTAATAGGAAACGTGGCGGGAAAAGGGCTGCATATAGGCGTTGACCTTGTTAAAGATAATACCACAAAAGAACGTGCTGATGAAGAAGCCGAGAAAGTAATGTATCACTGTTTGAATAACGGCGTTGCATTTAAGGTGATTGAAGGCAATATCATTACGATGCGACCATCATTAGTGATTACAAAAGATGATTGTGATAAAATTATTTCAGCTTTGGCTGATGGACTAGTAAATTGCCAGGTATAAATTTATTTGCTTACTTCAGCACCACCGAATCCGCAACGCTCCCACAGGTAAGCATCTTACTTCCGAAATAAGGATTTTTAATTTCAGTAGTATTGCTGAGCCAGTCTGCTCCGGCGTTATTAAATGCCATGGGACAATGGAGCATATATACTTTTTGTTTATCGTATCTAACTGTTCTTACCAGGTCAAACAAGCCGGTTGATATCATCTGGAATGACCTGCGTTTTTGTTCAATATCTGATTCGCCTAACAGTCCCCTGCTTTCATTAGCTATACCTTCTGTATATGTTTTAGCGGTAGGAATAATAATATCGGCAGTGTCTGCACTTTTAAGTTCGTCCAGCTTCACTTCGCTTACAGCGGTAATAAGGGAAGATGATGCAGCGTTTGCCTGTGTGGTATCACCTGCCACCAGCGCATCACGTAATGCATAATATGTAGTCAGCACTTTTTCAAAAGAGCTGTTAAATGCATCTGACAATACAGAAACCTTCTTTTCTTCAACAGGAGCATCAGTGGTTTTTTCATTAGATTTATTTCCTCCACAGGCAATAAACAAAACAACCGGAATAAAAAACAGGAGCTTTTTCATCAAGATTTTTTTGCAAACCTAAGGCAAAAAAAGGAAATGAAGTCTGCAGGTTTACGTGGTCCCGAACGAGCAATACGGGAGCTTTACTATCATCGTTCTTACGCGAGTGAGAGATCTGCCGGGCGTTGGTGCTAATGCTCAACTTTTGTACTATTGGCAACGGATTTCCCTTCGGCGAGAAAAGTTCTCTCCTGCCTCAAAATGCTTTAATTTAAACTTCATAATGGCAGGATTATAATGACATCATTATGGATGAATTGAAAATCAGGTTTCCTGCGTTGCCCCGTGTGTATAATGATTTAGCATTACAACAAATACTTTTATAGAATAGCACACGGAATACACTGATGATACTGATAAACACCGATACATTCCGTGAATATCCGCTATATCCGTTTTATCCGTGCTCCATTCTGCGTATTGGGCATGCCCGAAGTTATTTTTAAATAACCCCTGATATATTTCCTGCCACCAATTCCGGTGTTCGCATCGGCGGGACAGGATTTACTACACAAAGAGCCACAAAGCATGCACAAAGTTACACAGAGCGATTTATTATTCTTTGCGGCTCTTTGTGTAGCCTTCGTGTACCTCTGTGAAATAACCAGTGAATATTGCAACCGGTAAACCGGGAACTTGTAATTTACTATCAACACTTAGGCAATGTTTGTAATTGCTCATACTGCTGCCACATTGCGCTCCGCATGAGAAAACTTACAATTTTAACCTGTTGCACGGCAAAGCAATCACAATTCAATTACAAACTCCATTTATTGCTTACCTAACTATCTTTTGAAAACTACAACGTTACATCCTGTTACATTGTAGTTTCATCAACAAGATATAACACCGACTCATAGTTTTTACCTGTCGCCTCACTCATCGCCATTTCGCATGGTTTGGAAGAAGAGTAATAGCCGCTGCAATCCCTTACTTCTTTTGCCTCCATTTTTGTTGCAGCCTGCGTAAGTTCCGGGAATAAAAACCCCCTGTCGCCGGCCATGCCGCAGCAACCCGCATAGTCAGGAACATGTACTGTATCTGCAAAATGAGCCGAGATTTTTTTAAACCGGTCCTCCATTTTCATTTTATATACAGAACAAACAGGATGTAAAACAATCGCTTTCTTTTTTTTGCTGACCGTCACATACGGTATGATATACTGTTCGATATACTCAATACTATCAATGATGGTAAGCTTATCAAACTTATGTTGCTGCGCTGCTGAAAGCGCCGGTCTGCATTGCAATAAAGTCAAGGTGCACGAAGTAACATCAAGCACAATAGGCAGTTTTCCTTCTTCGGCCGCTTCCCATAATGCATCAATGGTTTTATCAGCCATCAGCCTGAATGCGTCTTTATACCCTTTTGAAGAAAACATTTGTCCGCAGCAAAGTGAAGGAATATTGGCAGGCACTTTAATGCCTGTTCCCGCTTTTTCAGATATACTTAAAAAGGTTTTCATGGTATCAGCCTTCTTTTCCTTTGCTCCACCCATCATACGGGAAATGCAGGTAGGGAAATATACCACCGTACGTTGATGCTGTTGTTTTTCCAGGTCTTCCCAGTAGTTTTTCTGGGAAGGTGCAACAGATAGCTGATCAGACCACAACGGCAAAGCAGGCACAACTTTTTTAAATATACCTGTAAGATTCGACATTGCCGACGCACCAAAAAGCATATTGATAAATGAACCTGTATTTAACCCGAAACGCACAGTATTAATCACAGCAGAAAAATTCTCAGCAACCCAAACCGCTTTTTTTGCATCGGAAGCAGAATGACTTTCCGCACGGAGCCGCTTGATAAGATCGCCTGTATTAATATCTACCGGGCAGGCCAATGAGCACATACCATCTACCGCGCAGGTTTCTATACCATCATATTCATATTGTTCATTCAATTGCTTAAGCTCATCATCTTTTCCTTCTGAATGCAGCAACTCCATTTCCCTCCTTACTACAATTCTTCGCCTGGGCGTAAGCGTTAGGTCCCTGCTCGGGCAAACATGCTCACAATAACCACATTCAATGCATTTATCTACTTCTTCCTCTACAACAGGCAAAGGTTTCAGGTTCAGCAAATGCCCGTTTTTATTTTCGTTTATAATAACGCCAGGGTTCAACAAATTACGGGGATCAACCACTGCTTTCAAACCTTTCATTATTTCGTATGCCTCACTCCCCCACTCTGTTTCCACAAACGGCGCCATATTTCTGCCGGTGCCATGCTCTGCTTTGAGCGTGCCATCATATTTGTTAACCACAAGCACAACCATTTCTTCTATAAAACGCGCATAACGCTGCACTTCACTTTCCGCATTAAATGTTTGCGTTACCACAAAATGAATATTGCCATCTTTCGCGTGCCCGAAAATAATAGCATCATTATAATCATATTTTTTAAACAGTTGCTGCAGGTCTATAATAGCATCACCGAGCTTATCTACCGGGAAAGCAACATCTTCAAGAATAACAGTTGTGCCCCTGGCACGAACAGCACCAACCGCTGGAAACATTCCCTTACGAAGCTTCCACAAAAAAGCCTGCTGTTTCCTGTCGTTTGTAAATTGTGGTATATCCAGTAATGATAAGTTGTGCGCAATAGTCAGAAACGCATTTTTCTTTTCCTCCACTTCTTCCTGTGTATTGCCCTGGAATTCTATCAGCAAAGCTGCCGCGCCGGCAGGCAAGGTTTTAAGCGTATCAGGCACACCCGGTATATGTTCTATTGACCTTAGCGATGCCCTGTCCATCAATTCCACAGCTTCTGCATCAGTATTAATTAAAGGCACAATTGCCTGGCATGCCGCGTATATATCCGGAAAATATAATAAGCCCGTTGATTTAAACGGATAATCAGGAATGGTTTTTAATGTTGCCTCAGCTATAAAACCAAGCGTACCTTCCGCGCCAATGAGCAGGTGAGCAAAAATATCCAAAGGATGCTCATGATCAATAAAAGCGTTTAAGCTATAGCCCGTGGTATTTTTGGTTAGATATTTCTGCCTTATCCTGCTATATAATTCCGGGTTTTCGAGTATGCGTTGCCGGTATGTAGCAATGGCATTGAATATATCCGCACATTCTTTTTCAAAACGTTCATAATCCGGTTTAAGCGCTGTTGAAAAAATCTTTCCGTCCGGCAGGATAAACCGTATATGCTTTGTGGTGTGATATGAGTTGAGATGCACACCGCAACACATGCCGCTGGAATTATTGGAAAGTATGCCCCCCATCATCGCAGAATTGATGCTTGAAGGATCCGGGCCTATTTTTTTACGATAAGGTTTCAGCTTTGCATTTACCATGGCGCCGGTAATACCCGGTTGCACTTTTACTTCCGCGCCCTCATTTTCTATTGTAATTCCACGCCAGTGCTGGCTCAGATCAACCAGTATTCCATCGGTAATAGATTGCCCAGATAAACTCGTGCCCGCGGTGCGGAAAGTAAGCGGTATTGCATGCTGGTGGGAAAATGCAAAAAGCTGCTGAATTTCTTCTTCTGATACAGGCTGCACAACAGCCTGCGGACGCAAATAATAGAAACCCGCGTCTGAAGCATAAGCAATAAGATCAATAAGTCTTGCTTTAATCCTTTCTTTAGGAAGCACCTGTTCTAACAGTATACCCGTTGCTGTGTTTTGATATGTCATGGTGATAAGCAGAATAACAACACATGCTCTGTTATATTATTCTGTTGCAAATTTGGGAAGAAGCAATCACATATAGCGTTACTTTCTTACCGGCTTATTATATTTTTATTTCCCAACCTTTCCTGTATACCCGCTTTAAATATTTATTTGCCTCCGCGCTATTGGTGAAAGACAGGTTAGCCGCATCCCATAATAATTCTTCATTGGGCATACGAATGGCAACCGTGCCCAGCAGAATAGCTTCCGTCATAGGCCCGGATTGTACAAAATGCGATTCTGTTTTTGCTTTACCCAGGCAGGCATCCACAAAATGATGATAGTGATTACGGCTTTCAAATTTTTTAAATTCCCGGTTTTGGAATTTTTCAGCAGGTAGTAAAACAGGTTTTTCTCCGCCATGCGGTATCAGCAACGCACCTTCTGTACCAATCAGCATTGCAGATTCCGCAGGATATTGCTCTACCGAATACAATGCCCTTATTTCTTCCGGCGGATAAAACGCGCCGTCAAACCATTCAAGTGTCAGCTCTTTTCCATCTGTAAATTCATTGCCCGGAAATTTCCAGGTAATATGATCGCCCTGCGGCCAGGTATCAGCCCTTCTTTCAGGCGAATTTTTCCACGACTCCTGCACTTCCGCTATTACGGAGATCGGCGCTTTTAAATTTATTCCTTTCCACACCGCGTCAAAAATATGACAGCCAATATCGCCCGACCAGCCGGTACCAAAATCCTGCCATGCACGCCATTTGGTTGGATGGTAAATATCAGGAGCATAAGAACGCAGCGGAGCGGTGCCTGTCCACAGATCCCAGTTGAGTGAGGCAGGAGCATCTGCCTTTTCTGGCGGGCGTGGCCCCACAAGCCGGTAAGTATCTATAGCGCCGGGGCGGTTGGAACAGAGATACGCGTGTTTTATTTTTCCGATAACACCATCCTTCAATAACTGCACGGCGGTACGATCGCAGGAGGTGGATGCAACCTGCGTTCCCAATTGTGTTACCACCCCTGTTTTAACCGCCGCGTTTGTAAGCGCTCTTACTTCAGCCACATCATGGCACATTGGCTTCTGGCAATACACATGTTTGTTTAATTTGATTGCGCTGTAAGCAATTATAAAATGATTATGATCCGGCACGGTTACATTTACCGACTGTATATTGTTTTTTTCTTTCTTCAGCAGCTCTCTCCAGTCGCTATAGGTTCTTACTCCCGGAATAGCATCCGCAGCTTTTTTAAGATGGTTCGCATCCACATCGCAAATGGCCACAATATTTACATTGGGATGGCTTTTAAAATTATTGAGATCTCCCCATCCCATTCCGCCAACACCAATGCATGCATGGTTAAGCCTGGCCGGTTGCGCTGCAACAGCGGTGGAAGATTGCAATAAAACAGATGGCACAACGGCTGTGGTTGCTGCTGACAGGATAAATTTTCTGCGGGATAATGATTTTGATTTTTTTGACACGGTGCAAGCGTTTTTGATTATAAAATATCCGGTGTTTTGACAGGGATTTCGTTTTTAGAAAAAATCTAAGGTAATCTCATTTCTGGAAGTTGCATTAGATTGCTTCACCCGCCGCAGCATACCTTTAATTCAAACTTCATGCGGGCGGGTCCGCAAAGACGGCGAGCGTATTTGTATTTTGTTATTAGTACTAAATCAAAGTGTGTTATTATTCAACCTCTCGCCGTCTTTGCGATCCCGCCTCAACCACTTATAAATATCAGGTTGATACGCGGGAGAAGCAATCACAATTTCCTCACAGCCTTCTTTTATTGCTTAACATATAAATATTTGTCTTTTGAGATTAAAATATCTTTTTAAAAACGAAATCTCACGGTGTTTTAATAATTAACCGGCAGCAATTTCATGTAATCATTCAAATCAATATGATCTGTTTTGCTGAATGCTTTACCCGGTAAATTCAGCTTTAATATACGCGACACCCTGAAATCACGATAATCATTCCGCCAATGGCACCATGCTATCAGGTGCCAGTTCAGCGCATAAAATATCAACCCGACAGGCTCTAGCATGCGCAGACTTATTTCATTCTTATTATTCTGATATTCAATTTCAATACAGTTTTGCGAAGCGATCGCCTCCTGCAACTGTGTTAAGTACGCAAAATTATTTTGAACAAAGTCACAGCTCACCGCTTTTATCTGCGGCTGCAATTGCTCCAGTTTGTCTTTTTGTGAACCACGCAAAACAGCCTTCACTTTATTAAGCGCGGTTTCATAATGCTTCCTTATTGAGTTATCGCCAAACCTGCCGGCAATACTTTCCATCAGCAATAATGCATTTGCCTCTTCATTGGTAAATGATACAGGAGGCAGGAAATATCCCTGTACAATAAAATACCCCCGTCCGTTCTCAAAACTTACGGGCACACCTATTTCCGTTAAAGCCTTAACATCGCGGTATACCGTTCTTATACTGATTGAAAATTTTTCAGCAATACGCTCGGCAGGTAAAAATTTTTTTGATTGAAGCATGGTAAGAATACCCATTAGCCTGTCAATTCGGTTCATGCAACTATTTTGAGCTTAATTTAAGGGTTTTGGGGCGGCCAATACAGCATATTGCTTATAAATTTGCCTTTTTCACCAGGATTTTCACACAATCGTTTTAAATATTTTCTTTAATAAGGTATAAATTTTTGAAAATTTTTTATAAAAAAAGCAAATTAAATTACAATTTGAAAACATTATCCTACATTTGCTGAAATTTTTAAACAAAAGAATAAACTAAATTCATTATGTGTGGCATTGTTGGGGTGTTTGATTGCAAAACAGGCACCGAATCATTAAGACCGAAAATTTTGAAGATGTCGAAAAGGATCCGGCATCGTGGCCCGGATTGGTCTGGCATATACAGTGATGACAATATAGTACTGGCGCATGAGCGCCTGGCTATTGTTGACCCCCAGTCTGGTGGTCAGCCGCTGTATACCAAAGACAAAACTTTAGTACTGGCAGTGAATGGCGAAATATATAATCACCAGGAGATACGTAAAACGCTGCCTGATTATGAATTCCTGACACAGTCGGATTGCGAAGTGATACTGGCATTATACCGTAAAAAGGGTATTGATTTTCTTGAGGACCTCAATGGCATTTTCGCATTTGCTTTATACGATAAATCAGATGGCAGTTATTTTATAGCGCGTGATCATATTGGTATCATTCCTTTTTATATGGGATGGGATGAATGGGGCAATTTTTATGTGGCTTCTGAGCTGAAAGCGCTGGAAGGTGTTTGCAACAACATAAAAGAATTTTTGCCTGGTCACTACCTGCACAGCAAAGACGGAAGCTATGAGCTGAAGAAATGGTATAAGCGTGATTGGGAAAAATATGAGAACGTAAAAGACAATGTTTCTGATATCGCCACTTTACGCAAAGCGCTGGAAGACGCGGTACACCGCCAGCTGATGTCTGACGTTCCTTATGGCGTTTTATTATCAGGCGGGCTTGATTCTTCCATCATAGCCGCTGTTACCAAAAAATTCGCTTCAAAAAGAATTGAATCAGGCGATACACAAACAGCCTGGTATCCCCAGTTGCATTCATTTGCGGTTGGCTTAAAAGGCTCACCAGACCTGGCAGCAGCAAAAAAAGCAGCGGATCATATAGGAACCGTGCATCATGAAATTCATTTTACTATACAGGAAGGGCTGGATGCCATCCGTGATGTAATTTATCACCTGGAAACATATGATGTAACTACTATCAGGGCATCAACACCAATGTATTTAATGGCAAGGATCATTAAATCAATGGGGATAAAAATGGTATTATCAGGAGAGGGTTCAGATGAATTATTCGGTGGATACCTGTATTTCCATAAAGCACCAAACCCTGAGGGTTTTCATGAAGAAACCGTGCGCAAACTAAGCAAGCTGCATTTATATGATTGCCTTCGTGCCAACAAATCATTAGCAGCATGGGGCATTGAAGGGCGTGTTCCGTTTCTTGATAAAGAATTTATGGATGTTGCCATGCGGCTTAACCCTGCTGATAAAATGATAAAGCCGGGCAAGATGGAGAAATGGATACTGCGCAAGGCATTTGAAGATTACCTGCCGGAGAGTATTGCATGGCGCCAGAAAGAACAATTTTCTGACGGTGTAGGGTATAGCTGGATAGATACGCTTAAAGCAGTTGCGGCTGAAAAAGTTACCGACGAACAACTGGCTAATGCCAGGTACCGGTTCCCGATCAATCCGCCAATGTCAAAAGAAGAATACCATTACCGTTCCATATTCAGCGAACATTTTCCATCAGATACCGCGGCGGCATGTGTACCTTCGGTACCCTCTGTTGCCTGCAGCACACCTGAAGCGCTGGCATGGGATAAATCATTCCAGAACCTCAATGATCCTTCAGGCAGAGCCGTTGCCAATGTGCATAATATGGCTTATGAAGGAGAGCAGGAACTGGTTAAATAAAATTTCATATTCCATTTTACATAATAAGGCTACCCGTTGTGGTAGCCTTATTTGCTTGGTATTGCTATAGCAGATCGTATTGTACTAATAACAATACAAAATTCATACTATTAACACATTAGTTACCTCAAGATTGTATATAATAAAATAAATTTACGTGTTAGCTGTTATATTATGATGACACTCACAACAAGAAACGAAATCTTTAAGGCAAAGAGAATTATCGGCTCTGAACTGACTAAAATACAGAATGTATTTTACGATGAACAAATGTTACAATATTATAAGGAAGACAATGAAGAGCATTTGTACTGGGAAATGTTTGATCATTATAAAAAAGACGAAATTGAATATTCAACATTCAATAAAATCATTGGACTAAACCATTCTGACATTGACACTTTTACAAGTAAGCTGACAGATAAACTTAAAGAGTTACTTCAGACTATAAATGTAACAGACTTCTTCATAATTTCTCATCTAAAACTTGACTTCTTTGGAAACAGAGACAACAACTTTAAGCCGTTAAAGGAATCATACAAAAAGCTTGAGAAAATTGTTGGAGACAAAACTTTCAATGAAGCGTTCCAAATTGACATTTACAGTTTGCCAGACTTTATTGAAATTCTATTTTGGACAACTCGTTGCGACCCAAGTATAGCAGAATATGTTTTCTTATTTGACAAAGACGAACAAATTCAATTTCATTTATGCAAATATGGAAATCTTCATTTGACAGAATACAATAAAGAGCAACTAACTGAAGACAAACTTAAAGGACTCGGTTGGACAATCATTAAAGGACAAGAATATGACAACTTCACAACTGACGGAAAAATCAAAGGAAGACGAATTAAGATATGACAAGAAATATCATAGCTAACAGGCAGTTTTGCGTCAGCAGGGAGCCATGAATAAATTCTCTTCAGCAGTGCTATTATCAGTTACATATCCGGCTGGCCAAGCACTAATGAACAGTAAAACATATTTTTTAACTTTTGTATCTTACACCAGCAGCATTTCCGGGCTGGATGTTTTTCAAATGCCCCGCCAAACGCAAAGCCGCTAAACGTTGCCTGCAATATTTTTAGACCATGAAATTTGCACTTTTATTTATATTGACACAGTTCTTAATTTTTGTGTGTTACAGCCAAAGAATTGACACAATACGGTTGTATAATTTTGAAAGTCCGGCAGACAATTGGAGAATAAAATTGCTGCCAAATAACACGTTTAATATTACGTCCGACTTTCCCTTTGCTTCAAATACCAAAGAAGTTATTTTAAAAGGCTCATACTTAAAAAGCGACACGACACTACAATTCATTTGTGACACATCCAGAGTAAAAAACAAGAATTTGTTGAGCAACAGGATTAAGAAATTTTCCAACCTGCCTTACATCGCCCAAGGAGAGGCTTTTAGAAACGAGGGGAATTATTTTATTCCCAATCATATTGTTTATGACTTGGACGACAGTTCTGAAGTTCCAAATGATTTGTTTGCCAGCTATTATCGTGGAGACGGTTTTGGCAGCCATGTTTTAGAAATAAGAAAAGACCATACTTATAAGTTTACACAACACACTTGCATGGACAATTCTTATGAAGAGGGAACTTGGACGGAAAACAATAATGTCATTACGTTAATTCCCCCAAGACAAGATTGGACAATGTTAGACTGGGTGACGAGCAACAAGCAGTTTTATGTTGACACAAACTTTTTAATTGGTAAAAAGACAATAAAAAATAGTAAGACAACAATTACTGAAAGTTATTTTTATTTATCCAAGCAGCCTTTGTGACACAATACTGCAGGTAATCGAGTAGGCGGCCTCACCGCTTGTAGGCGATGAGCTGCACCTCTCACACCACTGTACGTACGGACCTCGTACTTGCCTACCGGCAGGCAGGTACAGCGGTTCATTAAGTTGTGGGCTTACTTTTTCGTAGTAGTTGAGCATGGATTCATAGCCCCGTTGTTGTAATCTTTCCAGTGTTATGGTGGTGGTGAGTATCGGGCTTTGCGCTATCGCCCAGCCGCAGCAGGTTCTTTCTTCGTCTCTCACGCTTTTTCCATTGGTGCCAGATGCAATATCGCAACCGGTTTCTTATCCAACTGTCTACATCCCGGAGCTTACCTGATATACTTGCCATACGGAAGTAATTCAGCCAGCCCCGTTGCAATGCTTTCAGCTGGATGATTCGTTCCGCTATACTGCCTGGCGTGGTTTTGCGGGTGATTTGCCGGGCTTCCTGTTTCAGGTTCGCCCAACTTTTACCGCTTACCACCAACTGGTATTTGCCTTTTGTACCCTTTTCATAGGTGGGTACATAGCAATAACCCAATATGGTAAATTGTACAGGACGCCGTATATGCTATCAACTTCAGTCCTGGCCGGACGTTATAAATTGGGTCATAGAATTAACAATGAACTTTTAATATCTTTATTTAACATTTGTTCCCAGCGGGACGTTTTTTAAATTCCGCCACAAACACAAATGCTCAACCATTGGTGGCAATTTTGCGAAACCTCTCACCCAGACAAAATCCGAAAATCAAACTTAAATAATTCTGATTGAACAACTTGTATAATTACCAATTTTTGGTAACTTTGGAGAAAGTTTAAAGAATGAAAAATACATCAATATCACTTGGAAACTACTTTGACCAGTTCGTAAGTAGCCAAGTATCAGCAGGACGCTATAAAAATGTTAGTGAAGTTATTCGGGCAGGACTGCGACTTTTGGAAGACGAAGAAAGTAAAGTAATCGCTTTAAGAGCCGCGATTCAGAAAGGGTTAGACAGTCCACGAGTTGAAAATTTTGACTTCAAGGAAAATTTAAAAAAACTAAAAGCAGAAAAAAGAAAAAATGGCTAAAGTTTTTTTACGACAAGAAGCCATTAACGACTTGAATGATATTTGGATTTATACTTTTGAAGAATGGTCGGAAAAGCAAGCGGACAAATATTATTCGACTTTGGAATTTGCCTGTATGCAAATTGGAAAGAACCCAGAACTTGGAAAAGAATATGATGGAATAAACCGCAACTTACTCGGTTTGAGAACAGGAAAGCACATAATCTTCTACCAGGTTATTTCAAAAGATGAAATTGAAGTTATCAGAATATTGCACGAACGAATGGACTTGAAAAACAGACTCAATGAGTAAAAACAGCTACCAATCGAGTAGGCGGCCTCACCGCTTGCAGGCGATGAGGTGCACCTCTCACACCACTGTACGTACGGACCTCGTACTTGCCTACCGGCAGGCAGGTACAGCGGTTCATTAAGTTGTGGGCTTACTTTTTCGTAGTAGCCGGGCATGGACTCATAGCCGGGTTGTTGCAATCTTTCCGGTGTTATCGTGGTGGTGCGTATCAGGCTTTGTGCTATCGCCCACATTCCTTTACAATAGCGTTCACAATGAACTTTTACATTATTAAAGTCTGCGGATATCGTAACTTCCGGTAACCTAATGAGGATTTTTTCCACATAAATTATTTAAATATTATTCTAAGGAGCAATTAAAAGAAGTTTATGGCAACCGTAAATCCATACATATATTTCAACGGAAATTGCGAAGAAGCCTTTAATTTTTACAAAGCTGTCTTTCAGAAAGACTTTACATATCTTGGACGTTACAAAGACGTTCCCCAAACAGACAGGCATGTTTTTCGGGAAACAGATGAGAAGATCATGCACGTTTCTTTGCCTATCAGCAGGGAGACAGTTCTGATGGGTTCCGACAATAATGAAGCATACAACGAACTATTAACGTATAGCAACTTCTCTCTTATTGTTCATGCCGGTGAAAAAGAAGAAGCAGACAGACTATTCAATGAACTTTCCCGTGGTGGACAAATAAAAATGCCATTGAACCAGACATTCTGGGGATCTTATTACGGTATATGTATTGACAAATTTGGAATTATGTGGAAGGTAACAATTGAAGCAGCACATTAAGCAGCTTATAGTTTTGGGCAGCACACTGCTATTTCCTCGTCAGCACAAAGCCTGCTCTTTGTGCTCACAATAAACGACACACTATCACAATCATCATCAGTGTAACTGCACTGACTTTTGTTTTGCCGGCAATTGGTTTTATTGCAGAATATCTGGCAAATGATATAGCATTGACTTTTGAACTGTTTTGTAAATGGTTCATCTTTTCTGCAGTCGGCCTTCGTTTGTTCCTGGCAGGCATAAAGCAAGTGAAAAACCCGGAGTTTACAGCCAAACAAATATTTCACGTTGAGAGTGCGGACTGTTTTCCAATCCTTCGTGAGTTAGGCTTCGCCAATATTTGCTTCGGACTTGTTGGCATCGTTTCTTTATTCAGGCCAGACTGGAGAATTGTAAGCGCATTTGCAAGCGGACTTTATTACGGCATTGCCGGCATTCAACACGAGCTGAAAAAAACTCAGGAATAAATGAAAAATTTGCCTTGTGGACTGATTTACTGATTTCCGCTTTTCTTTTAGCATACTTTATAAAGGCGATATGAGCATAATAAAGCAAGGGTATTGCAGGAACTGTAAATTGCCTGGAACAAAAATGAAGAAACTACCGAATGTATTGGAACAAATGACTATCAGTAAGCCCGTACCGGTAACTTACCTGTTGCAACCAGAAACGACAAACGCTCCTGCCAATCTCAAGTTTCAAGCCCCTAATCATCCAGCTTCAACACTGCTAAAAAAGCTTCCTGCGGCACTTCTACATTCCCGATCTGGCGCATGCGCTTTTTACCTTCTTTCTGTTTTTCAAGCAGCTTACGTTTACGGCTTATATCACCACCATAACATTTGGCAGTAACATCTTTACGCATAGCCGAAATATTTTCGCGGGCAACGATCTTAGCTCCTATTGCCGCCTGTATGGCTATCTGGAATTGCTGGCGCGGAACCAGTTCTTTCAATTTTTCGCAAAGCTTTCTCCCAAAATCCTGCGCCCTGCTGCGATGTATTAAAGCGCTCAATGCATCAACTTTATCACTATTCAATAAAATATCCATCTTAACAATATCAGCATCACGGTAACCAATAGGATGGTAGTCGAACGAAGCATAGCCACGGGTCTGGCTCTTAAGCTTATCATAAAAGTCAAAAACGATTTCAGTTAAAGGCATTTCAAAAATCAATTCAACCCTTGTGGTTGTTAAATAACTCTGATTGATCAAAATGCCTCTTTTACCCAAACACAGCGTCATTATATTACCAATATATTCAGGCTTTGTAATGATCTGCGCTTTTATATATGGCTCCTCAATTCTCTCTGTTTTTATAACATCAGGCATCTCAGCCGGGTTGTTTACAATTATTTTTTCGGCTTTGGTAGTATATGCTATAAAGCTTACGTTAGGAACGGTTGTAATTACTGTCTGGTTAAACTCTCTCTCCAATCTTTCCTGTATGATCTCCATGTGCAGCAGCCCGAGAAAGCCACAACGGAAGCCAAAGCCCAGGGCCTGTGATGTTTCCAGTTCAAATGTTAATGAAGCATCATTTAACTGAAGCTTATCCATGCAATCTCTCAGCTCTTCAAAATCATCTGTAACTACAGGAAATATACCGGCAAAAACCATTGGTTTAACTTCCTCAAAACCTTTGATGGCAACCGGTTCAGGATTACTTGCCAGGGTAATGGTATCTCCTACTTTAACTTCCTTCGCGTTTTTAATACCGGTAATTATATAACCAACATCCCCGCACTTCACTTCCTGCTTCTCTGTCATCTTTAATTTCAGTATACCTATTTCATCGGCTTCATACTCCTGTCCCGTACTTACAAATTTCACTTTGTCGGCTTTTTTCAAACCGCCGTTCATAATACGGTAATACACTATTATACCACGGAAAGAATTAAATACACTGTCAAATATTAATGCCTGCAATGGCACATCGGGGTTACCTTCAGGAGGAGGTATCCTGTCAACAATAGCTTCCAGCACAGCCTCTACGCCCAACCCTGTTCTGCCGCTTGCCAATAAAATATCTTCCGGTTTACAGCCAATCAATTCTACTATCTGGTCTTTCACTTCTTCAATCATCGCCCCATCCATATCAATTTTATTGATTACCGGGATGATCTCCAGATCGTTATCTATAGCCAGGTAAAGATTGCTGATGGTTTGCGCCTGTATCCCCTGCGTGGCATCTACCAGCAATAATGCGCCTTCACATGCTGCAAGCGCCCGGCTAACTTCATAGCTGAAATCAACATGCCCGGGCGTATCAATCAAATTAAGTGTATACGTTTCACCATGCGAATTTTTATAATTGATCTGGATAGCATGGCTTTTAATGGTAATGCCTTTTTCTCTCTCAAGATCCATATCGTCCAGCACCTGGTCCATCATTTCTCTTTCGCTGATGGTATTGGTTACCTGCAATAAACGATCTGCCAGGGTGCTCTTTCCATGGTCAATATGGGCTATGATACAAAAGTTCCGGATATGCTTCATTTACTTGCTCATCTTTTTTTGAGATGCGCAAAGGTAAGCGTTTTAACAGCAATATAAACCGGGTGAAGCATTAGTGAAAAAATTAAAAAAGGCAGGAATAAATCCTGCCTTTTACTGGTATAAAATGATATTTATTTTGCAATTACCACCGGAAAATACCTGCCATCGGCAAACTTGAGGTAATATACGCCTGCCGGTAAATTCCGCACCGATACATTTTCCCTTAAACCGGAAACAGTTCCGGCCTTCACAATTTTGCCCGTTGCATCTGCAAGGGTCCATTGCAGCGGTTTCTGGGACTTTTGCTTAAACATAATCGCAAAATCATTCCTGGCAGGATTAGGAGCAATAGTAATATCAGCAGATTGTGTATTCTTAAGCAGCACAATATTGGAGTATTTAACAGTTCCATCATTATCTGTACACATAACACGGTATTGATTTTCCTGTGGCAGGGGATTAAGATGATAAAACTTATAAGATTGCTCACTGGCAGCTCCTTCTATTATTTTACTATCAATTAACGCCCAATTCACATCGTCAGCAGATTTATACTCAAGTGTATATTTAGCCTGGCTGTTATTCTCTATTGTTGCTGTCAATATATTTTGATGAGCTGCGGCATCAATTTCACCTGTTAATTTTAAAGATGTTAACGGTAATACTGAAGCAAATCTCGCTAGAGTAATTTCTGCAGGTAACCCATCAGCCACTGAAAAAGTAACAACTGATTCAGCCGCTTCTGTAGAAACCAGTGTAGCATATTTTGCAGGAACATTGGCAGCTTTAAGCCATCCGCCATACAACCGGAGCGTTATAGGTACAGCCACGCTCTGATCATTCACAAGATTAATATCCGGGTTTACTACAGAGATGCGCAGCGTATCATTACGTATCTGTGCCATAACCACGCAAGGAACATCGTTTGCCTTGATTATGGTATTACTGGTTAACTGTGTATTTGCGGTAAACAAACTGAATCCCACGGCATCAGTAATATTTTCCTGAATGATGTGCGCATGTTCATCCTGCTGCAAAATATCAAACTCACGTGTTGAAGACGACCCCATTCTGGTAGAAAAATCGCTCATTGCCGACTGGGTAGTATTGGGTATTACCACATAAGCATATTTTGCATCTGAAGGCGCATTGCCATGATTAATATAGGCATTTGCATAGTCAGCAGTAGTAGTAGCGCCGGAGCCTGATTCATCAGGACTGGTCTGTGATTTTTTCTCTATTTGCACATTACTGCCGGACAGTATATAATACCCGGTTTTAAAGGGATCAATAATCCAGTGAGCATCACTCTGACTTAAAGATTCAGATAGCGGAAATGCTGTTTTTGAAGCAGCATCCACAATAACAGGTGTTGATGTTGAGGACAGGGAAGTCTGGAATAAAGTTGTGATGGTATTTCTCCATGATCTGTTATTATTTATATTACTTCCCAGGCAAACAATTTTTTTGCCGAAACAAAACCACGACTTCCGGAAAGTAAATGTAGAACTATGCGTTATTGTATAGTTTATCTGCTGAAAATTAAGCCCGTACATTCCATACTCTCCCTGCAACTCCTGTAACAGTACATCAGAGGACGATGTTTCTGAAGGCTCACCAAATTTTACCCCTCCGGCAAAATTAAGTGCATTTCTTTCGCTGATATCAGTAACTGTTCCTTTAAGGCTCAAAGAATCATACGGATAAACTATAGTGGTTGTGCCGGGTGGTTTATTCCAGTCCCACCCTTCCAGCATCATACCACTGGGCTTAAGTTTTTGCCCATAAACGCTGGGGTATAATATTTCAAGAGCGCCATAGCCCTGGTATCTTCCATACCTGTTATCACTGGAATAAGTTTCGGTTGCCCAAAAATCGTTATTTATCCCTTTGATGGTTGCCACCCAGTTATCTTTTCTGTATAAAGCGAGCGGACTATAATTCATTTGCCAGAAACCACTGGGAAAAGCCTCTGCGCTTGTTCCACCAATTTTTGGGGCATAATCATATATACGTGAATGCATTGCCGCTACTACTGGATCAAATGCCTGATTTACTATTTCGCCTCCAATATAAGCCAGCTGCTCAAGCGCCGGCTGATTGTAATAAGTAATAACTTCAAAAGGATGCCTCCCATTTAAACTATTTGCATAATAAATTTTATTAGACATAATACACTCTGCATAAGCAGCCTTTCTAAGAGTATAATAGGCCTGTATATTAATCTGGAATGGCGTTTTACGCAAAACTGATAAAGTATAAGTTATAAGTGAATTCATCGCATACATATATGCGTTATAATGAGCCGAATGGTGGAAAGCAACACCATCTCTCTTAATCCCGTCACTAAGTCCTTTTTGATCTTCTAAAAATTTCTCCAGATACACTTTAAGCCTTTTCAGATCCTCCACACCGGTAGCATCATCAGGGCTGAATAATATCATTGCCATAAATGCATCCTGCAGCGTATAAATATCGTCCGTATCAAATAAGCCATTGGATTCAGTTTTCCAGGCTAACCCTGTACCCGTACTCCATTTTATCCAATGCCATAAATTATATCTGAGAGATGCATCGGCAAAATAATCTACATTAATAAGCGCACTAAAAAAATCCATTTGATTATATCCTTTATAACCGCCTCCAAACCAAAATCCGCTACCTCCGGCAATGCCTGAATCAAACATCAACTTTAAGAGATTGATCGCTTTTTCTTTACTGTCGTTATTATTATTATGCACATAACTACGGGCAAACACTCCTATCATCTGGCCAATTTCCTGCGGATCAGTAATAGGTTTTCCCTTCACAGCACTTCCCTCCACTACTATATTGTAGGTATTATATTGAGTGACAGCTGAACTCAATTGTGCTGCTGTGGGTGCGCTGCCAATAGACCGTCGTTTAACCCTGGCTCTAACAGAGTCAAGCCCCGCAAGTTCCTGCTGCGTAGGTTGTGTAAAAGAAATTAATGGTGGTGCATAATAGCAACTATAGTAAAAGTCGCTTATCATATTGTTTTTTATGGGCGCTAATTCATATAAATCAGGCATCACATCATCGGACTGCTTAAAATCATAAGCCCGCATAAATTGCAGGTCATCTAAATATATCGTTCCACTACCTGATGCAGGTGCAACAATGCGCATTTCCGTACCAACATTATTGGTACTACCACCGTTCAGCATATCATACATGTAACTTCTGAGTAATTTTCTCCATCCCTCAAAATTCACATTAAACCTGAAGTGGAATTGATTGACAGTCTTATTATTATAAAATTGAATTTCAAAAGTATCTTTAGCGGCGGTTTCATTATGAACCCATAGTTGAAAATGACCCTGATAATAGTTAAAAAGCCCCCCGTTTATGGCAGAAGCCTGGGCACTGGTCAATTCAACTTCCAGAACATCACCGGCTACCCAATCCCACCGAAGTGATTTTGCGCCTATCCTGTAATGCCTGTCGCTAATAGATAAACTACCTTTGGAAGCTGTGAAATTGGAAGGAATGCTGGTTTCGAAATCAGGCTGGCTGTATACTGATACTGAAGCAAGAATACCTATTATTAAAAACAAGGTATAGCTGAATTGCCTAAAGCCGGGAAAGCACAAACACTTATATCTGTTCCACATGGGAGCGCATAGGGAAAAGGGTAACCCCATCATAAAAAATTGAATTTAGTTTGCTTATGGTTTTTCAAAGGACTCTATGACAAGAAACCTTTTTGGAAAAAACTCTTATCAGCAATTTTCATGCTCATTTGCCTTTTTCCACAGAGAATTTTTATCTTATTTTTATTCCCGAAGTTTAAACATTGGTTCCCAACATATTAATATCATTAATTAATGATAAAAAAATTGAACTGTTATATTTGCTTTTAAAAGATATGAGCCTTTATGCTGATTTATAATCCTAAAAATTGGTTTGGAACAATTTTCCAGTTTCATAAGTATGATACGGTAAGAAAGCTGACCCCCCTGATGTGTTTTATGGTAGTATATTCTCTTGTGATTGCTTTTTGGGAAATAGAATACCTGCACCTTTCTGCCAACAGCTGGGTAAAAAATATTCCGGTAATGCATAGCCTGCTGGGTTTTGCCATATCCATGTTGCTGGTTTTTAGAACGAATACCGCTTACGACAGGTGGTGGGAAGGCAGAAAGCTTTGGGGTAGCCTTGTAAACAACAGCCGCAACCTTGCCATAAAGCTGAGTGCCATGCTGGAAGGAGATGACGATTCGCGGAAGTTTTACAGGAGAATGATCCCGCTGTATGCCTCTGCTCTCAAAGATCACCTGCAGTCTGAAACCACCAGGCTTATGCTCGATGAGCAGGCTCATCCTGAATTGGCCTCCATTGATACCAACAAGCATGTACCTAATCAGATAGCATCTATTATGATGCAGCGGGCATATCTTTTATACAAACATGGAAAAATCACAGGTGATCAATTGATCGTGTTAAACGGAGAGCTGTCATCATTTACCGATGTTTGCGGCGCATGCGAGCGTATACGCAACACGCCTATCCCCTACTCCTACAGCGCTTTTATTAAAAAATTTATCTTTATTTATGTTATGACGCTTCCCTTCGGCTATGTATTCTCGTTAGGGTATTACGTAGCCCCAATGGTAGCTTTTGTATTTTATGTGCTCGCCAGCCTTGAATTGATTGCGGAAGAAATTGAAGAACCATTTGGTAAAGATGCGAATGACCTTCCTATGCATAAGATGGCAGAAAATATTCAAAAAAACGTCAATGACCTGATATAGCCATCAGGCTGAGGCCTTTTCCAATTCAACAATAGATTCATTTGTTTGATGGGTGGCCGGGTTTTCAAGGTATTCCCGTCGTGCTACTTTTGCGGTTTTATGATCTCCTGTATGGCTCCATCCCGGAGGCATTATCATATACAACAACTTATTTTTTATACCAGGCGCTTTGCGTATATCTTTTACCAGCGCAACTATTTCTCCAAAGTTCACATCCCAAAAACTGTTTGGATTCATTGCTCTTGTAATACCATATTCAATCTTAACTTCTTTCCGCTCGGGCTCGTATGTTTTAAATACTTTATCCCAAATATTCAGCAGGTTGCAGAAGTTGGTATCCATATACAAAGGATTTCGGGCATGATGCACACGGTGATGTGACGGTGTGAGAATAATTTTATTCATAAAGCCCATACGCCCGTCTTTCATAATACTTTCACCCACATGAATGAACGCGCCCCAGGTACCGTCAATGAACATAATAAAAAACAATAGCGGTGGATTAACGCCGGCGAGTATGCAAATCGTTGTTCTAATCACATCTGCATAAGGCGCTTCAAGAAAAAAGTGGGTATACGTTACCGACAGGTTCATGGTTTGCGGCGCATGATGTGTTGAGTGCAGGCACCACAGCAACCTTACTTTATGCGCCAGGAAATGATAGATGAAATGAGAAAACTCCCAGATAATATAACCATAAATAAACCAGTACCAGGTAAAGCTTGTTTTAAAGATGGCATATTTTTCAAATACACCTATACAAAAAGCCACAGCGGCAATAGAAATAAATCTTGACACAAACCTGTTGAATACATAAATAAAGAAGTTGACCCTGTAGTCTTCTACCTTAAACTTTTTATATGCTGCGCTTCTTATAATTTCTATAATAAGCAGGATGGGAATAAATGGAGATATAGCGCCGAGAATACCCTTAAATGTAAGCAGAGCACTGTAATCTCCTGATTTATACATTTCTATAAGAGAACCAATTCCCAGGAAACCAATGAGCTCATTGTAAATTGTTTCTAAAAAATTCATAAGCCGGCATCGTTTAATTTACTTAATAAATTTTTAAGCGGATACTTTCGCATTACAAGCTTACTTATTAATTTCATATAAAATTACACCAATTGATGGAACTGAAAGAACAATTCGAAAGAGCCGCTGCTGAAAGTAAAACGCTGTCAGAAAAGCCCAGCAATGAAACCCTGCTCCAGCTGTATTCATTGTATAAGCAGGCTACCGAAGGAGATAATAACAGTGAAGCGCCAACCAATCCTTTTGATTTTGTTGCCAAGGCAAAGTATGAAGCATGGGCTGCGTTAAAAGGCAAAAGCACCGATGCCGCGATGCAGGAATATATTGCCCTGGTTGATAAGTTGAAATCGAATTAGTATTTCTCTATACATTAAAATAGTTTGCCACAAACTCCGGCACCCTGTGTGCGCGGGATGATTCAGGACTATAACCATTAAGAAGTTAAGCAACATTAAGACCAGTTATCAGGCATCCTTAATTCCCTTAATTTCTTAATGGTTGTATATATGCGCAAATGATCATTACGTGTATCCATGACAGGAAACAGAATCTGCAACATCATATACTATTACTATACCCTTAGCTCATCACTCCTCTGAAGTATCCGGCTGACTCAGCCATACCCGGCAAAGCGTCTTTCATATCTTTTTCATATTCAATGCTGCATTTTCCTTTATAATTTATTGCACGCAGTGCTTTTACAAAAGCCGGAAAATCTATTACACCTCGTCCTAATTCAATGGCTTTACCATCTGCTTTTGCGGCATTTACATCTTTTATATGCAGATCAAATAACCTGTCAGCATAAGCAGCTACCACTTTTGCAAGATCAGCGCCGGCTCTCACCGCATGGCCAATATCAAGACACAAACCCATACGTTTATCCATTTTATTGATGCGGTCATATACATCCTTAGGCCCGGGATATAATTTATCTTCCGGACCATGATTGTGTATTGCTATTTTAATATCATACTCTTTTACTTTTTTTTCAGTATATGCAAGCAACTCATAAGTTGGAACACCAACAAGTAAACCAACACCTACTTTTTTGGTATAAGCAAAAGCCCGATCAACCTCTGCTTCACTCCTCATATAAATAACACCCGTTGCATATACATTGATGCCACCGGCTTTAAATGCCTCTAATACCTCATCTATTTTTTCCTGACTGCTGTCGAGCGGTAAATGAAAATCTTTTAAAGACAGGTTATATATCCCAATGCGGTTCATCATCGCTATGGTTTGCTCCAGAGAATAATTTACAAACGAATAACCCGCCATTCCTGTTTCCAGGAACGATTTTTTAGCATCATCACTTCTAACAGCTTTATTTGCGGCTGCAGCATAAGGCAGCAAAGAAGAAGCGGATAAAGCAATCGCTGAACTTTGAATAAATTTCCTTCTTGATGGCATGATCTGTGTTTTTATAAAGATTGAAAGAATTAAGGTAGTAAATTTTCGGTGTGATTTGTGCAACGATTATTTAAATTACAGTAGTTTGTAAGCTGCCGTACAATAAAAGTTGATTATGCCTTTTAAAAACTTCTCTTTTAAAAACATAGCTTCTGAAACATTTACCCAGGCAACAGCGTCTCTTATACTTACGTGGAAAGAAATATCGGCACTATTTGGCTTAAAACAAGACGTATACAAAAATCCTTTACACCGTCCGCTGCAAAAACCGGTAACTGCTATTTTAATAGGCGCAGGAAACAGGGGTAATATTTATGCTGATTACGCATTGATTCACCCTGATGAATTGAATATAGTAGGCGTGGCCGAACAGGATGCCATACGAAACGGAAGATTTGTACGCAAACACAATATAGCGGCAGACAAAAGATTTTACAACTGGCAGCAGGTTTTTGAAAGAGAAAAATTTGCTGATGCCGTTATTATTGCCACCCCGGATTTTTTACATGCCGAACCATGCTTAAAAGCGCTTGAAGCCGGCTATGATGTATTGCTGGAAAAACCCATCGCTCTTACCGAGGCAGAATGCAGGCAGATATTTGACAAAGCAAAATCTACCGGCAGAATTGTTGGTGTTTGCCATGTGCTGCGATACTCACCTTATTTCAGGCAGCTTAAAGAGATCATCAGTTCCAAAACCATAGGGGATATTGTAAGCGTGCAGCACATGGAACCTATTGGTTACGCACATATGGCGCATTCGTATGTAAGAGGCAACTGGCATAACAGCGAAAAAACATCGCCGATAGTACTGGCAAAGTCATGCCATGATACGGATATATTAAGATGGCTGATAAACGAGCCTGTTGAAGACATTCAATGCTTTGGGGGATTAAAATTATTCAGGAAGGAAAATGCACCGGCAGGAAGCAAGCCGAGATGCACGGATGGCTGTGCTGTTGAATCTACCTGCCCGTTTTCAGCATTACAGATCTATTACAGGGACAGGAAGAGATTATATGTATTTGATTTGCCCGAGCGAAGAAGAAACTGGGATTACATTATTCTTAAAAAACTAAAAACAACGGACTATGGCCGCTGTGTGTTTGATATGGATAATGATCAGCCTGACCATCTTACCATTAACATGCGCTTTGGCAATAATATTACCGCAGCTTTTTCAATGGAAGGGCTAACGTCGTATGAAGGCCGCCGCACAAGCATTATGGGAACAAAAGGCGATATAACAGGTGATATGGAAACATATACCATCACGGATTTCAGAAGCGGGCAAAAAACAACATGGAGTTTAAAAACAGATTTTCACGGTGGTGGTGATCACCGGCTGGTGCAGGATTGGGTACAGGCTGTTGCACATAATGATGCACAGATATTATCTTCAACCATTGATGTATCAGTGGTAAGCCATTTAATGGCTTTTGCCGCTGAACGCAGCAGGCTCAACCATACCATTGAAGAAGTGAAGCTGTATAAATAACCTGGATAAACTAACCCAGCGCTTTAACCCCGTCTCCTATCATTGATTTATACACCGAAGGCGCATAGCCTATTTTATTAGTATAAAAGGCAATGATCTCCTTATAAAAATTATCGTATCGATCTTTATTAACCAACGCGATTGCACAACCGCCAAAGCCGGCGCCGGTCATTCTTGCGCCTGTAACATGTTTATTGGTGCGGCAGTATTCAACAACCGCATCAAGTTCCCTGCCCGACACCTCATATAAATGCTGCAACGAATCATGTGAAGCATACATGAGCTTACCAAACTCGGAAAGATTGCCTGCTGCCAACGCTTTAGCAGCTTGTTTTACACGCTGGTTTTCTTCAACCACATGCTGCGCTCTTTTGCGAACAATATCATCCTTAATAAGATGCTGATGAGCAGTAAAAGCCTGTGAATCCATATCACACAAATAGTTTGCTCCAACCTCCGCGTTCAGGGCTTTAAGCGCCGCATTGCATTCATTTACTCTTTCATTATACTTTGATTCGGCCAGCTTGCGGGGCTTATTGGTATTAATGATGGCCAGCACATTATCTCCCAAACTACAATCAACCGCAGTATATTCAAGCGTATCACAATTAAGCTGCAGGGCTTTATTTGCTTCGCCAAAAGCAACTGCAAACTGATCCATGATACCGGAGTTTAACCCGATGAAATTATTCTCAACATCTTTAGAAAGCTTCACTAACGCCAGCTTTGAAAAGCCTGAATTCAATAAGACATTAAGTGCAAAAGCCGTAACAATCTCTATGGAAGCAGATGATGAAAGCCCGGAACCGATAGGAATATTCCCGAAAAAAAGCATATCAAAACCTTTGACCTTCTTACCGGATTTCAAAAACCTGTCTATTACACCAACCGGGTAATTATACCAAAGCGTTTCTCTTTTAGTATAACTATCCTGCACTTCAATATCCAGGGTTTCATCAAAATTCACACTCCTGAACCTGAATATATTTGTTGTATTGGGAGCAATAAGTAAATATGTACCAAAAGTAATGGCGCATGGCATTACAAGCCCGCCATTGTAATCAATATGTTCGCCTATAAGATTTACGCGTCCCGGCGCAAAAAAAACATTCGTATGCACGTGCCCGAAAGCCAGTTTAAATTTCTCCGCAAGCTGATCAACCATTAGCGTATTTTATGAGCGGCAATATTACTATAAAATGTGTTACCATATTTCTCACAGATTCTACGGATTTTCTCATTCAAACAATATAATTCTGAAAAATCTGCAGGAGCAATGATTGCAAAATCAGTAAATATTGTAACTTAACCCTATTTCAATCCCTTTTGCCAATGAAACATTTTATCCTCATTGTAGGTATAATTGCAGCAGCAGTTATTAATTATCAATATCAAAAAAAGGCTCAGCTTTTCAGCAATACCCAGCAAAAGCCAAAGTGGGAGGTTTTGTTTGATGGCAAGGATATATCAAAATGGCGGCAGGCATATAAAGACAGCATCCCCCCTCCGGGGTGGGTAGCAGAAGGTAATACTCTATCTGTACTGAAAGGCAGAAAAGGCGGCGATATCATTACCCGCGAAACCTATCAGAATTTTGAGCTTGTTTTTGATTTTAAACTTACGGAAGCCGCCAACAGCGGAATAAAATATCACGTTAACCTTATTGAGAATACACAAACAAAAAAATCATCCATGATGGGTATAGAGTACCAGGTAATTGATGATTACAATCACCCTGAAATAAAATATCATCCCAACAGTACATCATCAACAGGCGCGGCCTATTTGCTGTATCCGCCCGTTGGTAAAAAGCTGAAACCTGCGGGTGAATGGAATACCGCAAAAATTATTGTAAAAGGCAATTACGCTGAACATTGGCTGAACGGCATAAAAATCGTTACTTACTTTAAAGGCACGGATGAGTTCAATAAAAAAATAAGTGAAACAAAATTTAAGGATTATCCTGAATACGCGAAATCAAATTCAGGGCATATTATGCTTACTGATCATGGCGACCAGGTGTATTTCAGGAATATTAAGGTGAGGAGGATATAGATGATAGCTGATATCTTTAAATCATACACAATATAAAATTATGACAACTACAGATAAGCATAACGAACGCATCGCGAAAATGACCTTTGCTTCCGTTTATCCCATGTATGTTGAAAAAGTAGAAAAGAAAGGAAGAACAAAAGAAGAGCTGCACCAGGTGATACAATGGCTGACAGGCTTTAACGATAAAAAATTACAGGAACTGATAAAAGAGAAAGTAAATTTTGAAACATTTTTTGAGCAGGCAACACTCAACCCCAATGCCCACCTTATCACCGGCGTGATATGCGGATACCGTATAGAAGAAATTGAGAACCCATTGACAAAGCAGGCAAGGTATTTAGATAAACTGGTAGATGAATTGGCAAAGGGCAGGAAAATGGAAAAGATTTTGAGGGGATAATAAATGTATTTACAGGATTAATGCCCTTCTGCAATCTTTCCAACACCATAATGGTTGCAAACAACAAGATTTGCCTCCTTATGCACGCCAATAGCCCCATAACCGAAAACTCCTGCCTCTACAAATTTCCCTTCTTCAATTCCGCAAATGCGTAATCAGCAGATCTTGCAGAAAATGCCATATAGGTAAGTGAAGGGTTTTGTGTAGAGGTTGATGTCATACATGCACCATCGGTTACAAAAACATTTTTACAATGATGCAACTGATTCCATTTGTTAAGCAAAGATGTTCGGGGATCATTTCCCATGCGCACGCCGCCCATTTCGTGTATATCAAGCCCGGGTGCTTTTTGAGTTCTTGACACTTTTACATTGGTAAAACCGGATTTTGTAAACATTTCTGAAAACTCATCCTCATAATCTTTGATCATTTTCTGATCATTATCATCATAATCTACAGATATGCTTAACTGCGGTATTCCCCACGCGTCTTTCAGGTTCTTATCCAGCATTACAAAATTGGTTGCTTTAGGGATGGTCTCCCCCATCATGTGTGAACCTACGCGCCATGGTCCTAATTTGGGGTTAAGCAGGTTTTCTTTTAATGCATCACCAAACCCGGAAGAGTCGGTATCCTGGCTGCGCCGTGCGCTGAAACCAGCAGCATAACCACGCAGAAAATCTGTTTCCTGCTTAAATACATTTCTGAACCTCGGCACATAACCACCGCCTACCGGGTTTCGACCGTCGGTTGTAAACTCCTTCATGCCATCATACTCCCCGCTAACGGTTGAACTGTAATTATGGAACGCTACATACTTACCGAGCAGATCACTATCGTTTCCTAAACCATTAGGAAAACGTTTAGAGATGGAGTTGAGCAAAATAAGATTGGTATTAAGCGCGGCAGCATTTACAAAAATTATTTTAGCATAAAATTCTATTTCCTGCTTTGTATTGGCATCAATCACTTTTACACCTGTTGCCTTTCCTTTCTGTTCATCATATATTATGGAATGCACAACAGAAAACGGGCGTAGGGTAAGATTACCTGTTTTCTCAGCCCAGGGAATAGTTGATGCATTGCTGCTGAAATAACCGCCAAACGGGCAACCTCTCTGGCACAGGGTCCTGTTCTGGCATTGCCCCCGGCCCTGGTCAAAATGAACCTGTTGCGGCTTGGAAATATGCGCTCCTCTGGCACTAATGATGTGGCGATTTTTATAATTTTTATTTACCTGTTCTTTAAAATAATTTTCAACCGCGTTTAAAGGATAGGAAGGTAAAAACTCTCCATCCGGTAATTCTGCCAATCCATCCCTGTTGCCGGAAATACCCGCGAATTTTTCTACATGACTGTACCAGGGAGCAATATCTTTATAACGTATCGGCCAATCAACAGCAAAGCCATCACGTGCAGGACCTTCAAAATCAAAATCGCTCCAGCGCTGTGTTTGCCTTGCCCATATCAGCGATTTACCTCCTACCTGGTAGCCGCGTATCCAGTCAAAAGGTTTTTGCTCAACGTAGGGATGTTCTTTATCTTTTAAAAAGAAATGCAGCGTATCTTCCCGGAACGCATAACAGCGGCTTACTATCGGCGCTTCTTTCTGAATATCCAAAGGCACTTCTCCCCTGTGCTCAAATTCGTAAGGTAATTTATTGGTTGTAGGATAATCTTTGATATGCTTTACATCCCTGCCACGCTCAAGCAGCAGCGTCTTCAAACCTTTTTCTGTAAGCTCTTTTGCAGACCAACCGCCGCTGATGCCGGAACCTATCACTATGGCATCAAAAGTTCTGTCTTTAATACTATCACCAGTAATTTCGGGCATACGTTATTGTTAGAATGTTTTATTAAGCTTGTTTTGCAGGAAAGTATCCGTTATATCTTCCGGGAACGAGTTCATATTTCTTAAGGTCCGTCATTACATACTTTGAATTCATGAACCCCTGTATAACCCTGCGTTTGGTGATTTTCAGAAAAGCAGCGGCTTCTTTTGCAGCGCCTTCTTCTTTTGATACTGCATTAAGCAAATCAATCCTTTGCCCGGGGTCGCATTTCGCAAATGCGTTTCCATATTTGCTTTTCGCAAGCTTATCCATACTATTCAGCCCTTCCATAAAAGCTTTCTGGTCTTCTTCATTATGGCAGTCATCTACCATTTTTAATGTAAACAAATGAAGGTTCAGCTCTTTTGCCCCGAGCTTATCATTTTCAGGAATAATGGTTTCCGCAATTTCTGCAAGCAAAGCCTCCTGGTCCGCATTGATATTTATCTTTTTTAAATCAATGGATGCTTTGCCGGGTTCAGTAGAGCAGGAAGGCATAATAGCTATTCCCCCTGCAATGATCACAAGGCTTTTTATGGCTGATCGTCTTTTCATATTTTAAAGATAAAAATTAGCGGCTATAATCTTTATGCATGATTTTATAAATCCTGGATTGTTTTATACACTTCTGTAAAGGATGGCCCGCTTGCAAACGTTTTCACCTGTTTGCCAAGCTTATTATACATTATAACAAAAGGGAAACGGGTTACTTTATAATAATTTCTTACTACAAATGTTTTCTCTTCTGTACCAACAACAATATTTTTAAAGTTCTGCAGTTCAAACATATCTTCAAACCGCTTCACATCATCTACCGGTAAATAAGTTACCATTACCACCTGCTTATCTGTAAGCAGGGTTTGATAATTATCTACCATTTCTTTGGTAAAATGCTGACAATGCTCGCAATCCGGAGAGAAATAAATTAATATCACCGGTCCTTTTTTTAATTCCGCCGGTGTAAATGTTTTGCCGTCAGCGAGCTTAATAGAAAAAGGTGCGATCTTATCTGTTTTTGATTGCGCGTTAACACTTACCGTACCAATCAATACAAGCGCTAAAAAAAATATTCTGTTCAGCATACACTAATTTATTCCCTAAGATAAGTATTTCTGACCTGAGCTATAAAATAATGGATTTTTTTGATGCGATAATATATTCACAACAGATCCATTTCAATTTTTCGCATACTAAAATGCGGCTTTGTATAAGGCATAGCCCTTCCCTGAACTGGGGTAACAAACTGCCGATTTATTCCGAGCTATAGTATAATTGTTAAACATTGTGCTGTAGCCTGCCCCCTACAACCTGTTATAGATGTGCCGATATAGGTCTTTTAAAAGTGATCAACTGGTGCTGGCTTGCCGTATGAATATCTCTCCATATCCTGTTTATTACTGCCCTGGTATCTGCCGCCTCCATTCCGCAATATGGATATAACTGCGATACTATACCGAGCAGCTCTCTCACCATTTTTTTTGAGGTGAAGCTGAGCCTGTTTATCAGGCTAATATCCCAGTTTCTTTCATTTTTACCGGAATTCCACAGCATGCATAAAGCATCATAAAAAACATCCCTGTTCTTTTCTATTATTGAAATAGATCTGCCAAGCAGTTCCAGCATTTCGCTGCTTTGCTCTACAGGAAGCGTTTTATTTCTTATTTTATCTTCAAAAATCCTTCTGCATTCGTCCGTAAAATGAACTGCCATCCCGGCTATATTAGCCGCCAGTGTAACTTCAGCAAATGGTATAAAAGGAAAATAGAATACCGGGTCAGGTAATATAGCCTGTGCAGCATCAATAAAAAAACGGCGCTCATCTGGCACAAATAAATCAGTTACCGAAAATGAATGGCTGCCGGTAGCTCTCATGCCCATGCCGTTCCAATCTCTGTTGATCTGCACTTCACCTGCCTTAAATATAAAGCTTGCGGTATTATCAGCAGGCGCGGTATCATCATCCTGCAATACGCAGTTTACAGTAAACGCTGTTGCATGCAAAGATCCCGTAGCATATCTCCATTTTCCATTAATGATGTATCCCCCTTTTGTTTTTTTTGCAATGCCTGTATTAGCGCCACTACCAGCTAAACAAACTTCAGGATCATTAAAAAATAAAGAAACAATATTGCTGTGTAAATACGCGATAAACAAATTAGCACCGCTGCCAAGCGTTACCGTCCATCCTATACTGCCATCAATCCATGCAAGCCGTTCAAGCAACTGGATAGCTTCAGGCAGTGCAAGCCCAAGCCCGCCAAAGCATTGGGGAACATATATATTAAACCATTTTTCTTTGTAGATTATATCGAGCTGTTCGCCTGTTAAACAACCAGCTTGTTCGGCAAGACTGGCTCGAGAACGGAGTGTATCTATATTTTTCCCGGAAACTATTGATAAGGTCTTCATAAAACTTCTTTGCAAAGGTAACCCTAACGCTTAAACGCTGCAAAGGTCTTATACTTTATTATCTGCCGTTAATCAAATAATTATACAGCAGCTTTAGCCAGCTTACTATGCTTATACCCATAAATAAAATAAATGATAAGTCCGAGTAACAGCCAACCGATAAACCAGGCCCAGTTACTTTTTGTCATACCTGTGAGCAGGTACAGGCAGGTGATCAACCCCATTAAAGGTATTAATGAATATTTTTTTATGATGGTAACAATGCTCAGCACAATTGCCAGCATCCAGAAAACAATGAGTGAAATTTTTGGAGTAGCTACATCCATAAAACTCAACTTGCCGGAAGTATAATCTTTATCTCCTGAAAAATCAAGATTGAACATATCAGGAAAATAATTTTCAGATAATACAGCTATAATGATAATGGCAAGTAAGATGATACCCGGAAAAATAAATTGTCCATTAATATAAGGCAGATGAAATCTTCCTTTTATTTTTTCCTTTGGCGGGATGAGCAACACACCGCCGCATACCAGCACAAATGCAAACAAAGTGGCTATACTGGTAAAATCAAGCACAAAAGTTTTATCTGTGAAGATAATGGGAACGCCCACCACAATGCCGGTAATAATAGTAGAAAAAGAAGGCGTTTTAAATGTATGATGGATTTTCTGAAAAACGGGAGGAAGTAATCCATCCCTGCTCATACCCATCCATATACGCGGTTGCCCCATTTGAAAAACGAGCAGTACACTCGTCATGGCAATTACCGCGCATATTGCTACAAGAAACTGCATCCACCCAATGTTCAGATTTTCCTTTTCAAAAATAAATGCCAGTGGATCGCCAACACCATCAAACTTTGAATAAACCACCGCACCGGTAAGCACAAGAGATAACAAGATATATACTACGGTACAAATAATTAGCGAAGCTATCATCCCCCTCGGCAGGTCTTTCTGTGGGTTCTTACTTTCTTCTGCCAGCACGCTCACCGCGTCAAAGCCGATATAGGCAAAGAACACACCACTCACTGCAGCCATTACACCACTGAAACCATTAGGCATAAATGAATGTACGCCTTCTTCATTTGCCGGCGTCCAGTTAACCGTAAGCCCGTTTGAAAAAACCATATAACCACCTACCAGTATCACCAGCACCACAACCGCCAGCTTGAGCATCACCATCGCATTACTGAAATTGCGGCTTTCTTTTATTCCCCTGAACACGAGATAAGTGATCAACACATTAATTACAAGCGCCGGTATATCAACAATCATTTTTAATCCGCCAACTACCGGGGCTGTTGTCCACGCGGCTATCAGCTCCTTGTTAGCTGAATTTTCCGCAAATGCTTTTTTGGCTTCATGATAGCTGCATGATAAATATTCGGGGATATGAATATTTAATTTGTGCATCAGCGAAGTAAAATAATCACTCCAGCTATAGGCAACATATATATTGCCTATAGAATATTCCATGATCAATGCCCAGCCAATGATCCAGGCAAATAACTCACCAAAGGAAGCATACGCGTAAGTATATGCACTACCGGCAACGGGTATGCGGCTTGCAAATTCAGAATAACAAAGCGCGGTAAAGCTGCAGGCAATACCACATATAATAAACAATACCACCACACCCGGACCGCCGCTGAATACCGCCGCTCCCAAACTGCTGAAACTTCCCGCACCTATAATAGCAGCAATACCAAAAAAAGTGAGGTCACGCATAGTGAGCACCCTTTTTAAGCCGCCACCTTCATGCACATCATCACTACCTTCGGCAAGAATTGAAGAAATCTTTTTAGTCCTGAACAGGGAGTTGAACATCCGGTATTAGTTTGATGAGTTTATTCATCCAAAATAAATTAAAAATATTTACCGGGCAAAAGGAAACGGGTGTATTTCAGATTTTCGCATATAGGTACAACTGCTACAGCAGACCCCTCGTACCTCGGCATGACAGGCTACGGTGCAATGCCGAACTATATTACTATTGCCAGGCATTTGTATCAATGCTGAACAACGCACCGCTGCTGTCATGCCGAGGCACGAGGCATCTGCATATGACTGCCCAATTCGCGAAAATTTGAAATACACCCAGGCAAACCCTAAACGTCATTTATATAGGCTGAAGTTTAGCTACTTTAAAATCAACTATTACTTTATCATGCTCGAAGCCGGGCTTTGTTCTCCATTATTTAATACTCCCTTTGCACCAGGAAGCCCGCAAGTTCCTGCAAGGGCTTTTTTCTTGAACTGATAACAGCAATATCGTCCAGGTGCTTTAAAGCGATGTCAAGATATTTATCTTTCAGGTCTTTTGACCATGAATCTACTTTACTATCTCTGAATATCTGTAATGTTTTGGCAACTTTATCAGGAGCATTGCCGGATATAAGGCCAAGTAATTCCTTTTTCTGTGATGCGGACGCTACTTCGAGGGCATGTATAAGCAAAAAAGTTTTTTTATTGGCCAATATATCTCCTCCCGGTTGCTTGCCAAATTTCTGAGGATCACCAAAAGCATCTAAATAATCATCCTGCACCTGGAAAGCGATGCCCAGGTTCTTTCCAAATTCATATATCAGATCCTGGTTACCTTCTCCGCTGCCACCGATTATCGCACCCATCTGCAGGCTGGCAGCTAAAAGCACTGATGTTTTCAATGTAATCATATGCAGATACTCTTCCAATGTTACATTATCTCTTTTTTCAAAATCCATATCCAGCTGCTGTCCTTCACATAATTCTTTAGCTGTTTTATTGAATATATTCATGAGCTTATGCAGATACGGCGCATTTATTTTGCTGAGGCATTCATAAGAAGTGATCATCATTACATCACCTGCAAGCAATGCCGTAGGCTCGTTATATTTTGCATGAACGGTTTGCATACCACGCCGCAGCGTAGCCTTATCCATAATATCATCGTGAATAAGTGTGAAGTTGTGAAAGAGTTCTATAGCGTCCGCAACATGCCATGCATCAGGATATATATCACCAAACAATTCATTCGCCATTAAACACATTACCGGGCGTACCCTTTTACCGCCCATAGAAAGAAAATATTCCGCAGGCTCATATAAAGAAGCAACTGTACCCGGGAAATGACGTGTATTGAATCTCTGTGCAAACTGCTTTGTAAGTTCTTCGAATGAGAACATAATGGTAAACCTGTTTAAACTTTTATTTTTAACCCCAATCTTTATTTTCTTTTTCCCTTCTTTGTTTTTTTAGAAGAAGGTTTTTGCTGCGCTGTACCATTTGCCGCAATATCACCCGGCTTTATCACCCATTCATAATCCAGCTGCCGTTTACCTAAATTAGCGGCAATTACTTTTATCCAAACCTTATCTCCCATTCTGAATGTACGGCCGCTTCTGCGCCCTGCAAGGCAATATTCTGATTCTATCAACCTGAAATCATCATAATCAAGCAGGCTCTGTATACTTACCAAACCTTCGCATTTATGCGCCACCGTTTCTACCCAAAAACCAAACCCGGCCACACCACTTATCACGCCCTCAAATTCATCGCCGATATAATCCTGCATAAATTCTACCTGCTTGTATTTATTTGCTGCACGCTCTGCGTCCATTGCCGCTCTTTCCCGCTCACTGCTGTGCCTGCATTTTTCTTCCATCTTTTTATCAGGATTCATCTTCCCGTCCAGCACTTCCTGTAAAATCCTGTGCACCAGAATATCAGGATAACGGCGGATTGGCGAAGTAAAATGGCAATAATGCTCAAAGCCCAAACCATAATGCCCGATATTGTCTTTGGTATATACGGCTTTTGCCATTGTGCGTATGCCTAACTGCTCCAGCACATGCTGTTCAGGCTTGCCCTGCACTTCTGCCAGCATTTTATTAAATGACGCGGCGATTCCTTCCGGTGATTTTGTATCAAACTTATGCCCGAATTTTTTTGCAAAATCCACGAACGGCAAAAGTTTTTCTTCATCAGGTGTATCATGCACACGATAAGGAAAAGGCAGCGGATGCTTATTCACTTTTACTTTAGCTACATCTTCCGCAACAGTTCTGTTGGCGAGCAACATAAATTCTTCAATCAGTTGATGCGCCTCCTTGCTTTCCTTCACTACTATACCAACAGGCTTACCATTCTCATCCAGTTTAAACCGTACTTCCTGGGAGGAAAAATTGATAGCGCCATTTTTAAACCTTTGCCTGCGGAATTTTTGCGCCAGGTCATTCAGAAAAAGTACTTCATCTTTATATAAGCCCTCTTTCTTTTCAATAATCTCCTGCACTTCTTCATACGTAAACCGGTGGTCAGAATATATAATTGTTCTGCCCAGCCAATGGCTTTTTACCTCTCCTTTGGCATTGATTTGAAATATGGCGGAAAAGGTAAGTTTCTCCTCCTTAGGGCGGAGTGAGCATAACACATTCGATATATGTTCAGGCAACATAGGCAATACCCTGTCAGGCAAATACACTGAGGTTGCTCTCTGGTATGCATTTTTATCAAGCGGCGTATCCGGCTCTATATAATAGCTCACATCAGCTATATGCACACCAATTTCATATACGCCATTTTTTAATTTCCTGTAGCTGATGGCATCATCAAAATCTTTTGCATCAACAGGGTCAATCGTAATGGTGAATATATCACGCATGTCTTTCCGCTTCTTTATCTCGGATGCCGGTATTGCATCGGGTATTCTTGCTGCTTCTTCCAGTGCATCATCGTCAAAATCCAGCTCAAAACCTGCATCCACCAGTATCTCTTTCATCGCCATATCATTTTCATCACCGGCATTCAGGATACTTATCACTTCTCCGTTAGGGCTTCTGTCCCTGCTGTTCCATTCGGTTATGCGCACTACTACCCTGTCTCCGTTTTTTGCCCCATTTGTTTTATCACCAGGTATGTACATATCCGGCGTTCCTTTTGCCTTATCAGGAATAAAAAAACCGAAGTCTTTGTTCAATTCCAGCCGCCCTACAAATTCTGATTGTTTTCTCTCTACAACTTCTGTTATCTCTCCCTCCATTCTTCCGGAGCGTCCCTCTCGTGTAATTTTAACGCTTACACGATCGCCGTGCAGGGCATGATTAAAGTCCTGCGGACGAATAAAAATATCTTTCTCCCTGTTTTCTACTATCACATAACCAATGCCGGAACGCGTAACATCAAGCGTGCCGGTAAGTATGCCGTGTGAAGTTTTGCTTTTGGTGTTCTTACTATTCTTTCTCCCCATAAACGAGATTATGATTTTACTTTAAAATCCTTAATGAATTTCTTTACTAAATAATTAAATTTTCCTGATCCGTTAAATAAAAAATACGGCTCTATCGGTAAAACATATACAGGCATATCTTTTAACTCAGCCTGAAATTTTATCAAACGTACAGCATCCTTTTCTGTTACTATTATTATTTTTTGCGATGACGCAATGGCATCAAACTGTTTTTTAATATGCCTGAGATCATCTATTGTAAATATATAATGATCCCTGTAATGCAACACAGAGAGCTCATTCACCCTTTCTTTTATAAATGCCTTTAATGGTTTTGGACTGGCAATACCGCAAACCAGTAATACATCCGTCTGTTCATTTAATACCACCCCTTCTTTTGTCACCAGGTGATATGGCGTTCCGTACTTAATACCTGTAAAGAATAAGTGCTGTTCCGGCAAAGCTTTGATTTTATCTGCAACAATATCTTTTTCTTCTCTGCTGATATCCTGCGGGCACTTAGTAACCACAATAATACCGGCTCGTTTATAGCTGCTTTTTGCATCGCGAAGATCACCCGTAGGCAAAAAGAAATCTTTATAAAAAGGATTGTTATAATCCGTGAGCAATATATTTAACCCTGCATCTACCTGCCTGTGCTGAAACGCGTCATCCAGGATAATAACATCGGTTCCGGGTTTATCATATAATATCTGCGGAACAGCAAAAGCCCTCTCTTCACAAACTGCTACCGTTACGCCTGGGAATTTATTATGGAACTGCATTGGTTCATCACCGATGTCTATTGCTGTTGTTCTTTCATCAGCCAAAACATAACCACGTGTTTTTCTTTTATAGCCACGGCTTAATGTTGCAATATTATATTCCGGTAAAAGCAGTCGTATAAGATATTCAACCATTGGCGACTTACCTGTGCCGCCTACAGAAAGATTACCAACAGCTATAAGCGGAAAATTAAACCTGCTTGATTTGATTATATTTTTGTTGTACAGCCAGTTCCTGGCTTTAACCGCTAACCCGTAAAACAATGCGAACGGAAACAACATCATCCTTACTATTTTCATCCAGGCAGTATTAAAATTCATAGATGCGGTATGGCGTTACGCAATACGTTAAAGGTATATCAAATTCATCGGTATCGTCTATATGATCTGCAGCATCAAAAAAACTTAAACCGATTTTTATTACATCTTCGCGGCATTGAGATAAAAAACGGTCATAGTATCCTTTACCGTATCCAACCCTGTTGCCCTTACCGTCAAATGCCAGCAAAGGCACCAAAACCATATCAATCACCTTGGCATCAATAATTTCTCCGTCTTCGGGTTCCATTATGCCATATTTGTTTTTCTTCAGCACAGTATCATCATTATATAAATAATTGGTCATGGTATTTGCATGCGTATCTGTTTTTGGAATTACAACCTGTAAACCCGGATTACAAAATTCCATAAAATCAATAACAGGAAATGTATCTACTTCTTTATTAGAATGAACGGGCAGGTAAGTATGCAGGTATTCAATAAAAGGCAAAGATAGTTTTTGAAACCGGATCAATACGAGATCCTGTAACTTTTCAATTTCATTATCTTTTACTTCAATTCTTTTTTGTTTGTACAGTATCCTGGTATCTTTTTTCGTCATGAAGTTTTTTTCTTTTCATAATTAAAAAGGTTTCAGGAAGATATTGAACATGTTGTTTTTTTTTGCTTCTCCAAAAAAGAGCTCCAATCGAGTTGGATCCGATCTCTGGATACAGCCTGATCAGGCAATAGTCTTATTTATAAACACTGAAAACACCGTTGTGCCATAATTACGCGATGTTCTGAAATGCGGGAACGCTTCATAATTATTCCGCGGTGTATGCTCCAGCACGAACCATCCATTCTCCTTTAATAAATCATGCTTAAAAATTTCAATGGGCAAATCATCAATATTTCCAAGTGCATATGGCGGTCCGGCAAAAATAAAATCAAAATTTTCAGTACATTGATTAATAAATGTGAAAACATCCATCCTGTATAGCTTAACCATTTTCCTGAACCCCAGCTTACGCAGATTGTCATCAATAAAAGCATACATCTTCGGGTCTTTCTCCACTATTGTAAGATCAGTTGCGCCACGCGATGCCAGCTCATAGCTTATACTTCCTGTTCCACCAAAAAGATCAAGTGTTTTAAGTGAACTGATATCAAGATTATTCTGAAGAATATTGAACAAGCCTTCCCTGGCAATATCAGTAGTAGGCCTGGTATGGGGCATATTTGCAGGTGGGTTTATCCTTCTGCCCCCTGCCGTTCCGCTGATTATCCGCATAATGCTGCATTAAAAATAGAAGTGAAAAAATGAGGAGGGTACTCATCAAATACCTCACTGTATTTAAAATCAACCGGACGCTGGTCTAACTGCAATAACAAAAAATACTTTTGCAATTCAGCATATACTGCCGAATGATCATCTATCAACCCTGAAATTACAAGTATCACTTTTTCACAATCCACATCAAACCGGCGGCAGATGTTCAACAGGTGATATGCTACGTCTTCGGATGTTTCATATTCAAAAGAGCGCATCAACTGAAGATTACCGTCTTTAAAGAGACTAATAATCAGCTTGTTATTGTAAAAAACCGCATTCAGTTCATCCCCGGTTTCGTGTATGCTCTGCTTCTTTGTTTTTAAAAAACAGGAATAACTATGCACAAATTCGGCCGAAGGAAAATGTGCGGTAAAAATATTATGCAGCACTTCCGGCACCCTGTATATATGATATAATTCCCATTCAGCCACATGATCAACAAACTGTTTACCTTTATTCATATCCCCATAAACCAGGCTAAGCGATGGTTCATTGATAGCCGGCATATAAAATTTTTCCGGAACAAGTATGCTATCGCTGAAATTGTAGGCAATAATTGTACGGTCATAGGATTTATTCAGCCATTCATTGTGGCTTACCACTTCCCGGCAATGCGTTAATGCGTTATATTTTTCAAGATTAAACTGCTGCAATGCTAAGAATTCCCTTTCTGCTGTGTTTAAAACCACAAAAGTGAGATGATCTGCACCTATATCTATATATAAGTGACAGCCTGTTGTATCTTCAGGCACAGTTGCGGGTACTTGTATCTGGTAAACAGCACTCAAAATTTAGTCTTTAAGACGGCAATAATAACACATTTGGCTTAAATTTTTGGGCTTTTGTCAATGAGGGGTAAACCGGGAGGCTTTACAGTAATGATTACATTGCTAAAAAACCGGGGATAAATCCACGGCACTTTTTTGTAAAAAATAAAGAGCATCTGATAAAAGCTATTGCCGGGTAAGAGCTGGAAAGTAGCATATAAGACTGTGAATATGTTAATCCAAAAACAATCGTAATCACTGTTTAAGCCTGTGATGCCATAGATAAAGTTTGTTTAACCGTAAATCAGAAAGGATATTTAGCATTTTATTCCATTATTTGTTCTTTCCCATTAATAATTATACCCCTTTCCCCTATATTTCTACCTTTTAAGGTTAGGTAACATAATCTTATCACCTAAAATCGTAATTTTGCCGATAGTTTAAATGTAGCATTATGATTACGGTTTCAGCTTCTGCTAAGGAGTATATCAATAACCTGCTGGCGCAGGAAAAAACTGACGGGAACAGCTTTGTGCGTGTAGGCGTAAAAGGTGGCGGCTGCTCCGGGTTGGAATATAAACTGAGCTTTGACAATGAAACCAAAGCCGGTGACGAAATTTTTGAAGACAAAGGCATCAAAATAGTAGTAGATATGAAAAGTCTTTTATATCTATATGGTACAGAACTGGATTATTCAGGCGGATTGAATGGTAAAGGGTTGACTTTCAACAACCCCAATGCTACCAGAACATGTAGTTGCGGTGAAAGTTTTTCAGTTTAGTTTGAGGTCTTTAATATATACATAACAATTATGTCTAATAAGAGCGACGATATTTTAGAGGAGTACAGTAATAAGGAATACGAATTTGGTTTCGTAACGGATATAGAAATGGAGGTTGCACCCAAAGGATTAAGTGAGGAAACCATCCATTTTATCTCTAACAAAAAAGGTGAGCCGCAATGGTTGCTCGACTGGCGTTTGAAAGCATACCAGTCTTTCCTTAAACAACCTGAACCACACTGGCAGAATTTTGAATTGCCTAAGGTTGATTTCCAGGACATCTCATATTATGCCGCGCCAAAATCAGGCGCAAAGTATAAAAGCCTGGATGAGGTTGATCCTGAGCTTATCGCCACATTTGAAAAGCTGGGTATTCCGCTTTCAGAACAAAAAGTATTGGCAGGCGTAGCAGTAGATGCGGTATTCGACAGCGTATCTGTTGCTACCACGTATAAAGAAACTTTAAAAGAACACGGTATTATTTTCTGCTCCATCAGCGAAGCCGTAAAAGAACATCCTGAGCTGGTGCAGAAATATCTCGGTACGGTTGTTCCGCATTCCGATAATTTATATGCCGCATTGAATGCCGCTGTTTTTTCAGACGGTTCATTTGTATATATTCCCAAAGGCGTTCGTTGCCCGATGGAATTATCTACCTATTTCAGGATCAACACCCAAAATACCGGGCAGTTTGAGCGTACATTGATTGTGGCAGATGAAGGAAGCTATGTTAGCTATCTTGAAGGTTGCACTGCTCCAAAAAGAGACGAAAACCAACTGCACGCCGCGGTGGTTGAGCTGATAGCGATGGAAAATGCAGAGATTAAATACAGTACAGTACAAAACTGGTATCCCGGCGATAAAGATGGCAATGGCGGTATATATAACTTTGTAACCAAACGCGGAGTTTGCCGTGGCGCTCATGCAAAAATTTCATGGACGCAGGTTGAGACCGGCTCTTCCATCACCTGGAAATACCCGAGCGTGATTTTGCAGGGAGATTATTCTTCCGGCGAGTTTTACTCTGTTGCCGTTACAAAAAATAAGCAGATCGCAGATACCGGCACCAAAATGTTTCATATAGGTAAAGGCACTAAAAGCCGTATTATTTCAAAAGGTATTTCGGCAGGCGAAGGACAAAACAGCTATCGCGGATTGGTGCAGGTAAGCGCCAAAGCCGAGCATGCGAGAAATTTTACGCAATGCGATTCTTTACTGATCGGCGATCGTTGCGGAGCGCACACTTTTCCATATATCGAATCAAAGAACAGCACTGCCACTATAGAGCATGAGGCAACCACATCAAAGATTGGCGAAGACCAGATATTTTATTTAAACCAGAGAGGTATTGATACAGAAAAAGCAGTGGCTTTGATTGTGAATGGCTATGCAAAAGAAGTATTAAACCAACTGCCAATGGAGTTTGCGGTTGAAGCGCAGAAGTTGCTTTCTATTTCACTGGAAGGCAGCGTTGGCTAAAAAATATAAACCAATCATTTATCTAAAGAAAGGATAAAGACAAAAGAAACACAGCACAGTATTATGTTACTAGACATTAAAAATCTACAGGCGTCAGTTGAGGATAAGCAGATATTAAAAGGTATCAACCTGCAGGTAAACCCCGGAGAAGTACATGCAATTATGGGACCCAACGGCTCAGGCAAAAGCTCACTTGCTTCTGTACTGGCGGGAAGGGAAAATTACGAAGTAACCGGTGGCGAAGTAAACTTCGATGGTAAAGACCTTTTGGATATGTCGCCTGAGGACAGGGCAAGAGAAGGTTTGTTCCTGGCATTTCAATACCCTATTGAAATACCGGGTGTATCTAACATAAACTTTTTGCGTACGGCATTAAACGAAATAAGAGCGTACCATAATGAGCCACCTATTGAAGCAAAAGAGTTTTTAAAGCTTACAAGAGAAAAACAAAAGCTGGTGGAGTTTGATGCAAAGCTGACCAACCGTTCCTTGAACGAAGGTTTTTCAGGCGGTGAAAAAAAGAGAAACGAGATTTTTCAGCTGGCAATGCTTAATCCTAAGCTTTCAATTCTTGATGAAACGGATTCAGGACTGGATATTGACGCGCTGCGCATTGTATCAAACGGCGTAAATAAACTCCGCTCTGATAAAAACGCATTTATTGTGATTACGCACTACCAGCGTTTGCTGGAATATATAGTTCCTGATTTTGTTCACGTATTGTATGATGGAAGAATAGTAAAATCCGGCACCAAAGAACTGGCGCTGGAGCTGGAAGAGAAAGGCTACGACTGGATTAAAGAACCTGTTACCGCGGCCTCGGTTTGATGATTAAAGCATTACAAGATTCACATGATTACTACAACATCACTATACGACCAGTTAACTTCTTTATACAAAGAAAAAAGAAACGATACGGAAAGTGCCTGGTTAACAGTCCTGCGCGAAGACGCGTTTAAAGCGTTTGCACGCAATGGTTTCCCTACAACAAAACAGGAAGACTGGCGCTTTACGAATATAGCCCCGTTTTTAAAAGACGATTTCCTGTTATCCCCAGGTGAAGCTTCCTTACTCAGCACAAAGAAAACCGCTAATATACCACATCTTGACGCGCATGAGATTGTGCTGAAGAACGGTATGCTGAATGAAGATGTTAATATTCCCGGTGTAACCATATCCCCACTCCGCACTGCGTTGAAAAATGATCGCTTTAAAGATTATTTGTCAAAGCATATCTCACTCAACGCCCAACCAATGGCAGCGTTGAATACCGCGATGTTTGAACATGGTATTGTGATTGAAGCAGATAAAAACAGCATTGTTGATAAGCCCATTCACATTACCCATATATATAATGCCGCTGAACCTGTTTTTGTACAACCCAGGCTGTTGATCATCGCTAACAAGGGCAGCAAATTACAGGTGGTGGAATCTTTACTGATCATTGGTGAAAGCCCGATTTTTATTAACAGCGTTACAGAATGTTATGTAGCTGAGAACGCGCAGGCAGATCACTATATACTGCAGACTACACCGGGAAATGTACGCTGGATTAATTTTTACCAGGCTGTGCAAAAAGCCGACAGCCTGTTTAATAATTACACTTATACGTTACCGGGAGGTTTACTTTTCCGCAACAATCTTCATCTTGATTTGAACGGAACCAATACAGAAAGCCATTTATATGGTCTGTATCTTACCGGGCCAGGCCAGTTAACCGATAATCATACCTGCGTTAATCACCTTAACCCACATTGCTTCAGCAATGAATTGTATAAAGGTGTATTAATGAAAGATTCAAGAGCGGTATTTAACGGTAAAATATTTGTGCAGCAGGATGCGCAAAAAACCAACGCCTTCCAGCAAAACAATAATATGCTGCTGAGCAATAACGCCATTATCGATTCTAAGCCACAGTTGGAGATTTTTGCTGATGATGTAAAATGCAGTCATGGTTCAACCGTGGGCAATTTTAATAATGAAGCGCTGTTTTATCTGAAAGCAAGAGGCATTGGCGAAGCAGCTGCAAGAAACTTATTGGTTAACGCCTTCGCATTTGATGTTACCAATAAAATTCAGATACCTGCCGTGCAGGAATATGTTGAAAAACTGATCACAAAAAAAATGGCTGAAGCGTATGACCAACAGTGATACCATAACCGACCAGGTGCTTGATGTAGAAAGTATCAGGAAAGACTTTCCTATACTTCAAACAAAAGTTTACGGTAAACCACTGATATACCTTGACAATGCCGCTACCACGCAAAAACCTTTGCAGGTTTTACAAACCCTTGAAAAATATTATACGGAGTATAACAGTAATGTACACCGTGGTGTACACCTCTTAAGCCAGCAGGCTACAGAAGCGTACGAAGCAGCGAGAAAAAAAATCGCCGCGTTCATCAATGCTAAGCATGACCATGAAGTAATTTTTACGAAAGGCACAACCAACAGCATTAACCTCGTTGCATATACCTACGGCAGAAAATTTTTAAAGGAAGGAGATGAAGTATTGATCTCCGCTATGGAGCATCACTCCAATATTGTGCCCTGGCAGATTATTTGTGAAGAAAAGAATGCAGTACTGAAAGTTATACCAATAGATGAAGCGGGTGAACTGCAGATGAATGAGTTTGACAAATTGCTTACACCTAAGGTAAAGATCGTTGCGGTTACCTATGTATCCAATAGTTTAGGAACGGTAAACCCTGTTAGAGAGATTATAGCGAAGGCGCATGCGTTGAATATTCCTGTTTTACTGGATGGTGCGCAGGCGGTGCAGCATATGCCGCTTGATGTGCAGGAACTGGATGTTGATTTTCTTGCCTTCTCCGGTCATAAAATGTATGGCCCAACAGGGATTGGTATTTTATATGGTAAAGAAAAATGGCTGAACGATATGCCGCCTTACGAAGGTGGGGGCGACATGATAAGTCATGTAACTTTTGCCAAAACAACCTACAACGAATTACCTTTTAAGTTTGAAGCCGGCACGCCGGATATATCAGGTGCTATTGCATTAGGCTCCGCCGTTGATTATATACAACAGGCAGGCATACACGCTATTCAGCAATGGGAAGAAGAGCTGATAGCCTACGCATATGATAAGCTTGCGGCTATTCCTTCGCTCCGTTTTATTGGCGATGCCAGGCACAGGGCCGGCGCTATATCATTCCTTATCGGCAATATTCATCCTTTTGATACAGGAGAGCTATTGGATAAACAATCCATCGCTGTAAGAACAGGTCACCATTGTACACAGCCGCTGATGGAGCTATTCCATATTCCCGGTACGGTAAGAGCCTCTTTTGCATGCTACAATACCAAAGCTGAAGTAGATGAGCTGGTGAAGGCTGTAGAGAAAGCGAAGAGAATGCTGGAGTAATAGTTGCAGGTTACAGGTATTCCGCCTACAATCTTTTAACTAAATTTGCGTCTGCTAATTGCCTGCAACCTGCAACCTGCAACCTGCAACCTGAAACCTGAAACCCCTAACTTTGCCTCTCAATATGACGATTAAAGAAGAACAGGATAACATTATAGAAGAATTCAGTTTTTTCAGCGACTGGGATGAAAAATATGAGCATATCATTCAAATGGGTAAAGACCTGCCATTGATTGACCCTAAATATAAAACAGACGAAAACCTCATCAGGGGTTGTCAGTCACGGGTATGGTTACATGCAGATTATAGCAATGGTAAAATATATTTCACAGCAGATAGTGATGCCGTTATTACCAAAGGTTTGGTGGGCATGGTAGTAAGAGTGTTATCAGGACAAACACCCAGAGACATTGCCAACGCTGATATTTACTTTATTGATGAGATAGGTTTAAAAAGCCATCTGTCCATTACCCGTTCAAATGGGTTACTGAGTATGCTGAAACAGATGAAAATGTATGGGGTTGCGTACCAGGTGAAAGAAACATGACATTTGAGATTTTTGATTTTGAACCACAAAGGCTTAAAGTTGCACAAGGATTTCTTTGCGCTCTTTGCGTGAAACTTAAAACATGGAACCAGTATTAAGAGATAAAATAGAAGAAGTTTTAAAAACCGTACACGATCCGGAAATCCCCGTAAATATTTGGGAACTGGGATTAGTATATAAGCTTGATGTTGACGAAGCAGCGGGCAAAGTACAAATTACCATGACACTCACCGCACCTGCCTGCCCTGTTGCAGGAGATATTATTGCCGAAGTACAGCAAAAAGCCGAATCCGTGGAAGGCGTAACCGATGTACATGTACACCTCACTTTTGATCCACCATGGACTAAAGACATGATGAGCGAAGAAGCAAAGCTGGAGTTAGGATTTTTATAGAAAAAAAGCTTTAAATCCTAACCTTCCCAAAGGAAAGAAACGTCATGCACGATACTGCTTTGCAAAAAGTGATTATTAATGCAAACACTCTTCCATTCTCAAATTCATTCCCGCATGTTCTCTCATTTTCAAATTACGCTTATTCCATCTTTTTAAATGTAAACAGATACTCAAAAGGCTTTACCACCAACCTTGCGTCTAATTCAACAGGCGTTGTTCTTGTAATTTTAATCAGCGCTGTATTATTATCTGTAAACCGCAATACTGCCGTTCCTCTTATTGATTTATTGCCGCCCCTGTCCATGATGGTATCTCCGGCTTTACCAACGCCTTCCTGGTCGTGTTTAAGGATAGAATATACCTGGCTGCCAAGGGCAATATCTTCAACCGCCAGTTTAATTTCTTGCTGCAGGACGCAGTTTTTACACCCTACAAAAGCATTAAAAATGCTCAGGTAAGCGGTATCTTTTGGTTTAAGGTAAAAGAAACGCAGGGCACTCCTGATATTAAATTTTTTATCACCAGCCGATTCAATTTTCAGGTAACCGTCGGAAGAATGTGCTTTTAAATCCAGGCTCTTCAGTTGCCATTCCCCTTCGAGCGTATTAAAATCAATAACAGATGCTTTTACAGGGGATTTGCTGGATATATTACCAGCATCTGACCTTTTGTTGTTAGCTTCTGCCGGTATTATTTTTTTTGCAGCACGTGTGGTTGACGGTTCTGTTACGGCGATGGCACTATCAGCAATATGCTCTGTTTCCTCTTGTGACGCATTCTCTTCGCTTATGCTTTTACTATCACCGGCCAAGGTTTTACGGTTTGCAGTATTATACCAGAATACGGATACTATTATTACAATTACCGCTGCTGCTGCAAGCAGCCAGCCCGCATATTGCTGCATGAAGGTTTTTCGCGGAGCTATTATTTGCGGCGTATCCACAAAAACGCTGGTCTCCATACTTTGTAATTCCTGTATCAGCTTCTTTAACCCTCTATCATAATCCTTTGTAAAATCTACATGCTGTATGCGCTGAATACGGAAGGGTGTTTTGCTATCCACTACAATCAACGGAATCACTTTTTTATTTTGTCCGAGTGCATAGTATACCTCATCCAGCACATTATTGGAAACAACAGATCTTTCCGTTTCAACAAACAAAAGGCAATCACAGGTTTCAAGCGCCTTTTCTACTTCAAGATCCCATTCTGTACCGGCGCGAATATCCTGCTGGTCAATCCACACATTGAAGCCGAGTTCTTTCAAATCAGTAGCCAGCCGCAATGAAAAATCGCTGCCGTCCTGACGGGAATAACTGAAGAATATTTTTTTCAAAGGCATATGAGAGCAATAGCAGGGTAATATACGGACTAATAGTGAAACATGAAAGAGGGAATGTGTATATACACTTAAAGAGCTATTCAGTAGAAAAACATGGCCGTGATGTATACTATTTAACGTAATTTTTCCTATCAGGAGGTGTCTTCGCCAGCAGAAAGAATCTTATAGATCTATTGATCATCACAAATAACAAACTATTGTATCGTTATACTGACCGGTCTTAGTGTAACAATTCTGCCACCTGGCCCAACTGCTTTTATATTATCAAATGTAATTACATCATTTTTTGAAAGTGAACGAATAATGGCGATTGCTTTGTCTGGAAGTAGATTTCCATTAACATAAACAATCGTATCCTCTTCTTTAATATTCCTGCTTTGTGCTTTTAATATAAAGCTCCGCACTGCCCAATATTCAAAACATCTGCAGTTATATTTTTTTATAACCAATCCCTTACTGGCAATTACCTGCTCTTTGGTTGCAGTACTTTTATCAATTGCACCTAATATAGCTGCAGGAGGCGACAAGTAGGAAACTGTAAATACTTTTGCGTAAATAGCCTTCCCATCTTTCAACACATAAAAAGTATCAACACCCGGAGCATGTGGTTTTACAATAAAGCTGTTCAATTCTTCAGCTTGTTGTATTTGAGATGAATTAGCTTTTAATGTATATATTTCTTTAACGGCAGGTAAAACTTCAAACTTATTTTCAACACCAATAAAAGCAGAGTTTGAATCGGGTACGATCAATATTGTATTGATGACATCAACCTGGGCGCTAAGTATAGTCATTCCTGCAAAAAAAAGCAACACTGTAACAACTATTTTCTTCATAAAAGGGATATAAAACGGGCTTACCAATAATGGTGTGCATTAAGGTATTTATTTAACCGCGCATCTCATAGTAACCGTGCTGTAAAATATTGTGAAAAAGAAATGTAATTTTTAAGGCAAAATAAGTAAGCAGAAAAGGATCCGCATTTTTTTCTTCAAACAAAAACCATGAACTATAGTATTTATAGTATTCGTGGTGGCTGTTCAAAAACAACAGGATAATCCCTCAAAAAATCTCTCTCAAACACTTCTTTTTTAATTTAATAAACTCTATCTTGGCAACCACTTCCGCTTGAATCAGCACCTTAATTGCTCTCCTCTCACTTAATCCACTAAACCGGTAATAATGAAAAAGGCTTTTAAAGTGCTTGGGTATGCATTATTGAGTATTATACTCATTATCTCCCTCCTGCTTGTATATGTAAAAACTGCGCTGCCCAATGTTGGTGATGCACCTGCGCTTACCATTACAAATACTCCTGAAAAAATAGAAAGGGGGAAATACCTGGCCAACCATGTAACTGTTTGCACTGATTGCCATTCAACCCGTGACTGGTCAAGATTTTCTGGTCCTCTAATAGAAGGCACACTGGGTAAAGGTGGAGAACGCTTTGATCAGCAGGCAGGTTTTCCGGGTGTTTTTTATTCAAAGAATATTACTCCTGCCGGTATCAGCCGGTATACTGACGGAGAACTTTTTCGCCTTATCACTACAGGCGTTACAAAAGAAGGCCGGGCCATGTTCCCGGTAATGCCTTATAGCCATTATGGACAAATGGATCCGGAAGATATCCAGTGCATCATTGCCTATATCCGTTCGCTGCCATCCATTGAAAATGCAGTACCGGAATCCGTTGCCGATTTCCCGATGAATTTTATTATTAACACTATTCCTGCCAAAGCCGATCCACAAAAACTACCGCCAAAAACTGATCAGTTGGATTATGGCAGGTATATGGTAAATGCGGCTTCCTGCATTGAATGCCACACACCTGTTGAAAAAGGACAGATCATAGAAGCGCTTGCATTTGGAGGAGGTCGTGAATTCAATATGCCGGGCGGCATGCTCCGGTCATCCAATATATCACCAGATTCTGCCACAGGTATTGGTACATGGACAGAAGAAATATTTATAAATAAATTCAGGCTGTATGCAGACAGCAGCAACCAAGTGCCTGTGGTAAAACCCGGCGAATTCAACACCATCATGCCCTGGAAAATGTACAGCGGCATGACGGAAGAAGACCTTAAAGCCATCTATCACTATTTAAAAACAGTAAAGCCTGTAAGCAACCAGGTAGAAAAATTCTCTGTACACTTACCTGCAAAATAAATTACTGCGATCTGCTCTGCCGAATATTAAGCGCAGGCAATTAGTATAAAGCATCGCCACAACAGCAATAGTAATATTGCTTTCTGGCCGCTGCCTGTTTCAGACTTTGTCAAAGATTTTTAAACAGCCTGTTCTGATGTTTTTGCAGGGAAAAAATTTCCCAGCTCAAAGTTTTCTTTCAGGAATTTTTTTCCCTTTTCTTTCAAAGCTGCTTTTTCTTCAGGAGACATTTTAGCAATGCGGTAAATACTGTATGCGGCTACTGCAGCTATCAATAAGCCTAATCCTTTCTTTTGCATATACAAATGTTTTAAATGATGTATAATGTATAGAAGGATAAAAAATCCTGCCAGAAAATTTTAATTATATACTAAACATTCAGAAGTGGTTGCAGGTTTCAGGTATCTAAAATTCAAAACTGTTTCAAATTTGGAACCTGAACCTTACACCTTACGCCTTCAACCTTTAACCCTCCCCTCAAACATTCGTTTTTAATGTATCCTTCAAACCTGAGGTTGCCTTCTCTACTACTTTTTTCTTTGTCTTTTCTGTGCCGGGTGCTTCAGGAATTTGTATGATGAGTTTATAGTTACCTGGTTCCAGTACTTCAAAGGCTATTTGCCCATTGTTATTCACCGTAAGACTCGTAAAATCCTCACCGGGATTTTTACCCCCTTTTACTGCAATGCTGCCTGTTGACTGACCGGGCAAACTGAGCTGAAAACTATAATTCCCAGCTTCCAGGTTGTTCAACAATACTTCACCATTATTGCCAGATTGTAAGATGATATTATTGCCACCAGGATTCTTTCCACCCTTTACAACAATGCCGCCAATAGGACTGCCGGGCATAGCCAGTTTTTTAGGTTCATATATCGGGTTATTACCTCCTGTGCCATTTCCTTCATACAATGGGTTGTTAACTGCCATACCTTGTGCTACTTTTTCTCCAAAAGTTTTTCCCTGTGTTTGCCTGGTTGTGGTTGGAGTCATTGAAAGACGGCTTTGCATACTGCTGTCAGAACTGGTTTCAGTACCTGTACTAGCTGTGTCAGGATCAGTTAAAATCCTGTTGTCACGGTTGCTTCTTGTTGTATTAAAATCTGTGGCAGTGCTGATGCCCTGCGGAGTGTTATTCTCCTGGTTTGGCGATACTGCTTTGCCCGCTGCATACGATGAAGAAACAGCGCCGCCGGGTTTTACCGGTGCTGTGGCTTTCTGTTTTTTACTGCTGCGTTCTTTATCAGGTGCATTTTTTATCCAGGTATAGCGCAGTCCCAGGTTGACAGACGCGGCCTGCCAACGGCTGCTAAATGATGCTACTTTTGCTGCCCCGTTCATAAACTGGTCATAGCTGTACATATTATCATCTGCTGCTTTTCCTTCAGGCTTCCAGTAGGTAAAGCTGTTCTGAACGGGTGGTCCAAAGGAAATCGCTCCGCCGGCAAATACAGAAAATTTTGTGGTAAGATAATAATCGATTGTTATTTGCGGCTTTACAACAAAGCCGGATGTGGAATAACCGGCAGCGGTAATGAAAGGAATATTTCTACCCTCTTCACTTTGCTTAGGATTTATAACCGCATCAGAAAGTATATAACCTTTTCTGTTCAACGATAAATATCCCAATAATACAGAAGGGGCAACAGATGCCTTTCCTAAAGTCCACGTAGCCCTGGGTCCCGCCAGTACCTGGAATAAGCCAGCATAAGGTGTGCTTCCTTCGAAAGATGGACTGATCGTTCCGTTCTGCAAACGAAAAGCGTTGGTATAGGATGCCATGCCGCCATCTGCTTTATGTTGCGCATAGTTGATGTCGGCTTCAATACCTGCCGTAAAATAATTTGCTGCTTTTGTTTCAATGCTATGGGCGCCGCTGTAAAAGAATGGTATGTAAATGCCGGCTTCGATATTCCATCCATTGCGTATAAAAAGGCTGTCTTTCATATTGCCTGATGCAAATGAACTGCCCCCTGCCACAAAAACACTTATCTTATCTTTTACCAGTCTTTTCTCCGGGTCTATGCGCTTATTATCCTGCGCATCAGAAATATAAGGGATAAGTGCAAATGCATATACGATGAATAACAAAAAGCCTTTTTTCATCTTTCAGGATTTTTAATGGTAAAAATTTACACCAGGATTGAAACCGGTTCAGGTAAAACAAATAATAAAATTCATATACGTATGCTGGCCTACTGTTATTGTGCAAACAGGTAAAAACAGGTTTGTAAAAGGCAAAGAAACCCGGGAGCAGCGTCCAACCGGCAATACTGCTGTGGCGGTTCCGGGATACAGATCAATCTCTTGAGGAAGGCTTAAAAGAAGAGGGTTCATATTGCTATGAACCCTCTGTTATTTGTAATTAAAAGGCAATTACCGATTATAATGTAAGACTCCAGCCTTCGCTATACTGGCGTTTTACAAACTGGTTTGCTTCATCAAAGTTCGTGATCTTCATATTCTGCGCATCCCACAACAGTTTCTTGCGCCCGGTAAATTTATTTTTACCCCAGCCACTTACATTTGGATCTGTATACAAAGCGCTCCTGATAGCAAGATTACCCATCAATATACTTTCTGTAAACGGACCAGCATATTCAAATGGTGAACTTGTTACGCCTTTGCCATAACCTTCCATACAAGCATTTACCCATTGCAGGTAGTGACCTTCAGGCACACGTTTGATGGTTTCTTTAACAGCTTTAGCGCTATCATTTTTCGACAATGGTAATAGTCTTGGATTAGCGCCATAGCAATCCGCCAACAACTTACCTTTTGTGCCTATGAATAAAACACCACCATCCCAGTTTCCAAAATCTTCTTCAGGTTTTAATTCATCAGGGCGTTTAGGTAATAAACCACCATCATACCAGGATACTTTCAGTGTTCCTTTTTTATCTTTTCTCGGGTATTCAAGATGTATGATTGAGGAAACAGGGCAACTGGCTATATTATTAGCTTCCTGGTTCATGCCCGTCCACTGATTGGCAATGCTGCACTCGGCAGAAGAAGGGAAATCAATCGGTAAAATACGGTAAATAGGATCCATGATATGGCAGGCCATATCACCTAATGCGCCGGTACCATAATTCCACCAGCCCCTCCAGTTAAACGGCAGGTATGCAGGATTGTATTCTTCTCTTGGTGCAGTTCCCTGCCACAGGTTCCAGTCTAACTCGCCGGGCACAGGATAAGTACCTGTTGGCTTGGTAACACCTTGCGGCCATATCGGGCGGTTAGTCCATGCCTGTGCTTCAACAATATCACCAATTAAACCAGCATCATATAATTCTTTCATTCTTCTTACACCGTCTCCGGAACCACCCTGGTTACCCATTTGTGTTACAACCTTATATTTTTTTGCAGCCTGTGCAAGAATGCGGGCCTCATAAATATCGTGTGTAAGTGGCTTTTGTGTATACACGTGTTTGCCCAGTTGCATAGCTGCTAATGTTGCAACGGCATGGGTATGGTCAGGAGTAGAAATAGAACATGCGTCTATATTATTTTTTTCTTTAGCCAGCATTTCCCTGAAATCTTTGTAATAATTGGCTTTGGGGAAATTCTGTCTTGATTTTACAGATTGACGATCATCCACATCGCATAGTGCTACTATATTTACTTTAGGGCTTTCAGCAAATGATTTCAGATCACTTTCTCCTTTACCGCCGGCGCCTATACCAGCAATATTTAATTTATCACTGGGTGCTATATATCCTCTTCCCAGTACATGACGGGGAACTATAAAATAACCTGCTGCGGCAAGGGAAGCGTTTTGCAGAAATTTTCTGCGGGAATTGTTTGTCTTTTGTTTGACTTTCTTACTCATCGTTATTGAAATTTTAGCATTAAGGTAAGTATATCTGTTTAAATAAGTTGTAAATAGATTGTAAAGTGACGATCAGCTGTCAGCGATCAGCAGTCAGCTATCGGCGGTCAGTTATGGGCTATTACTTTAATATAGCCGCATCTTCACTGCCGGAAAAGGAATAAGGATAGCATGACTCTTTGGTACAACGAACAGTATTGGGCTTAATACCCATTACCAGGTTAAAGCTACCCCCTTTCTGAATATCAAAATGACCGATCCAGTTTTGATCGAGGTTTTTACCATTCAGCTGGACAGATTGTATGTACCTGGCCTGGTCACTGTTTTGAGGCGCATCAATAGTGAACTCCTTACCGTTTTCCAGTTTTATTACCGCTTTCTTAAATAACGGGGCTCCCAATACATACTGATCAGTGGCAGGACATACCGGGTAAAATCCCAGGGCAGAAAACACATACCATGCTGATGTCTGCCCGTTATCTTCATCACCACAATAGCCATCGGGTGTTGGTTTGTACATACGGTTCATGATCTCTCTTACCCAGTATTGGGTTTTCCAGGGCTCGCCGGCATAGTTATACAAATACGCCATATGCTGTATTGGCTGATTGCCATGCGCATACTGCCCCATATTGGCTATCTGCATTTCCCTTATTTCATGAATAACAAAGCCATAATAACTATCATCAAAAACCGGGGGCATTACGAAAACAGAATCCAGCATTTTTACAAACTGTTCTCTGCCGCCCATCAAATCAGAAAGTCCCTTAATATCGTGAAACACACTCCATGAATAGTGCCAGCTATTACCCTCTGTAAATGCATCGCCCCATTTAAACGGGTTGAATGGCTTTTCAAAACTGCCATCCTGGTTTTTGCCACGCATCAAATTTGTTTCCTTATCAAAAAGATTCCTGTAGTTCTGTGAACGCTTTGCATATAACTGCAATTCGTCTTTAGGACGATTAAGCGCCTTGCCTAATTGATAAATGGTAAAATCATCATACGCATATTCCAATGTTCTTGCAGCATTCTCATTGATCTTTACATCATAGGGTACATAACCGAGTTTGTTATAATACTCCACCCCTCTCCTGCCTGTGCCATTCGGACCTTCTGCATTTGCGCCATGCAGCAAAGCTTCATATAATGTATTTATGTCGTAATCTCTTAATCCTTTTATATAAGCGTCTGACACAACCGAAGCCGAATTATTACCTACCATTACCGCTCTTGCACCAGGGCTGCTCCACTCCGGCAGAAAGCCGCTTTCTTTATATGCGTTCACCAATCCTGCCTGCATTTCTTTATTAATAGATGGATACACCAGGTTCAGGAAAGGATACAGCGCCCGGAAAGTATCCCAAAAACCTGTGCCGCCAAACATATAGCCGGGAAGCACTTTGCCATTGTGCGGACTGTAATGTATTATATTACCGGATGCGTCTTTTTCGTATAATTTGTTGGGGAAGAAAACAGTTCTGTACAGCGTAGAATAAAAAGTGCGTACCTGGTCAATAGTGCCGCCTTCAACAATGATCTTTCCAAGGGTTTCATTCCATATATCTCTCGCTTTTTTCCTGGTCACTTCAAAACTATTATCACCAATTTCTTTCAGATTAAGTTCTGCCTGTTCGGGACTGATAAAAGACGAAGCCACTTTCGCATTTACCTGCTCGCCTTTTTTGAATATCTTAAATCCAACAACCGCCCCGGCATGTGTTGATTGCATTTCAAGTTTTGTAAGGTCAAGACTGTCGCCGCTGAAAATACCTGCATTGGCAAAAGGTTTATCAAAAACAATTACAAAATAGTTTTTAAAATTTTCAGGAACGCCTTTGCTGTTCCTTGTGGAATAACCCACTATTTTACGCTCAGCAGGAATCACCTTAACATAAGAACCTTTGTCAAAAGCATCAACCACAACATATGCTCCATCCGTTTGTGGAAATGTAAACCGGAAAGCAGCAGCTCTTTCTGTTGGTGTAATTTCTGTAGTCACATCATGATCTGCCAGGTACACACTGTAATAGTATGGTTTAACTTCTTCTGCTTTATGGCTGAACCAGCTTTCTCTTTCTTCTTCCTTAATCCTCAGCTTACCTGTTACAGGCATTATGCTGAATTGACCGTAATCGTTCATCCACGGGGAGGGCTGGTGTGTTTGCTTAAAGCCTTTTATTTTATCCGCCGAATATTGATATTGCCATCCATCGCCCATTTTGCCGGTTTGCGGCGTCCACATATTCATACCCCAGGGCAATGCTATTGACGGGTATGTATTACCGTTAGAAAGACTGTGTTTTGAATCTGTTCCCATTAATGGGTTAACCCAGTCAACAGGATCCGTGACTTTTGTTACCATTTGCGCGGACACATTTGCCGAGCAGCAAATCAGTAAGCCGGCGAATAGTTTTTTACAGGAGATCATTATAGCTTTTTTAGATTTAAAATATATTAACTGGTTTGATACGCCTTTATAACCAGCGCTTTATTTTGCAGGTGTAATAACTATATTCCTGTATTCAATAGGACCATGATCGCCCTGTATATAGATCGGACCAGGCTCACCTTCATTGCTATCTAATGCGCCGCCGGTAATACCGGGGATTGGAACACGGCAAATAACGGTTTTACCATTCAGTACAACAGTAACAACCCTGCCCTCGAGCGTAATATCATAAGATTGCCATTCGCCGGCTTCTTTAGCAGCCATTTCATTAGGCGTTATAAAACCGTATATAGCACTCAGCAGATCTTTCTGCGGCACTTCTCCTTTACTATCCATTATCTGCACTTCATATCTTCCGCGTAAATAAATACCGCTATTGCTTCCTTTCGGACATCTAAATTCAATATGTAATTTAAAATCGTTGAACTTTTGCTCTGTTATCAGGTTTGCGCCGGAGCGGGGGCTTGTTAAAATACCATTAATAACCTGCCATTGATTTTCCCTGCCTACAGCTTTCCAGCCCGCAAGGTCTTTTCCGTTAAACAGTTTAACGGGCTTTCCCCATACAGGCGCAGATGCTCTGAGCAATAATGGAGCACGAACACCTTTCCATTCATAGGTTTTACCATTTGCAGCTACCACCGTGCCTGTTAATACATCATCTTTCAATGTTGCTTCAAATACCACATCGTTTTCTTCTTCTTCCCATTGTGGTGGTATGGTAAAGCTCATTTTTCCATCCTTAAAATTAATTTTGGATATAGGTCTTGCGCTGCCTGTAATACCTACATACTGGCCTACCAGCCATTTATTACCGGAGTGATATACTTCAAGCCAGGAAGGAGATGGTTTACCATCTACCATAATAGTTAAATCCCATTTACCCTGGATAGCCAGGTCGGCATTATTCGCCATTAACTGTAACAATGAGAACATGGCTGCAACCAATAATACAAGGCGACGGCAAAGCTGATGCATTTTTTTCATGAAAATAATTTGGAATGTAATACAATGATATAACCCGGGCGAATGTACAAACAAAAGCTGAATAGCCGGCGGCAAAGCAATCCCATTGGGTAAGGGATTGCTTCACCTGCCGTAATATGCCTTCAATCCAAATCTTCGTGCGTGCGGCTATTCACCAATTATATGTTTCTTTGCGATCTAAAATGCGTCACGATCACACTATACGGCTTTTATTGCTCACTGCAATATTATTAGTTTGCAGCGCACAGGCTCAAACAACTTCATTTGATATTTATACTATAAAACTGCCGGAAGCAATTGCTTATTATGACAACCAGTTTTCCGGGTTGCAGGTTTCCGGGAAAAAATTATACCTGCTTTCCGAATGCCGTATACAGGACAAAAGAGAAGCGGTTATATACACTATCCCTTTACCTGAGCTTGACCGCGCCGTTAAAGACACTACTTATCAGCCGTCATTTGAAAAGATCATGATTTACGGGCTGGACACGCTTGCAGCAATAATGAAACAGGCAAACCAGGAGTATGAAGGACTGGAAGCTTTTGTAATAAAAGATGATATGGTTTATCTTTCTGTTGAAACAAACACACCCTCTCCGCTCGCGTATATCTTAAAAGGCAGGCTGAAAGACAATACCATTTATTTAAGTACAACATTTTTACCTGTTGCCAAGCCGTTGCAGCCAGATGACAGCCATATATACAACGCGTCTTTTGAAAGCATGATGCTGTTCAGGAAAAAGCTGATGCTGTTTTTTGAGTATAATTCTTTTGCCGGTAACTATGTTTATATTACCAACCCATCTTTATTAACAGGTATTATAGATTCCAGGCCAATGCAGGAACTGCCTTTCAGAATAACAGATATTACCCCGTCCGGAAAAAATAGTTTTACAGCATTAAACGTATTTTACAAAGGTGAGGGAGGCGATACCATATACAGGGTTTCCGGAGAAGACAGCAGCAATAATATGCTCATTAAAAAAAATGGAGTATATGAAGATTATTCAAGATTAATAACATTACAATACAACAAAAGAGGCTTCACCTGGAAGTCCTTATGGGAATTTCCGGTTGAGTACCGGGGTTATAACTGGGAAGGTATAGCAAAGTATAAAAACGGTTATTTTGTGATTAACGATAAGTATACACGCAGGCGGCCTTACCGTTCAACATTGCTGTATATCAGGCAAACACGATAATATTCAGTTTTGCTCTGTATAGTTTTGGGAATTATTAAGAATTACCTGCCAGCCGGCTTATTGCATATCAACCTGGTTTTCAATTTCCATATCAAAGCTTTCAACAATTTTGGTTGATGATCTGCCGGGTATAAACCTCATTTTCACTTTTCTTTCATCTGCCATATATACCCGATCTATTCACCATGTTTAACCAGGTCATATACACCTCCAAAATCAAAAACGAAACTACTTTCTTTTGCTTCCATCCGGTTGTAAGTTTTCCATCGGCGCGCAATTCATTTGTTGCTGATGGCGTATGCCAGCCATCAGAGACAGCGCACCAATTTATAATGTGTTCAGGTGTATTCCAGTATTGCCATACTTTTTCAATTGAAGCATTTATTGTAACCGTTATTGTAATTGTTTGTTACTCATAAACAATAAGATTTATTAAACCTGTTATTTACATTCTTCAAGCCTTCTCACTTCTCCATATTTAAATTCTTTTAAGGGATCGGAGAAACAATATTTTTTTCCTGTGGTTATTTCAAAGTAATCAAGCAATGCCTGGATAGGTTTACCCCAGAATAAAACATTTTTTGACAGAGGGATATCTTTTACATTATTAATGTGATACGCATTCAAGGCTTTTAAATTTAATTCGTATGAACATTGCCAACTTAACGAAACATTTTCAAGAGAATATGTTTGAGGAGTATCAAAAATTGAAAAATAATCTAGAGGAAAAGCCCCATCTGTAACTAAAAAGAACGTAGTTCGAAATTTTTCAACTTCTTCAAAAGATTTTTTGAAGAACATATTCATCTGCTTGTTTTTGATATTTGTCTTATACAACCTGACCATTCCCCATAATAGAAAAAAAGCAAAGAGACTGTATTTAAAAAAACTCCATCTTCGTGTTGCTGGCATACCTTCTCTATCAGAAGTTAATACAACAAATAAAGTAAGCAATCCGGCACCTCCAATTATAATATAGTAAGGTAGTTTTAAAAAAACAACAAGCAGTATGGTACACGTTGCTAATAATGAAAAAGAGATTAAAGCAATAAGTTTTTGATACCGGCGCACTGAATAAAAGAAAAAAAAGAGAAAAAAAGCTAGCAAGTATATCCTGTTATTTATAAAAGACCAATACATCTGATGACTACTGATTTGCAAAGTCCTCTCAAATTTCTTCATTTTAAGTTCTTCATACATCTCAGTAAGTTTCTTTTGGCTAATATAATTTGTATCAATTATTAAAGCATTTTTCACAAGTTGCTTTTCAGTTTCCCACCTGGCAATATTGAGATCAGTTAGACCCTCAACATTGTAAAATTTATATAACTTATACCTGTAAGCATCTCCGGCTGCCCAGTTTGAAATATATTTTCCGTAATACCACTGATGTAAGAGATTTACGAAAATAGTAAGAAACAACATGCATGTAATTAAAATTATTAACCGAATCACTATTTTAGTATTGACACGAAAAAGAAAAAAAGGTAATACTATTACAATAAAGGGAATAATTACGTGTATACGAAATAAGACTGCAAAAAATATACTCGAGAGAGCCAGAATGCCATTCCAGTTAAAAATACGCTTGTCTTTTACCCCAAAAAATAGGGATGTCAAACCCGCCCATGTTAATACGATACTTGTATTAGTGAAACTTAGTGACATCAAAAACGCGCATTCGAAAATAAAAAATATGCAAGTGTATATAAATAAGCTTTCCCAAAAAGGTCTGCAGCGAATAATATGAATAAATATTAAACTTGTAGCAAAAAAATGAAATATTATCAAACATCCTGCATACCAGTTAATATTGGGGTTAATGTTAAAAAGAAATTTAACAGGTAACGTAATTATTGGATGAAGTACATGATTATAATATAAAAATTCACTTTGAGGAAAGCCAAATCCCCCTCCCAGGATATACAAACATATTGCATCATCAGCACTATTGAAAAGTGAATGAAAGAAAATTAAAACAAACCCAAAGAGAAAGCTGTTAAATAAAACACCCAACAAAACCTTTGCACTTTTTGAAATCATTTATATTTTTAAAATGTTAATTTCAATAATACCATGCTATCTTTTAGCACTGGCAGCTCCTGCTTAAAATAGTTATTTAATACCACTCTAAAGGTATTAACAGGACTAATACTATCGTATAATGAGTGATAATTTCCATCTGAAAAATAAAAAGAATTTAAATTCATAAACGCTTTTTCTTCTTCGTTAGCAAATAAAATATTGTTGCGATATCCATGATCTCCTTCTATGATCACTACCTTTGATCTGTTCTCCTTGTTGTTTACGGAACTATGAACAATTTGTTCAATTAATGTATTTACAAATAATATTTGTTCCGTATATGCCGATTCTGAATCAGGATTCCTGAGCGGATTTCCTCTTCTGTCAACAGTAAAAGGAGCATGAGGGATAAAAAAATGTGCATATACAAATCTCGGTGTATCTGATCTACGTTCTAATTCGTTAATAAGAAGATTGAAGTTTGGCAAGATATTCCGCTTAAGTACCATTGCTTCCGAAATACTTTTCAAATGGCAGTTTTGATTATAGGTTTCAATTGCGGGTACGTAATTAAAATTCCATAATATATCTTTTTCTAATCTTCCAGCAAGTGTATGCGAAAAAAAAATCTTTCTGTGAGCCCACTTTCCAAATACAGGTGGTGCCAGTCCATACGCTGTATCAAGTGCAAAATTCTTAAGTTCATAGCCATTGAGCTTAAAAAATTTGGGAATATAACTTTGTCGCAAACTATGCCACCCTTGCTGAAATTCTTTTGCATCAAGAAGTTGATATTTTTTATACCTTTTATTATAATACTGCATATTGAAAGTACTACTAACCGACAAGGAGGTAGCATTATAATTACTTTTCGATTTTTCTGCTACATAAAATCCATTACTCTTCAGCATGGAATCTAATGCGTAGTTATTAAACCCAAAATATTTTTCAAGGCTCAGGCTGCTCGCATATTCATCAAATACAATAAAAAAAATATCGGGCTTTAAAGAATCCGCTATCATCTCATGCTTTAGGGGTAACGGAGGATTCTGTGCTGCCAGGTCGTTAATATCTGTACGTGAAAATGCTTTGCCGGTAATCTGAATTACATCAAGCGATATAATCAATATTAATAACAGGTTAAGAAAAAAAGTAGTCCTGGTTAAATATTTTGTTCTTTTTACTGCAAAAAATAAGGTAACAAACAATATAAAAAACAAGGGTAGCAGAAAAGAATAAGATGTAAAAAAACGGGGAATACTCAAACTTTTGATATAATCATGAAAAGATCCCCAAAAAAAGAAGACTATGAGCAGTAAGGTCGATAAAGATGCAGCTTTCAAATTAGACTTGTACATCATTCTTGTAAATACAAACAATACTAGGCTTAAAAGCATATAATACGCCCAATATTTTAGCACAATTTCTATATCCAACAATCCATAATTTTCATTTACATTATGCAGGATAAAAAACGTGGGGAGCAAAAAAACGTGTAATGGAATAGTTTTGATTATTTTTAACATAGCTGCACTACTTCTTTTGCATTAAATAAAGTACCCGCATTGATGATGAAACAGTTTCTTTTCTAAGAATATTGAATTCCTCTGAAAAACAAGTTTCAAAATTTTGCTGGTTATATTCATCAAAAATGTCTGCCCGCCTCACAAGCATTTCTGCTACTTTGGGATCTTCTTCAGGTACAAATTCTATTAACAGCAGGTTGGTGATATGCTTAAAGATATCCACCACCTGCTTCATCCGGATATTACTGCCAATAACCAGATGATGTATAACCGCCAACGCCATAACCAGGTCAGCATTTAACCTTGATATAAAACCCGCCCTTTCTACATTAGCCCAGCCTATAGCCGGAGTAGGATTTGTTATATCAACCCACAGGGGTAAGATGTTTTCCCTTCGCCCGGTTTTACATTTTTTATACAGTTCATCTATACAAAGTTCATCGGCATCAACAGCTATTACATTTTTGTATCTTTTGGACGCATCAATAGCAAAGGCACCCGTATTTGTTCCTATATCAATAGCAATATTTCCTTGTAGCTCATTGAGCCATTTTGTTACAAGAATAGATTTTGCCTGTAAATAATCATTACTCAAAATGGTTTCTTCATAGTAATTATTCCATACGGAATATAACCTACGCGGTTTGAGGGTACGAATAAGCGATTGCAAATTATCTATAATATTGAGCATCTTTTGCTTTGAAAAAGAGGTGTGCCTGGCTGATGAAGCATTTTTTCTCCTGGTACTGATATTATTGGGCAAAAAAATATGCAAAAGCAACGACAATCTGAAGCGGCTTTTAAAAGGTAACAGTTTAGCCGCAAATGATGTTGATAACCCATCAGGATTTAACTGTAATTGCCTGATAAAATCTGTTGATTTGTATGAAGAAAGAACAAGCGGCACAATAAAGCACTCTACAAATTGCCTGTACGCCACCCATGGTTCTGTATCATTATATTTTTCAAAAGAAAGTGTATCAATAAAAATTGGCTTACCATTTACGAACTGCACATTAAAAGGAGTAGCATCTTTTAATACCATTCCGTGCTTTAACGATATTTGTAAAATATCAAGTGTTAGTAAAGCTGCATCTTTTAGCTGGTCAAAGCACCATTCATATGGATATGAAATAAACTGAATTTGTTCGGGCAGTAATGTAACATACCAGTCATTACTGCCTGTTAAATTCTGCTGTAGTGCCTGATGAGCAATAAGCTTCCCCCCCTTTAACAATTCGTCATATAAACCGGAGGAAAGCAAAAGATCATAATCATCAGCATAACGCTTATTAACCTGCCGATAAAGTTTTCCTTCATATTCAAATACAAAACCTGAAGGATCCCTGAACGAAGAAGGATGTTTTTTTAAATTATTCATTGATTTTCTCTTCTTTGTCAGAAACGTTCTTTTTTCCACCAAAGAATGATTTTACCCAGGCGACAAAAGTTTTAAAATAAAAGGCAACACCGAGCACAGCAGCCGCAATTACCTGCACAAGATAGCTTCCGCTTCCCGGATCAATGTATAACAAGTTGTTCAGCATATTTAAAGATAACTCAATTTTGTTTTGGGCGATAATGCCAGCACCGTTTCATACATCAGCTTAATGGTATTTTCCACGTCGTCTTTGTGCAGCATTTCAACGGTTGTATGCATATACCGCAGGGGAATAGAAATTAATACTGACGGGCAACCATCATTGGCATAAGCAAAAGAATCGGTATCAGTACCTGTGCTGCGGCTCAATGTTCTTAACTGTACAGGTATTTTATTTTCTGCCGCAACATCCTGTACTACCCGCAACAGTTTGTTATGCACTGCCGGCGCATATGCAAGAGAAGGACCTTTGCCGCAGGCTATATCACCTTCAATTATTTTATTGATCATTGGTGTGGTAGTATCATGCGTAACATCCGTAATGATGGCAACATCAGGTTTAATCCGCCTTGCTATCATTTCGGCGCCACGTAAACCAATTTCCTCCTGCACGGCATTTACCACATACAACCCGAAAGGAAGCTTCTTCTTATTTTCCTTAAGTAAACGGGCTACTTCAGCAATCATAAACCCGCCGATACGGTTATCCATTGCCCGGCCGATATAATACCCGTATGCCAGTTCGTCAAACCCTTCTTCATAAGTAACCACAGCACCAATATGAATACCAAGGTCTTCTACTTCCTTTTTGCTTCTTGCACCCGTATCTAAAAACAGGTTTTCTACTTTAGGTTGTGTTTCTTTTTCACCACCACCTATACGCGTATGTATAGCAGGCCAACCGAAAACAGCTTTTACCACGCCTTTTTTTCCATGAATGATCACACGCTTTGCAGGCGCTATCTGGTGGTCTACTCCCCCATTGCGCTTCAGGTAAATCAAGCCGTCATTGGTAATATAATTTACAAACCAGCTTATTTCGTCCGCATGAGCTTCTATAACTACTTTAAATGGTTCATCAGGATTTATTATACCAACCGCAGTACCATAAGGGTCAACAAAGCTGCTGTCGATATAAGGTTTGATATAATCAAGCCATATTTTTTGCCCGCTGCTTTCAAAGCCAACAGGAGAAGGATTGTTGAGATAATTTTTTAGAAAAGTATAGGAGCTGTCTTTTAAAATTGATTTTTGTTTTTCTTTAGATTTTTTAGCCATGTATATAATGAATTATGGCTTCAAAAGTAAGAAACCCGGACAAAATAATGTGGAAATGTGGAAATTTGAAAATGTGGGAATGTGGGAATGAATTTGAAAATGAGGGAATTTGAAAATTTGAAAATGAAAGAACACCGGGAACTGCAAAGCCGGAGTACTTGATGATAATATGGACGCTTACGGCTGCTTCTCAATCTTAATAACAGGAGAAGTAACAGTATCACTCACATTACCTGCCTGGTCTTTAAACCAGAATTTAAAAGTGGCATCCTCAAGCGTATCTAAAGGATCGCAGGCAATTCTGTTGAGCAACAAATCTGAAATAGTTATAACAATCGCTCCTTTTTGATTAGCGCTCAACGGCACATCAGCTGGCAGGGTATAACTGCTATCCAGGTAAGTAGGATCTTTGGTATTATCTGCACAGGGAGCAGAAGAAGACAATTTCTGAAGATAGATAGGAACTCCGGCAATATCACCTTCTGCGTCTGTATATTCTAAGGTAAACTGAACACCATAATTACCGTCAAGAGGTACGTAATCGCCACTTGTTTCTTTCAGTTTAAGCGAAGGTTTACTATTGAATGTATCTTTGCTGCAGGAAACTACTATTACTATCAACAAAATGATTGCTATCCTTATTTTCATAACACCGTATTCAGTAAACAAATGTAAATATTCCGGTTGAATAAAATTTCATCATATAACGACATTGCAAAGGGTTTATTTGATTTTAACATTTCGGCGTTTGAGACCGTTGCGCTGGATGTTTTCCGCTTCCAGTATGAAAACAACAGCATTTACAGGCAGTTTGTTTCGCTTACCAGCAGTAACCCTGAACAAATCAATACCATCAGCGATATTCCGTTTCTGCCCATACAGTTTTTTAAAACCCATGAAATCAAAACTACCGCGTTCAGCTACGAACTGCTTTTTGAAAGCAGCGGTACCACACAAACCACACCAAGCAGGCATTATGTAAAAGATGCCGGTATATATACGCAAAGCTTCAGCAAAGGGTTTGCACAGTTTTATGGAGATCCTTCCGGATACTGTATTATAGGATTACTTCCCTCCTACCTGGAAAGACAACATTCATCGCTGGTGGTGATGGTGGATGAATTGATAAAGCAGTCCGGTCACCCGCAAAGTGGTTTTTATTTATACGAACAGCAAAAGCTCGCTGACACACTGGTTGACCTGGAAAACAACAAGCAAAAAACATTGCTTATAGGCGTAACCTTTGCCTTGCTGGATTTTGCAGAAGCATTTCCTATCCCTTTAAAAAATACCATCATAATGGAAACCGGCGGCATGAAAGGCCGGAGAACAGAAATGACAAGGGCGGAAGTACACGATGAATTGAAAAATGCTTTTGCAGTCAGTCATATTCATTCCGAATATGGAATGACAGAACTGCTTTCGCAGGCATATTCAAAAGGTGAAGGCATTTTTTATTGTCCGCCATGGATGAAAATATTGATAAGGGATGAAGAAGATCCGATGCATATGCCTGCCCCTTCTGCCGCTAAAACCCGTGGCGCCATTAATGTTATTGATCTTGCCAATATATACTCCTGCAGTTTTATTGCTACAGAAGATGCAGGCTTATTATATAGTGATGGCGGCTTTGAAGTATTGGGCAGAATAGATAACAGCGATATACGTGGCTGCAGCCTGATGGCGATGTGAAATACAGCTATTAGCTATCAGCCATCAGCTATCAGCTTTTAGTGTCAATTGTTGTATTTTCTTTATGTTTCTTTGCGTAAACCTTAGTACGGCTTTGTGGTAAAAAATGAAATGCCGGCATCCGCATTTTCAGAATAACCGGTAGCTTTATCCCCGGTATCCTTATTATCCATGAGTATAATATATCCTTTTTATGCTCCAATGAGGGCGGCTACTACTTTAAAAATGTGCCGGCTACCGGAAGCAATAATTCACCTAAATCAGCCAAATGAAAAAGATTATTTCAACACTTGCTTTTGGATTTTGTTTGTTCAGCATTTTTGCCCAGGAGCGGCAGGCCTCCCTACCCAAAACAAAATATAACCTTGCCGTAATTGCCCATCGCGGCGATCATACCAAAGTTCCTGAAAACACCATCGCTTCCATCAAGGAAGCAATAAAGAGTGGTGCTGATTATGTGGAAATAGATCTTCGCACAACAAAAGATGGCTACCTGGTATTGCATCATGATGCTTCTGTGGATAGAATGACCGACGGAAAAGGCAATGTAAAAGATTTAACGCTTGCAGCGCTGCAGGCATTAAAAGTGAGCGATAAAAATAAGCCCGCAAAAAAAACATACCGCATCCCGATTTTTGCCGAGGTATTAAAAACATGCAAGGGAAAAATTAACATCTATCTTGATTTTAAAGACGCTGATGTTGCAGCAACGTACAGGCAAATACAGGAAGCGGGAATGGAAAACCAGGTAGCGGTTTACCTGAACAGCATCTCCCAATACAAAAAATGGCGTTCAACAGCTCCCGGAATGCCGCTGATCACAAGTGTGATTGATGGCGTTACCAACAAAGAACAACTTTCCTTTTTTCTTAGCCAGGGCACTATTGAAGTGCTGGATAATGTGTATGACACTGCCATGATCGCTACGGCCAATGATAATGGCGTTGCAGTTTGGTTAGATGTGGAAAGTGATGACGAAGCTCCTGCAATATGGAATACCGCTATTTCAAAAGGTATACAGGGTATACAAACAGATCATCCTGCCGAGCTGGTAAAATACCTTGATGAAAAAGGTTTAAGAAACGGGCTTGGCAGGAATATTACCCAGGCAGATCCTTATGCAAAATACAGGAACAAAAATTACAGAGAATTAAAGAATATCAAATACGGTAACGCGCCGGACGATCAGAACAAGTTTGATGCCTATATCCCCAATGATCTTAAACCCGGCGCTAAGGTAATATTATATATTCACGGCGGCGGATGGAGCGGAGGCGATAAATCAGAATTTCCCAAACAACTGATTGAAGAACTTGCCGGCAAAAGAGGGTACGTGGTTGCTTCAATGAATTACCGCCTGGTAAAAGATACCATGAACCGCTTTCCCGCGCAGATAGAAGATGTAAAAAAAGTGATTGAATTTATTACCAAAAACGCTAAAAAATACAAATATAACGGTGATGAATACGCGTTGATGGGTGGCAGTGCAGGCGCTCACCTCGCTATGCTGTATGCTTATGGACATGATGCAAAAAAACAGGTAAAGACCGTGGTTGATCTGTGGGGTCCAACGGATCTCACCGATAAATCAATAAGACCTGATGGCAGCGATGCTGACAATACCGTTATCCGTTTTCTGGGCGAAAAAGATGTGAACGCGCAAATTACCAAAGATGCCAGCCCGGCGTTATTTCTCACTAAGGAAACCGCAGTACCTACCATATTATTTCATGGAGGCAAAGACCCGCTGGTAGACGTGAGCCAGGCAGAAAACCTGTACAAAAAATTACAGAACCTGCGGGTGCCGGCCCAACTGGAAATTTATCCTGAAGAAAAACATGGCATGAGCCCGGCTTCAGCGGTTGACGTATTTGCTAAAATGCTTGTATGGCTCGACAAATATTATCCTGCCAATTAGTAATCCAACATATTTTTTATGAAAAAAATGATCATTCTCCTGTTCCTGGCTCCGGCTTATTTAATTGCCCAGCAAAAAGCAACTGATATTAAAAATGTGATTGTAATTACAACGGATGGTTTACGCTGGCAGGAAGTTTTTAAAGGAATGGATGCTGCACTTGCAAACGACGGACGCTTTAACCAGGGACGAAGAGACAGCATTGAAATATACGAAAACTACTGGGCAGAGGATCCTGCCGGCAGGCGAAAAAAACTGATGCCTTTTTTCTGGAATACTATAGCGGCTAAAGGCCAGCTATACGGCAACAGGGAAAAGAACAATAAGGTGAACGTGGCAAACCCATACTGGTTTTCATACCCTGGCTATAATGAAATTTTTACCGGCTATCCTGACCCTGCCGTAAATTCTAATGAATATCAGGCCAACCCTCATGTAACCGTGCTTGAGTATATCAACAATTTACCTGCATTTAAAGGTAAGGTAGCGGCGTTTGGCGCATGGGGGGCATTTAACAGGATTTTGAATGAAGAACGTGCCGGTTTTCCTGTAATTGCCGCTTTTGATACAACCGGTGGTAAAAACCCCACAACAAAAGAATTGCTGATTAATGCAATGCTTAAAGATTCCTATAAACCATTTGGATATGGGGAATGTCTTGATGTTTTTACACATTATGGTGCAATGGAACACTTAGAAACAAGAAAACCCAAAGTACTATACATTGCTTATGGTGAAACAGACGAATGGGCTCACGCCGGCAGGTATAAAGATTACCTGGATGCTGCAAAAAACCTCGATAAATGGATAAGTGATATCTGGAATTATGTGCAGCGTACACCAGCATACAAGGATAAAACCGCACTTCTTATAACCTGCGATCACGGACGCGGGGATGCGAAAAAAGAGCAGTGGACAAGCCACGGCTCACGCATAGCAGGTGCCGATGAAATATGGTTTGCCGTAATGGGACCAGGCATTCCTGCAAAAGGTGAAGTATCAAAAGATATGCAACTCTATCAAAAACAGTTTGCACAAACCATCGCCTCATTGCTTGGCCTAACATATAAAGCCGAACACCCTATTGCAGATGCTATTAAAGAAATAAAAAATTAATACTGATGACTTTTTTTTCAAAACAAAAATGTATGATCACTGTCATGGCAATATTTATATTGCCCTATGCAAATGCCCAGCAAACACCTAATCCTTTTCCTCCCCTGGAAAATCCTGACAGAATAGTTCTGAATGTTACCGAAGATCCCTCAACCTCGGTTGCCATTACCTGGCGCACATCAACCGCCGTAACTAAAGGCATTGTTGAAATAATGCCGGTGTCTGCAGACCCGGCAGATATTGTAAAAGCAAACAAGCATGAAGCAGTTTCTTCTCCTTTTCAGCACAATGATATTTCAGCTTATTATCATTCTATAGTAATAAAAAATTTAATGCCGGCCACAAAGTATATGTACCGTGTGGGTTACGACAAATACTGGAGCGAATGGTTTCATATTAAAACAGCAGGTAAGCCAGGCGATAAAATTTCTTTCATATATATGGGAGATGTACAGGTTGGTATGAAAACCCTATGGCCAAGAGTTGTTAGACAAGCTTTTGGCAAAATGCCTGAAGCCAATGCCATTATGTATGCAGGCGACATCGTTAACCGTGGTGATAATGATGATGAATGGGGAGAATTGTTTTACGGCGGAAGTTTTATACATGCTATGATACCAGGCATTCCTTCTCCGGGAAATCATGAATATTCCAAAACAAAAGATGGTAATTTATCTGCGCTTTGGAGACCACAGTTTACTTTACCAGAGAACGGGCCCGCAACTGAAAAACTGAAAGAAACCGTATACTTTACCGATATACAGGGCATGCGTTTTATTTCGCTCAACTCTAATGAAGCAGAAGAAGTACCGGAGGATCTGATCAGCCAGAAACTTTGGCTTGACTCTGTTTTGAAACATAATCCCAATAAATGGACCTGCATTATTTTTCATCACCCTGTTTATTCTGTAAGTAAAAGCCGCGATAACCCCTGGCTGAGAGATAATTTTAAGCCATTATTCGATAAATATAAAGTTGATCTCATACTCCAGGGGCATGACCATGCCTATGCAAGAGGTATGAAAAAAATTCCTTACGAAAATGGCCCTGAGTTTTCCGGAACCATGTATGTGATATCCGTTGCAGGCTCAAAAATGTATGAAGAAAATAAAAAAGACTGGATGGATAAAAACGGGGGGCACACACAATTATACCAGCTTATCACTGTTGACGGTGACGTACTTTCTTATAAATGCTACACCGCAACCGGGGCGCTTTATGATTCTTTTGAATTGATAAAAAGAAAAGGCCGGAGAAATAAACTTGTAGAAAATGAACCGGGAGTAGCGGCAATATGGCAAAATCATCTCACAAATATTAAGGATTACTAACACGCTGTTTCTAACAAAATCTTTACCTTGCCCACGCTCAATAAATTATTATAATCATGTATATTCCACAACTGAATCAAAAAAGCCGGCTAACAGTTTTATTAGGCTTAGGCTTACTTCTCTCTAATATCATTTATAGTCAAACAAAAACAACATCAGCCACACCATCTCAGCCCAAAATAGTTGTTGGTATGATGGTTGACCAGATGCGCTGGGATTATTTGTATCGTTTTCAAAACCGCTATACTGAAGGTGGATTTAAAAGATTGGTACGTGAAGGCTTCTCCTGCGAAAATACATTGATTGATTATTCTCCTACCATTACTGCATGCGGGCACACCTGCGTATATACAGGATCAACACCTGCCATACATGGCATTGTCGGTAATGACTGGTATGACAGGAAAGCCGGGAAAGATATTGGCTGCGTTAATGACGATGCTACCTTAACCGTGGGTGCTGAAAAACCCGGCAGAGGACAATCTCCTCATAATAATCTTGTTACCACTGTTACCGATCAATTAAGGATAGCCTCAAACTATCAAAGCAAAACAGTGGGTATTGCCATTAAAGACAGGGCTGCTATTCTGCCTGGTGGTCATGCCGCTACCGGAGCATTCTGGTATAATGGTGATGGTAATTTTATTACCAGCACCTATTATATGAAAGAACTACCGGAGTGGGCTAAACGATTTAATGAGAAAAAAATAGTTGACACTTATTACAAAAACGATTGGAAAACCCTGTATCCCATCGAAACTTATACCTTGAGCACGGCTGATGATAAGGATTATGAGGGCACAGCAAATGGTGAAAAAAAACCAGTATTTCCCAAAGACCTGAAACAGTTTATCGGTAAAAACTACGGCGCGGTTCGCACAACGCCTTATGGCAATACACTCACTTTTGAATTTGCCAAAGCAGCTATAGAAGGTTATGATTTAGGAGGTGGTAAATTCACAGATTTCTTAGCCATCAGCTTTTCTAGTCCTGATGCTATAGGGCATACTTACGGACCAAACTCTATAGAGCAGGAAGATGATTATCTGCGCCTGGATAAAGACCTTGCAGACTTCTTCAACTATCTTGATAAAAAATTCGGCAAAGGCAACTACCTGTATTTTATAACAGCAGATCATGGTGTTTCGGAATCACCTGGTTATTACCTTGAAAACAAAATGCCTTCAGGTGCTATTTCAGGAGATGATTTTTCAGGAAAACTGACCGAAACACTGAAACAGAAGTTTGGCGTAGAAAAACCGATCCTTGCTTTCACCAACTATCAGCTTTACATGAACTGGGATGAGCTCAATCAAAAAAATGTTGACCGGAAACAATTAGACGCAATAGTTAAAAGCGTGCTGCTGAAAGCGGACGGTATTGCCAACGTACTAACCAATGAAGAGTTGGGTACAGCGGCAGTTCCCGAACCAATAAAATCTATGATGATTAAAGGATATAATGTAAAAAGAAGTGGCGACTATACTGTTGTTATTCAACCAACCTGGAAAGGCGGAAGCATAAAAGGCGCCACACACGGCACATGGTATCCTTATGATGCGCATATTCCATTGGTGTGGATGGGCTGGAAAATAAAACCAGGCTATACCAACCGTGTAACCGGTATGACGGATATTGCTCCAACAGTAGCAGCATTATTAAGAATACAAATGCCAAGCGGCTCTATTGGTCAGCCTATACAGGAAGTTACGGGAGGAAGATAAGCAACACACCGGACTTAATCATCATAAAATCCCTGCATATTCTTTTACATGCAGGGATTTCACTTTATTTCAGCATTACTTATTTGTAAATGATCATATAACCTGATCTAAAGGCTCTTTCAGAAAGCTTCGATCCATGAGTAGCAATTACCCGGAATTGCTTACATTCAATTTCAATTTACAGGCTATGGCTCGTTACTGGTTTCTTGCTTTCACTAGTGCCGTATTGTATTTGCCTGCCCGGGCACAGAATATCACTACAGAAGCTGACCGTTTTATCAAACTGCTCAATAACGCACAGAAAAGCAAAGCCTTGTTGCCATTCGATACTCCTGAGCGATACAAATTTCACTTTATACCGCTCAATGATCGTAAAGGCATCTCAATGAATGAACTCAATGCAGCTCAGAAACAACAGGTATTTGCCCTGTTGCGTGCCTCACTGAGTAATGCAGCAGTAGAAAAGATAACGGCCATTATGCAGTTGGAGATCTTATTAAAAGAACTGGAACAAAGAGCTGCGGATGATCATTACCGTGATCCCGGAAAATACTTTTTAACCATTTTTGGAACACCCTCTGATTCCGGTGTATGGGGATGGCGTTTTGAAGGACATCATATTTCTTTTAACTTCTCCGCGCATAAAAATTTACTCCTCTCCGGAACACCTTCATTCCTGGGATCCAATCCTGCGATAGTACAATCCGGGCCGCAAAAGAATAAAGAAATTTTAAAAGAGGAAACAACTGCGGGTTTCGAACTCCTGCATAGTCTCTCAGCGCCTGAATTGAAAAAAGCAATCATAAATACAACAGCGCCATCCGATATAATAACTGGTGCTTCGCGTAAAGCGATGATTGAACAAGCGGAAGGAGTACGTTATACAGAGCTGGGTGCAAAAGCACAACTATTATTTCTGCAGCTCCTGGAGGTTTACCTGGATCGCTATAAAAAAGAATTGTCCGGCAGAATGCTGCAGGATATTAAAAACGCCGGCTTGGAAAATCTCCGGTTTGCCTGGGCCGGATACCGGCAAAGAGGTATCGGAAAACCCTGTTATTACCGCATTCACGGACCAACTATTATTATTGAATACGACAATACCCAGAATAATGCGAACCATATTCATACGGTGATCCGTGATCTGAAAAATGATTTTGGAGAAGATGCTTTATTGGAACATTACAAAAACGGGCATCATAAAAAAAAGCCCTGATCTTTTGTATAAAACCAAAAATCCCTGCATAATACTATCATCATGCAGGGATTTTCTTAGAAAAGAAAATGTTCCTGTTTAAGTTGGTTAAAAAACAACCTGCTATTTTGCTTTAGCTATAGGCTCTTCTTCTTTCATTTCCACAACATCAGCAACAGTGCCTTCTCCAACATGACACTGACCTTTAAAAGTAACCGTAGGTTCAACCTGCAGTTTACCGGCACTGATATTACCTTTAATAATTGCCTTACCCCTAAGGTTTAACAGGTCTTTGATCAGGATTTTACCGCTTACTTTACCCAGAATATCGGCTTGCTGGCCTTCCACATCTCCTTCAATCACTCCTTCAGCGCCAATCAGCACCTTTGCCGAGCCTGAAATATTACCTTTAAGCGTACCATCAATCCGGATATCACCATTACTTATAATATCACCTTTAATTATTGTACCCGCACCAATAAGGCTTGTGCTTGAGGAAGATGGGTTAATTTCAATGTCAGACCTGGATTTTGATGAAAACATAGTTATTGGTTTTTAGTGAATTAATCTTCGGTTTTATCTTCCTTAGGTATGGTTAACAGGGTTGTATCTGTAATAATAGCTGTAGTATTTCCTTTTAATACATTTTGAATATTCTCAAAGTATTTATCTCTGTATTTCATTTCCTGCTGTAACGAATCAACCTGCATTTTCAATGTTATCAACTCCCTTCGCTCCGATCCGCTTCCATAACCCGGCACATAATACCTCAGCGGCGTAAATACCAGCAAAGCAACGGTTAAACCTACCAGTAACACAAAAATTGTGCACAAAGTAATATATACGCTCAATCTCGAAAGCCTCAGCGTAACAACCTCTTCATAGGTATCATCATTCATAATCACCATCCTGTACCTGTTCCTGAGCCGTTGAAGCGTTGCGTCTGCGTCGAATATTTTTGCCATTATCAGTTATTTCTGTTAAAAATAACCACTTTGACCAAGTTGTAAGAACTTATACTTGAAAAAATGTACAATTGAAATAATTTCGCTGAAAATTAGTTTATTATACTACCGAACTACAACTTCATGTCCTATCGTAAAAAAGCTTTAACGACATTGGTTCTCTTTTTATTTTGTTGTGGTTTTATTTCATCTGCAATAGCACAAAAAGATGCTACACTGGATGTAAAAAAACCCGAGAAATATGAGAAACGTATATTAGGTTCGGATAAAACCTTTACTACAAAGTATAACATTCCACGCAGGCTGATGCAGGGGATGAGCACACATTACAATTTCTTTTTTAACGGTGAGATTAAGTTAAATGATATAATTACAGGAGCCAAGCAGGCTTTCAGGGATGACTATACAGAACTATTACCGTTTTACAATTATACTTTAGAAGCTACCGCAGCCCAAAAAACCGAGCTGGACTCAGTGTTGCAAAAGTGCAACGCTGCTATTCTGCTGCACGATTTAAGAAACGAGTGGATTGATGATATGTATTTCTTAATGGGCAAGGCATATTTTTTTAAAGACCAGATGGACTCCGCGGGCATCACCTTTCAGTATCTCAATTATTATTTTCAACCTAAGAAACCGGAAGAACTGGGATTTAAGAAATTTGTAGGCAGCAACCTGAATGATGAGGGTAATGTATATAACATCTCTACCAAAGAAAGAAAAGGTGTTGTTCAAAAAGTATTTAGCGAACCCCCAAGGCGCAATGATGCATTGGTGTGGCTGGTCAGAACTTTTATAGAAGACAGTGCGTTCGGGCATGCATCCGGCTTAATCCAGACATTAAAAAGAGATGAGATCTTTCCTGAAAGGTTAAAGCCTTCATTTGAAGAAATGCAGGCGTACTTTTTTTATAAACAAGGCATGTGGGATAGTGCAGCGCATCATCTCATACCTGCATTAAGCAATGCGGAAAATATGGCTGAAAAGGCAAGATGGGAATACCTCATCGGACAATTATTCGCCCTCAGCAAAAACAAAACAGAAGCCAACAAATATTTCGATCTTAGCATAAAACACGCCATTGATCCGGTAATGATGGTATATGCAAGGCTTAATCAAATTAAGCTGGCACATGGAGATGATGACAAAAAAGTTATTGAAGATAATATTCAGGAACTGCTGAAAATGGCCAGGCGTGACAGGTATTATAATTACCGCAACATCATTTATTATATGGCAGCCCAAATGGAAATGGAGCGCGATAATTTTGATGGAGCAAAAACCTGGCTGCTGAAAAGTGTAACCTATAATCAGGAAGACCTGACACAAAAAAACCGTTCATACCTCTACCTCGGAAATCTTGCTTTTGACCATAAACAATATGAACTTGCCGCAAAGGCCTATGACAGCCTTGACGCAGGCAGCCCGCTTATTAAAAATCCTGAAGAAATCGGGCAGAGAAAGGCGGCTTTAGCTGAAGTAATTTCAAGACTGAAGACGATATCTATGCAGGACAGCCTCCAAAAAATTGCGGCCATGCCTGAGGCTGAAAGAGAAAAATTCCTGAAAGCGGCGGCAAAACGGTTACGTAAAGAAAGAGGTCTGAAAGAAACCGATTCTTCGAGCAGTTTCAGTTCTAATAACCCCTATGCCAATAAAGGCGGCGGTGATATGTTTGCCGCTAACGGAAAAGGAGATTGGTATTTTTATAACAACTCCTTAAAATCAAAGGGGTTTTCAACATTCAGAAGCACCTGGGGTACCAGGCCAAATGTTGATAACTGGAGACGCATAACCGATGTTTCAGCCAGGTCAAAATCGCCCAATATCAATCCAGGTGCAAGCCCGGTACCGCTCGACCAGAAAGAAGAACAACTAACCGACATCAGTTATGAAGGATTATTAAAAACAGTTCCGCTTACCCCTGAGGCATTAACTGCATCTAACGATTCTGTTGAATCAGCGCTGTTCTTTCTCGGTAATACATTTAAAGACAAATTTGAAGATTACGGAGAAGCGGTAAAGAAATACGAAGAGTTGCTGAACCGCTTTCCCAATACACCCAACCTGGAGGAAGCGCTGTTCAACCTGAATTACTGTTACACTAAATTAAATCTTCCGGTTAAAGCAAAACAATACAGGGAATTACTGACGCAGCATAACAAGCAAAGCAAATACCTGCGGTTTATTGATGACCCTAAAGCTGCGCTGGAGAGCATTAATAAGCTGCAAACCGATGCCACTAAAAATTACGAAAGGATATATAATATGTTCCTGGAAGGAAATTTTGAGCAGGCTGTTATTGAAAAAATAAAGGCTGACAGCTTATTCGGCAACGTATACTGGACACAGCAGTTATTATACATAGAATCTATTTATTACATTAAACAGCGCGATGACAGCTCTGCTATAAGTGCTTTAAGAAATCTTATAAAGATCAACACCGAATCCGGCATGGCTAAAAAAGCTGAAAATATTATTGATGTTTTAAAACGTCGTGCTTCTATTGAAAAATATCTTACGGATTTAAATATTGAACGTGCCGAAGAAGATGCTGTCACATTACCCGAAGAAAAAAAGCCCGAACAACAGATTGTTGAAAAACAACCGGAACCTCAGTTAAAAGCTCCTGGTAAAGAACAGGTAGCCCAGCGTAAGCCGGAACCTAAAACTACCGATATAACAGCGCCCAAAGCAACCGCGGCAAGGCCTGCTATAGATTCTTCCATGCTTAAAAAACCTGTTGTTAAGCAATCGGGGTTCACCTATAATCCCGCCGAACCGCATTTTGTTGCTATCGTACTCAATAAAGTAGACGTGGTATATGTTAACGAAGTGAGAAATGCATTCAACAGGTATAACCGGGAATCATACAGGGCTCAGCCTATTGAAATAAGCATAGAGGCTTTGGATGATAACAACAAGCTTATTTTAATGTCGGATTTTTCAGATGCCGCAGCAGCGCTCGAATACGTTGAAAGAACAAAAAAAGTAGCAGGTGCGCAGATTGTGCCCTGGCTGGCTGCCGACAAATACTATTTAACTATAATTTCACCGGCAAATCTTGACGTTTTGAGAACAAATAAGAATCTTGACATTTATAAAAATTTTGTGCAGTCAAATTATCCCGGACAACAGTAAAAAATCGTGCATTCGTGGCATTAATTCTAAAATATGCGCATGAAATTTGCAAAACATATACAATTGATATTTTTTAATAATTAATTACAGCTATGGCTAAAGCGAAAAAATATTTGTGGAGAATTTTCTTTATAGGACTGGGGTGTGGCATTCTATTTATCCTCCTGATAAGCTGGGGTGTATTTGGGAAATTACCCTCACTTTCTGAGCTGGAAAATCCATCCATATTATCTGCTTCAGAGGTACTTGCCAGGGATGGAAGATTAATGGGAAAATACTATATCACCGACAGAACAAATGTTCCCTACAAAGATATTTCACCTAATGTGCTGAATGCGCTTGTTGCCACAGAAGACGAGCGCTTTTACAAGCATTCAGGTATTGATGGGCGAAGCCTTGCCAGGGCGGTATTTTATTTTGGTAGTGAAGGGGGTGCAAGTACCATTACACAACAGCTGGCAAAAAACATGCTTGGGCAAGGCAGCAAAAACACACTCTCCAGGATGATTGAAAAGTTGAAGGAAATGATCGTTGCCATTAAGCTGGAAAGAAATTTTACCAAGGAAGAAATCATTGCTTTATACCTTAATACAGTTGAATACAGTGATCATGTATATGGTATCAGGAACGCCTCCAGAACATTCTTTCAGAAAGAGCCCGACAGGTTGAGCGTTGCGGAATCAGCCGTTTTGATCGGGATGCTTAAAGCTACAGGTACTTATAACCCGAGAACAAACCCCAAACAATCGTTAGACAGAAGAAACACCGTAATAGACCAGATGGTGAGGAATAATTATATAACTGCTGCCGAAGCTGCTAAAATAAAAACTACGATCATTGATCTGAAATACGAAAAAATGACGCAGAACACCAACCTGGCTCCTTATTTTATTGATGTTTTACGCAACGATCTGAGGAAATGGTGCAAAGAACATAAAAATCCAAAAACCGGTGAACCGTATGATATTTACAAAGACGGGTTAAAAATTTATACAACCATTGATCCCCGTATGCAATTGTATGCAGAGATGGCAGTGGCGAGACATATGCCAAACCTGCAAAAGGTTTTTGACAACCAGAAAAATATTAAAGATGGCAGTGTGTGGAAAACAAAAGATGGTAAAGCTGTTCTGGAAAAAGCTATGAAGTCGAGCGATCGCTGGCAAAAGATGAAGGATGATGATATTAAAGAAGCCGATATACGCAAGGCATTTAATGAAAAAGTGCAGATGAAAGTATTTGCATGGAACAGCAAACGGGAAAAGGATACCATAATGTCGCCCCTGGATTCTATTAAATACTGCAAGCAAATGCTGCAGGCATCTTTTGTAATAACAGATCCGCTTACCGGCGAAGTAAGAGCATGGGTTGGCGGTATTGATTTCAAGACTTATAAATATGATCACGCCAACTATTCAACCAAAAGACAGGTAGGCTCTACATTTAAGCCTATTCTGTATACACTTGCCATCATGAATGGTTACACGCCTGAAACGCCTATTCCGCTCGACCCGGTCAATCTTGGCGGAAAGATAATTGCAGATAAAAAATATACAGGAACGCGTCCGCTGAGTTATTGTCTTGCAGCTTCCATAAATACTGCCGCTGCCAAATTAATGAATGAAATAGGTGTAAACAGAACGGTTGAATTTGCGCACCAGGCAGGTATACAAAGTAAAATACCTCCCTACCCTTCTATTGCGCTTGGCGCCGCAGATCTTTCACTGCTGGAAATGGTAGGCGTATATAGCATGTACCCTGGCGGAGGAATGCATACTGATCCCATTTATATTTCCAGGATTGAAGATCGCAACGGCAATGTACTGGAAGCTTTTAATACAACACATAAAGAAGTGATCAGCGAAGCTGACGCTTATATTATGACCAGGATGATGCAGGGTGTAGTAGATTTCGGTACGGGTAAATCTATGCGGAGCGCATATAACATAACAAGCGAAATAGCAGGTAAAACCGGCACCACCAACAATAACGCTGATGGTTGGTTTATGGGATTTACCCCTCAATTATTAGGTGGCGTATGGGTTGGAGCTGATGACCCGATATTGCGTATTTCAAACAACTATGTTGGACAGGGCGCCCAGATGGCAATGCCTATATGGGCCTATTTTTTCCAGGAAATATATAAGGATAAAACGCTGAGTATTGATCCTAAACAAAGATTTGTAGTACCGGCAAGCATCAAGAGTGAAATGATACAGGATTGGAGCGAACCTGCAACAGATACTCCATTTGTTGAAGGTGAGAATGCAGGACAGAGCGAATCCAACCAGTATATTGACGTTCCTGTTAGCGATGGAAGGGAAAGGGTTCCTACTGAATCCAAGCTTACTTCAGAAGAAGAAAAGATAAAAATGGAAGCGCAGGGCAATAAAAAAGAAGAAAAGAAAACTGATTCTTCAACCGGCGAAAAGAAAAAAGGCTTTTTTAAACGCCTGTTTGGAAAAAAAGATAAAAATTAGCAGCTACTGCTAAAACAAATGCTTTATCGTAATTGCCCTGGTACAATAGTATTATTCTCTTACTGCTTAATTGCCGCATGCACTTACTCTGCCAAAAGTAGCCAGCGTTTGTTGAAAAAGGCTGAGGCAAACGCTCCATATGATGTAATAGTTGTTCCGGGCATTCAATTTGAAAACAACCAGTGGGATACCGTTATGAAAGGACGTGTATACTGGTCAAAATTTTTGTTTGATAAAGGCATTGCCCAAAATATAATATACTCGGGCGCCGCGGTATATACACCATATTGTGAGGCAGAAATAATGGCTATGTACGCTGAAGCTATTGGTATTCCCAAAGCAAATATCTATACGGAGACCAAAGCAGAGCATAGCACTGAAAACATATTTTACGGGTATAAAAAGGCATTGCAACTCGGTTTTAAAAAAGTCGCGCTGGCATCAGACCCTTTTCAAACAAAAATGCTCTGGAAATTCATCCGCAAAAAAGTGAGTAAAGATGTTGCAATAATTCCTTTTGTAACTGATACTTTAAAAATGTTGCAGCCGGCTATGATCACTCCTTCTATTCCTTATGAAAAAGCATTTAAGGAAGATTTTATTTCAATAAAGGAAAGAGACGGCTTTTGGCGCCGGCTCCGGGGCACCATCAGGGGAAATATAGATACAACGGCCTATCGTTAACCAGCAGAAACAAACCTGTCGTCAACTGTGAGACGTGAAAAGTGAGAGGTTACTACCAAAACACTGATAGCTGAAAGCCGATAGCTCACAGCCCGCCGCTATTCCCCGCTCACAATCCTGCGGTGATAATTAATTTGCCCGGTATGATAATTCAAATGCCCGAGCAGGTGCAACAAAAAGTAAGCTGTATTTGTTTTTTCATCAATTACAGGCAGTGGATAATCTTTTTGCAGATCATTTTTAGAGAGCTGTTCCAGTGTATCGGTTACTACCGCACGTGTAATTTCAATATCTTCCAACAGTTTGCCTCTTGGTACATTCTTCAAACGAAATTCCGCATCGCGGTTACGTACAAAGCCAGAATCGCCCAGTACGGCGCCAATGTAATGCTGGAGGTTTCCGGTAAGATGAAGACAAAGATTACCGCCGCTGTTGGTAATGCCTTCTTTAACCTGCCACAATAATTCGTCTTTGGGATATAAAGTAATTTCTTCTTTTAACTTATCGAGATCTTTCTGAAAAAGCGGAATAAGATGTAAAGTGATCATGATTTTTTCATTGATATACTGTGCGATTATGAACGCAATATCAGCATTTAAATTATCAGAAATAAATTTTTGTATTTACCTGTTTTGAACTTTATTTGAAAAATCCAGCTTTCAGCATTGATCATATGCTATTAAAATAAAAGTATTTTTCCGGAACGCCTTTTTCAATATTTATCCCGGCAAGTTTTTACATTCATGAGTATTTAAAAAAATTTACCTACTCTTTATATTCTTTTAAAGAACACTTAATAATGAAAAGAATTTCAGGTTTTCTGCTGCTTACCTGCTTAACTACATCAATATACGCGCAGTCTCCTGTAATTGAACAATCGCTGATTTTTCCGCTGCAGGCGCAGCATGCACATGGCAGCAGCCTTGTTGAATTACCTAACGGAGATTATTTAGCCGCATGGTTTTTAGGCAGCGGTGAAAGAACTGCTGACGATGTAAAGATTATGGGAGCAAGGTTAATAAAGGGTAAGCAGAAATGGAGCGAACCCTTTCTGCTCGCCGATACTCCCGGCATTCCAGACTGTAACCCTGTGCTCTTTCTGAATAAATCCGGAACACTATTTTTAGTATGGATTGCAGTACAGGCAAACGAATGGGAATTTTCAATTATAAAGTATAAGCAAGCCAGGGATTATTTAAAACCAGGCGCCCCGGTTTGGAGCTGGCAGGACAATATTTTGCTGAAACCGGGAAATGATTTTGCGGAAGAGGTAAAAGCCCGTTTAAAAGAATTGCCCGGTAACGGGCACGGATGGAGCGCTTATGCTCCCCCATATGACAACATGATCATAGATGCCGCGAATGATTTAAAAAAACGCAGTATTGGATGGATGACGAGAATTAAACCGGTAATTACATCCACCGGGAGAATATTGTTACCCTTATATTCCGATGGATATAATTTTTCCATTGCTGCTATTTCAGATGATGATGGTGAAACATGGAAGCCTGGTTTACCTATTGTAGGGAGAGGTCCTATACAACCCGCGTTTGCGCAAAAAAGAGACGGCACTTTAGTTGCCTACATGCGGGATAGCGGTGATGAGCCTGCCAGGGTACAGATAAGTGAATCAAAAACCAATGGACAAAGCTGGACAGTGGCCCGTAAAACAGATATTCCTAATACGGCAAGCGTTGAAATTTGTGTTTTACGTGATGGAAAATGGGCATTCCTTGGTAATGATATTGATGATGGGCGATACCGGTTAAGCCTGTATCTATCTGACGATGAAGGGAAAACCTGGAAATGGAGAACCGCTATTGAAAATCATGAAAAAAACGAGGGCGGCTATTCTTATCCCTCACTTATACAGGGAAAAGATGGATTTTTGCACATGACATACTCTTATCACAACGACAAAAAAGTAAAATCTGTTAAATATGTTGTGGTAGATCCGGCAAGAATACTGCAATAAATACCTGTTTTATATTAAAACTGAGCTTTTATTATTCATAAACAGCCGCTTTTAAGCATAAAAAGCCTCCGAAAGCCTTGCCATTTCTGCATTTTTGCCTACCTTTGCCGTCCCAATTTTTTAAAAGCATTGGGTTTATATCATGTCAGATAATCAAATTGTTAACTCAAACGCTGATGTTCAGGAGGCTGCAACCGCACCTACAGCGATAACAAATCAACCTGCACAGGTACCGGCCGAACCGGAAACTGCTCACGACGATTTCGACTGGAGCATTGACAAACGCAACGTATCTTCTTACAAAAAAGAAGAAAAAGAAAAGTACGATGCAGTATACGAAAGCACTTTTAAGACCATTACAGATAATGAAATGGTGGAAGGTGTTGTAGTAGGCCTTACTAAAACCGATGTTGTAGTAAACATAGGTTTCAAAAGCGATGGATTGGTTTCATTGAACGAATTCCGCGATCTGCCAGGCTTGAAAGTAGGTGATACTGTTGAAGTAATGGTAGTAGAAAAAGAAGACAGGGAAGGACATCTTCATCTTAGCCGCAAACAGGCACGCATTACCCGTGCATGGGAGCGCATAGTTGAAATACACAAGACAGGCGAAGTGGTGACCGGTGTTGTTACCAGCAAAACAAAAGGTGGTTTGATTGTGGATGTGTTTGGTATGGAAACCTTCTTACCAGGTTCACAAATTGACGTTAAGCCTGTAACTGATTACGATCAGTTTGTTGGTAAAACAATGGAGTTTAAAGTGGTTAAGATCAACGAAACCATTAAGAACGCTGTTGTATCTCACAAAGCCCTTATTGAAAGCGATATTGAAGCACAACGCGCTGAGATCATCAGCAAGCTTGAAAAAGGCCAGGTACTTGAAGGTACTATCAAGAATATTACCGACTTCGGTGCATTCCTTGATCTTGGCGGCTTAGATGGTCTGTTATACATCACTGATATCAGCTGGGGCCGCATAAGCCATCCGAGCGAAGTGTTGAAAATGGATCAGAAGCTGAATGTGGTTGTGCTTGACTTTGATGATGATAAAAAACGCATCAGCTTAGGCTTGAAACAGCTTACTCCTCACCCATGGGATACATTGCCTGAAACCATCAGCGAAGGAAAAGTAGTAAAAGGAAAAGTAGTGAACATTGAAGATTACGGCGCTTTCCTTGAAATACTGCCTGGTGTTGAAGGTTTGGTTCACGTAAGTGAAATTACCTGGGCTAATACTCCTATCAATGCTAAAGAATTCTTCAAATTAGGTGATGAGCACGAAGCTAAAGTGGTAACGCTTGATAAAGATTCACGTAAGATGAGTCTTTCTATCAAACAGCTTACTCCTGATCCCTGGAATGAGATCGAAAGCAAATACCCGGTTGAAAGCCGTCATAAAGGACTGGTGAAAAACATTACGCCTTACGGTGTGTTTGTTGAGCTTGAGCCAGGTATTGGTGGCATGATCCACATCAGCGATCTTAGCTGGCTGAAACGCTTTAACCACCCGAGTGAGTACACTAAGGTTGGCAGTGAAATCGACATTATCATCCTCGGTATAGATAAGGAAAACCGCAAATTACAGTTGGGCCACAAACAGTTGGAAGAAGATCCCTGGAATGCGTTACAGGATACCTTCGCTGTTGGAAGCATACACGAAGGCACTGTAATCAAGAAAGATGATAAAGGCGCAGTAGTTCAGTTACCTTACGGACTGGAAGGTTATGCACCTGCACGTCACCTCTTTAAAGAAGATGGCAAAACAGTTGGTGCAGATGAAACAATACAGTTTGTGGTAATTGAATTTGACAGGAACGAAAAACGTATACTGTTAAGCCATACACGCATTTGGGAACAGGCTAAAGCTGACGAAAAAGAAGCAGAGAATAAAGAGAGAAAAGCTGAAGCTGCTAAAACCAAAAAAGCAGTTAAAGACATCCAGGGCAAGGTTGAAAAGACCACACTCGGAGATCTTGGCGTACTCGCTGAACTGAAAAAGAAAATGGAGCAGGGCGGAGAAGAAAAATCCGCTGAATAAATTCCTGGCAGAGACAAAGCATGCTTTGTCTCTATCCACAAATAAGAAATCCGCCTGGTGTATAGCCGGCGGATTTCTTTATTTGTGAATCAAGCATTCCAAATGCACATCCTCATATTCTGCTGGTTTACTGCATCGCTTATCCTGTATTCCAAGCTTCTGTTTATACATCATTAAACTATATTAAAAAACTCCAAAATCTGGTATGGCCTTTTGACTACAAGGCTGAAAAAAATATAGCATATAACATACCTACAAAGAATGGAAACACAGCATACACACGTTGTAAATAACGGTTAAGGAATATCTCAATCGTTCTCTCAAACACCTGTTAATTCAATAACAGAAAGTAATTAAATTTTTGCTTTCAGGATAACAATAAAATAATTTTATTATTTAATATAAAAATATTTAGCTTTATTATCGGTTTCAGCCATGCATTGTTGTTTTATTTTTTCAGATTCAACAAGCCCGTCAAAATCCAACCAGTTAAACAAGCATTTTCTCTAAATTCAGTCTCAACCGGTTATATTTTCTTTGCTGTAAAAAAGAAATCCATTCCTGTTTAAAATACATCATCATCCGACAGAAGTAAAGTTCAGCCCAAATCTAAAAATGATGAGAGTACTGTTATGCTTGCTGGCAAGACATTTTATATTCCTTTTACTGGTTATAATTGTCTTTGCCTTTTCTAATGTCATCCTGCATCTTATCCTTGATAACTGGGGAATTGACTACCGTTTTTTTAAAACCCTTTACGAAACATTTGATTCTATTATTTATCTGGCTGATAAACTATTGTTCAAAACAGGCTACAAGCCTAATTCTCATACAGGAGTACCAACAGACAGTTTATTTGCCGTTTTATTTCTTATACTCAGTATCGCAGTTGTTCTGCTGATATCTATTATCTGGACATTTATAGAACGGAACCACGTCAAGGAAGCCAATAAAAGATTGGATAACTATGATCTGAAAACAAGGGAAGTAGTAAGAATTGTATTGGCCCTGATAATGTTTCATTACGGAATTATCAAACTATTTTTAAGGCAAATGCCTCCTAATTCTATTGTGCAACTTTTAACCCCGTTCGGATATTACAATAAGCATGAGCTAATGTGGTCGTTTATAGGAGCTTCTAAAACTTTCCAGTTCTTTCTTGGGTTTTCAGAATGCTTATGCGCAACATTATTGCTATTCAGAAAAACATCACTGCTTGGATTAATGACCTGTTTTGCCATTACACTCAATATTTGTGTGATGAACTTTTCTTATGATGTACCAGCCCGGTTGCTGGCTTGTTTGGTAATGACTATGATTGTGTATTTATTAACACCATACGTGAAAATTTTATACAAAATTCTTATCCAGGGTAATGTTGCACGAATAACTTTTCCCGATCGTCAAAAAAACCTGAAAATCAGTTTATCAGTAAACAAGCTGCTCAGTATACTGATTTTGTTAATACTTGGCACGAATACTTTTTTTACATATTCCAGGATTAATAACAGAAATAAGCTTCCTCCTATCCGGGTTTATCATGCTGATGTCACCTCTCAAACAGCGCTTTCTGAAAATACTATTATAAAAAATAACATATGGGACCTGGCATTTTTTAAACCAGATAATACACTAACTGTTATCTACACAAAAGGGAACAGAACGAACTTTAAATACAGTATAGATTCAGCAGCAGGCAGTCTTTCTTTATTCCGATATGCCTATTTCAACGACAGTCTTCCACTACAGGTATATAAAATTAAGAGGCTTCAAAACGAAAATATAGCACTTCATTCCACAATTGATTCTACTACTATCAACCTTCAGGTTGTTTCACCATCTATTTTTGATTTTGAAATTAATAGTAACCGGAAATGGACGGAGAAATTACCGGTTTATTCCATTAAATAATTCCTGACCAATTAAACAACAGGAAAGTTCAACTTCAAAAGTTTAATCAGATTGTCCGGCTATCCGGTACGGTTACAATGCCATTTTGTTCAATATTTCTAAATTAAAATCGTGAAGAGTATGAAGTTTTATATCCGCCGCTCCCCATTTTTCAAGATTGTAATGACCAGGAGCTGGCACTACAACACATTTCATGCGTGCCGCCTTCACTGCTATCATTCCGTTAAATGAATCTTCAAAACAAATACATTGAGCGGGTGAAACACCTAATTGCATGGCGCAATTAAGATATACTTCAGGATGTGGTTTACCATATTGTAATGCTTCGGCAGAAGTTATGCTACTCAGGTAGTGCCGGATATTTAATTTATCGGCAACAATATTTGCCAGCTTTATGGGCGAAGATGTAGCGATTGCCATCCTGAATCCCCTGTCCTTAAAAAAAGCAAATATTTCAGGTACCCCGGGCATGGCAACGCCATGTTTTTCAATTTTATCAATGGCTTTATTAATAATACCTGTTACCGCGTTGTTCGCATACTGTTCTTCTATCTTAAAAAAGTTGAACCAGTGCGCTATCCACTCCACAGTACGCAAACCCGTGGAACTATGGTACTGCTCAGGCGTAAGCTCAATATTAAATTCCTTTAAAAGCTCGGCTCCTGCTTCCTCCCATAAAGGCTCTGAATCAATAAGAAGCCCATCCATATCAAATATAACTGCATCTGATTTCATGGCGCAAATATAGAGCAGGGTAATATATTATGGAGGTTCTTTTCTACCTAACCGCACAAAATCAATAGAAACACAGGATAGGATAGCGTGGGTAAGTCCTGTTATTAAAGCTTATTATCCGTGTATTCTGTGTATAATACAGGCAGCAAACTATTTATGTGCTATGCGATAAAGTAATATCATTTTTCCTTATCAAACTGCTTTAATATTTTTTGAGCTCTCGACTTAAAAGCGGCAGTTTCATGAGGGATCTGATCCTGGATAGTAAGTTTTAACTCAGGTATGATTTCGGGGTATTGCTTTGCAAGATTTGCAAGCACTGTTAAACTGAAAGCCTTTACTGCAACCATCTCTTCCGGGTCAGCTATGTATTGAAAACATAGGTCCATTATCACGCCATGCAAAGATTTTGGTATTTCAACAGCCTGTAAAAGCCTGATGGTATTTCTTCTCACAGCATTATGTATACCTGGCTTTTTCAGGTTCAGGATTATTTTTTTCAAATGCTTTTTAATGAGTTCAGGATGAGCGATTACACTATAGCTTAATGGCCACGCTGCTCTTTGCACAACGCGGTATTCATCATTAAAAAAAATAGCTATCAGCGCATCAAACCTTTTTTGATCCTTGCCGATATACTTTACAATGTATTCACATTGTTTTTTTGAATGTTCCTTTAAAATAGCTGCTTTTAAATCCATAATATTAACTCCCAATTTACGAAAACGATTGTGTGATTTTTTAAGATTATTCAATTTATAGCCGCGGGGTTTGTTGTTTTCCTATACTTTTAAATAATTTCGAATGATGCTTAAAAATGTACTTCAGGAATTTGGCCTTACCGCTCCGGAACTGGAAGTAATTCCTTTCGGGTCCGGATTGATCAATCATACCTGGAAAATAAATCAAAACAACGGCAAGGCTTATATTCTCCAACGGATCAATCATAATGTTTTTAAAGCTCCGCAAGACATTGCATATAACATACGATTGATAGGTTCCTATCTTGCAAAGCAATATCCCGAATACTTTTTTGTACGCAATGTATTTACAAATAAGGGTGATGATATTCATTTTGTAGAAGGAGAAGGGTATTTCAGGCTTGTACCTTTCGTAAAACAATCGCATACGGTAGATGTGGTTCAAACCCCCGGTCAGGCTTTTGAAGCAGCCAGGCAATTCGGAAGATTTACACATGTACTGAATGATTTTCCCGTATCACAGTTAAAAGTAACCATTCCTGATTTTCATAATCTCACACTACGTTATAACCAGTTTATACAATCGTTGCAGAGTGGAAATAAAGAAAGAATAACAGAGGCGCAGGAAGAAATTGCCTGGTTAGAGCAGAAACATTATATCGTGGAAAGATTCGAAGCGATGAAAAATAACCCTGATTTCAAAATCAGGGTAACGCATCATGATACAAAGATCAGCAACGTATTGTTTGACGATAATGATAAGGGCATATGCGTGATAGATCTCGACACAGTTATGCCGGGTTATTTTACAAGTGACGTGGGCGATATGATGCGTACCTGCCTGTCGCCAGTTAGTGAAGAAGAAAAAGATTTTTCCAAAATTGAAATACGGAACGAGTATTATAAAGCAATAGTGCAGGGATACCTTGCCGGCATGGAAGGTGATTTAAGTGAAGCTGAATGCAAAAGCTTTTTTGACGGAGGTTGTTACCTGATATATATGCAGGCCTTACGTTTTGTAGCAGATTATATAAACAATGATGTTTATTATGGATCAAAATACCCCGGTCATAATTTTGTAAGGGCAAAAAACCAGATTATTTTATTAAAGCGACTGCTTGAAAAAGAAGAAATGCTGAGAGCTATAGCGTAGCTATCCCTCCCGGCATCTTATTAATGTGTAAGGTGTAACATTATCAATGTGAACATCCGCAGCCATGTCCGCAACTTCCGTCTCCCTTGTGCTCGTGCTGATGGTGCGTATGTGCATTATGCACGTGCCCGTGTGAAATTTCTTCGGTGCTGGCCTCCCGGATATTTTTAATGGTTACAGCAAACTGCAATGTTCTTCCTGCAAAAGGGTGATTACCATCCAGGATGATCTTATCCCCATCAATATCCGTAACAATCAATTCCTGTCCATCGGAAGCCTGAACCATAGAACCCAATTGCAACCCATCTGCTCCTTCAGGAAATTGCTGACGGTCCACTTCAAACACCAGCTCTGGATTAAAGTCTCCATAAGCTTCACCGGGCGTAAGTGTTACTTTCTTTTCTTCAGCTATTTTCAAACCTGCAAGTGCATTTTCAAGTCCGGTAAGAATATTACCGTGACCATGCAGGTATTCAAGCGGTTCAAATTCCAGATTGCCGTCAACAATATTACCGGCTTCATCGCTGGCGGTATATTGAATGCTTACTACCTTATCTTTTTCAACAACCATATTTTATTTTTATTGTGTTACTGTAAAATTGATCTTCCTTGCAAGCCAGCTTTGTTTTACAGGAATGATCCAGCTTTGTTCAAGCTCCTGTTTTGTTTGCACGGTATTATTGAAATATAATGTATCCGGTTGAACGAAACCATTTTCAGCCGCATACTGAATTTGCGGTAAAGGCAACAGTTCTATTTTATCATTTTTTATAAATGCCAGTAATTGCCTGTCGAATAAAGCAATATTGAACCGCTGCTCCAGGTCCTTTATTACTCTTACAGAGCTATCGGTACTGCAGCCGCTTACACCGGTTTGTGTTTCATCAGCCATCAATATAACAAATTGCCCGTAGAATATAGTTGCAAACCCTTTTACAGGCGAGCCATGCGCATTCCATTTACCAACAAATTCATTCAGAATTTCTTCTGTTGCCAATACTTCAGAAAGCATAAACTTCCTGTTTGCCTGGTAAATCCACACCCTGGAAAGGGGGTCAAAATCTTCGGGAAGTAATTGTTGATAGTGTAAATCCATCCTGCAAAAATACGGAAAGGATTGGAAAAGCCTACCGCGTGTACGTATTTCAAATTTTCAATGCATATTGGTTTGCACCTACCCCTTTGTTCCCACCACGAAGCAGAACAATAGTTAAAATACCTACAGGCTATTTGGCGGAGGAGTCCCGATCTTCCTTTCAATTTCTACCAGTTCCGCCTTTCGCATTTCATCGCTGTTATATAGCCCTTTTCCCAATAATTTAAGGTCATCATTTGAAAACGTCTCAATCCGGTTCAGGTCAAATTCGTTTAAAAACACATCGCTCACATTCCAGGCACTCAGTTTGCCCCGGTAAAATATCACTTCATCTTTGGTTACCTCAGCCACCCTGAAATACCTTACAGTTCGGTTATTGTTATAATCTGTATACCTGATTTTGTATATGTCGCCGGTGCGGGGCTGATTGAGCAACAGCGCGATGCTCTGCTTTCTTTCTTTGTTTACATAACGAATGTAAAAGAACAGGAATAAGCCTATCGCCAACGCAAGAATCAAAATGTTTTTTCCGTAACGCAAAAGATTTGAAATTTTAGATTTTAGGGTTTCCGGTTTTCTTTTTATATATGGTATCTTTCACATTTCCATACACTCGCATTTCCACATTTGCTCCACATTTTTAAATTCATTAATTCTCAAATTATTCCATCGCCATTGCTACTAACTCTGCAATATCCAGCACTTTAGTGTCTTCTTCTTTCTCTTTACTTTTCACGCCATCCGTAAGCATGGTATTACAAAAGGGACAGGCAGAAGCAATAACTGCCGGATTAACACTCAGAGCCTCTTCTGTTCTTTCAGTATTTATTCTTACTGTTCCCTTCTCCTCCTCTTTAAACATTTGCGCGCCACCGGCGCCGCAGCATAAGCCTTTACTTTTACAGCGTTTCATTTCAACCAGTTCGCTATCCAAAGCTTCCAGCACTTTTCTTGGTGCTTCATATATATTATTGGCGCGTCCCAAATAGCAACTATCGTGATAGGTGATCCGTTTCCCCTTAAAACCTCCCTCCTCTTTCATTTTTATCTTTCCTTCATCAATCAATTGCTGCAAAAATGTGGCGTGATGTGTTACTTCGTAATTGCCACCCAGTTCCGGATATTCATTTTTGAATGTGTTAAAACAATGTGGGCAGGCAGTTACTATTTTCTTAATGTTATAATTATTCAACACCTGAATATTCTGGTATGCCATCATCTGGAATAAAAACTCATTGCCGGCTCTGCGTGCAGGATCTCCTGTACAAAGCTCTTCCTTCCCCAAAACAGCATATTTAATGCCTGTTTTATTGAGGATAGTAGCAAACGCCTTAGTAATTTTTTGTGCACGCTGGTCAAAGCTGCCGGCACAACCTACCCAAAAGAGTATTTCAGGATTTTCCTGGTTTGCAAATAATTCTGCCATTACCGGAACATGCATAGGCAATAATTTGTTTCAAAGCTAAACGAAATTTATTACTATCCTATTGCAACCGCTAAAGTTACCAGGGTAAACGCATCTAAATTAGTTTAAGCTATTCACAAATGTGTATAACGAGGCTGGTTTTGGAAAAAGTCTGAAAAGTTATCCTGAAATGATTTTAGGATATGGACGAAGGCCGATATATGCATTTAAAAAATGTTATCATTCTTTGATGACTTAACTGTTCCGAAAGTCGATCGCACTATATTACATTCCGTAAAAGATATAATTGGCATCACTATTTTATGCGGTAATAAGCGGCTGTAATGACTGGGATGAGATAGCGTTTTACGGACAATAGAAATCCTATTGACTTAAACAGTTTTTAGCGTTGCCCAATAGCATTCCATCATATAATACCTTCAACCGTGTTTTTGCTGCTCCTGGTCTGCATGAACTCCAGCATTGCTTTATATCGTGGGTTCAGGGTCTTGCCCAAATTACGAATACACGTGTTGTGAGCATTGATGGTAAACGGTTAGGCAATAGTGGAGTTGAAGGCAAAAGGAATTTATACGTATGGCCTGTGCCTGGTGCAATGCCTGCAATATGGTTCTGGGTCAGGTAAAGATCGATGAGAAAAGCAATAAGATCACTCCTATTCCTGCATTGCTGGATTTATTAGCACTGGAAGGGGCTATTATTAACATAGATGCAATGGATTGTCGGCAACAAATTGCTGAAAAGATAATTGATCATAAAGCAGATTATGTACTTGCAGTAAAGGAGAACAAGCCCCATTTACTTGATGATAATAAAAGAAGCCTTTGAACAAACAACTGATGCCCAAAGCCACACATCACCCGCGACATTGGAGTATTGAGAATAAACTTCATTGGAGCCTTAATGTTACTTTCAAAGAAGACTTAAGCTCTAAAAGGCAGGTAATGCCGCATAAAATTTTAGCACAATTACTAAAGTGGCTCTTAATCTGCTAAAAAAATAATAAATCAAAAAAATGAGTGTAAAGAGAAAGCGATTACTATGTTCATAGAACAATGATTTTCTTGCACATACTGTTTTTAGGCAAATTTAGATGCGTTTGCACTGAAGTTCATTCAAGATAGTTCAATAGCCGGTAATCTTACGTTAATACGTAATCTTCCTTTATAAGACAATATAGTCATAGGATCGCATGGCGCCATATCGCAAATGGATAAAATACTGCTGTCTTTTAAAAGAGGGTCACAAAGACGCAGTGAGCATCCCGACCATTACAAAGACCATTTAAAAAAGCTAAACAAATTCAGACCTGATGAATATTTTGACCTGAAAGACTTTATCAGGCCATAATTAATAAAATATTCAAAATCAACTTCCTCACCTCAAAATAATTTTGCTCTATATTTACCCTCTTTAACCAAACATTGAAAGAATGCCATCAGGTATTTTTGCCATTCTGGATGATATAGGCGCATTAATGGACGATGTAGCAGCAGCAAGTAAAATCGCTACACGTAAAACAGCAGGAATTTTAGGAGACGATTTAGCAGTGAACGCAGAAAAGGCCACAGGGTTTCTTGCCTCCCGCGAAATACCCGTGCTTTGGGCAATTACCAAAGGATCGTTTCTGAACAAGCTTATTATTGTTCCCATTGCCTTACTACTCAATGCTTTTTTTCCTGTTGCCATTAAAATAATTTTGGTGCTGGGGGGATTTTATTTAGCCTACGAAGGTGTAGAAAAAATTATAGAATACCTGTTTCACCGTTCACCTAAGAAACATTCTGTTATAGAGCAGGAAACAGAAGACAATGCTGCAATCGCGGAAAAAAATAAAATAAAATCCGCTGTTACAACTGACTTCATTCTTTCGGTTGAGATTGTAATTATAGCATTAGGAGCGGTTTCAGACAAAACACTGGCAATACAAATTGTAGCTGTTTCTGTTGTTGCCATTCTTGCTACGATAGGTGTGTATGGACTGGTTGCATTGATTGTAAGAATGGATGATGCCGGCCATAAACTTATAAAACAGTCAAACGGCAAAGGAGCTTTATCACAATTTGGTAAATTATTAGTTAAATCGCTACCGGTTGTTATTAAGCTTTTAGCGATTATTGGCACTATTGCATTATTGTTGGTTTCCGGAGGTATATTTGTTCACAACATTGATTACCTGCATCATGCATTTCCGGAGGTGCCGTCAATCATTAAAGAACTTGGCATTGGTTTTATTGCAGGGTTAATAGTGGTGATAATAGTGGCGGGGATAAAAAAAATCATTTCGGCTATCAGGAAGTAAGACTCACTTATAAAGCTAACTATAAATATGTCTCTGTTCATTTCCATATGTATTGGCATTGGGTTAGCTGCAAGCAGCGGCTTCAGGATTTTCATTCCCTTACTTGCTGCAAATATTGCAGCACTCACAGGTTTTCATCAGTTTGGTAATGGCTTTGAATGGCTGAATGGATGGACAGCATTCTACATTTTACTTACTGCAAGCATTGCAGAAATCGCCGCATATTATATTCCCTGGCTTGATAATGTTTTAGATCATATCGCAATGCCTGTTGCCGTTGCGGCCGGTACATTATTAAGTGCTTCATTTATATCTGCTGAGTGGGAGCCTGCGCTTAAATGGGGGTTGGCATTATTGGCAGGCGGGGGTACTGCCGGTATTATTCATAGTGGCATGGGGCTTTTGCGTTTGGGCTCCACTGCAACTACAGGTGGACTAGGAAACCCCGTTGTTACCACGGCCGAAAATGGCGCATCAATCGGATTTTCGGTAATGGCATTACTCCTGCCTGTTTTAGCGATAATTGCGGTGCTGGTATTGCTTTTTTTTATTTTACGGAGAAAAAAGCTGAAAGCCGGGATATGAGTCATTTCATGTCTCACAATAAAACATACATCATGTACATTATTTAGCCATATTCATTGTTATCACCGGCTCATTCATCTTTCTTTTACCCCGACGCCGTACGATACTCCTTTTCCGGTAAATTGATTTTATCCATGCTATCAGTCCGAAAATTATACCAGTCAAACCTACCGCGGCAATAATAACAGCAACAACTTCAGATCCGTTACAGGCTATACTACATGCTAATGCTGCCAGTAACGCCGTTAACACAACTCCTGAAAAAATAGCAAGAGCAAGCTTCCAACCTTTATTTTTTCCTGTTCCACTTTCATCGGGCTTCGTTATTACTAATCGCTTTAGTTGCTTCTTCAATCCTGCTTTTAACTTCCGCCATTCTTTTATTGAAAGCTTTTCTTGCTTACCATCCTTACCAGGTACAACCACATTATTATTCCTTTCAGGAAAAACTATACTTGCATGGGCTGAATTATGCAATTGCGAAAACAAATTGGTATTAAATGTAATGATCAGTATAAAAAATGAGCAAAGCGCAATAATAAAATCGTTTATTTTCTGCCTGATATAATAACGGTATTCAAAGTAAACTTTCTTTTGTCGTTTATCGGGATAAATAAACACTGCAACAATGAAAAATAATAAAACAAGACTGAAAGCTTTATCAGAAAAATATATACCCTGCTCCTGCAATTGATTTCCTGTGTATAATGCTAAAAAGAAGAGCACGATTTTAATCAGCAGCATTATCAGCCGGGCTTGCACGGCATGATACATAGCCCATGAGGATATTTTTTTCATAAGCAACCATTTTAATTTCTTACCGGTAACTTTCCTTTTCTAATTTAAGCATAAAAAACAAAATTCCCATCTTTATAAAAACTTGCAGGGTTATTTACAATTGCACGGAATGGGTTGGGTGGAGATTACTATATTATCAAAATATCTTTCCTGATCCTTTACAGCACCTTTATTCCAGTAGTTTTCAAAAAATATCGCATTGATCTTATAGCTGCCGGGTTTATTATTCCAGTCTCCATGCCAGTTCAGATCATAGCTGCCGGCCTGCAAAACATCATCAATCCAAAATTCAAATATACCATCACTTTTACCGGGAGTATTCAATTTTACATGGGCTACAATACAATACCATTTACCTGCTTTAACATCACTAAAAATATCATTTACACCTCGCTTATTACCCAGCCAGCGCAGGTTCCTGAAATCATTATACCGCTGGGTTACCAGTTCCCCTTTATCATTTATCCCACTTGCGGGATCCATTACAAGATAATTATGATCAGCAACTCTTCCTCCAGACCATATATGTGCAATCATAGACTGCTGCCAGTTTCTCCCTGCAATAACAGTAGCTCTGGAAAGCTTATCCCCTCCTCCACCCTGCCAGTTGGGTTCAAATTTAATATCCATACGCCAGTATATTTCATCAAAATCTTTGTCAGGCATAGCGGCATGGCTCATATAAGGGTCAGGGGATCTGCCAATAGCTTTATGAAGTTTTCCTGCATCTACTTCTCCTTTCTGCCATCTTACACGCATTCCGGCGCTTCCATTTCTCCCCGCATTCTCCATACGTATAAAATCGCCATCATCATCATCGTATGCAAAATACCTTTCCCGCAAATCTTCCTTATTTTCAAAATCGTCACAAAATATTGTTCCTTCGGGAGCATTGCTGCAGGAAAAACAATCAGGTTGAGCATTAAGCCCTGCATTGATTAAATAAAGCAGATAAAGTACAAGATGATGCATGAATCTTTAATTTAAAAACAGCCTGGGTACTTCTTAATTTTCTGAATGCCTTAAGAACCAATTATTATTTGCCATATCAATATAAATGCTTTATTTGTTAAAAAAAACTGTGATCCGATTTATTATTTTTTTTCTGCTTACTTCAATTTCAGGCTGTAAAACTACAGTCAGCTATTCCCCTAACGCCTCCCGCTTAATATACAATAATGACGGCAGTGAAATACTTGGTAACAATTGGTTTGATCAACGCCCGCTTACGATTGCAGATGTCAATCAATATGTAGATATGATCGCCCATTCACAGGTAACTACATTTATGATATGCTCAGGCAGCGATTTTTTTTATTACCCTTCAAAATATGGCAGATTAATCGGCAATGATAAAAATGCAACATTGAGTTGTATAAATGATACTGCTCTATATAAAGCATTGCGAAGGTTTTATAACAATGCAGCAGCACTTGAAAAACAAGGCACTGATATTATTGAAGCCACAGTAAAGAGAGCTAAAGAAAAACAACTGGAAGCATTTATAACCTATAGAATGAATGATCTGCACTTTGCTGACACCAGCACTCATTGTTCACTCCAGTATAGTGATTTCTGGAGTGAACATCCAGAGTTCTGGACGAATGATACCACCTTAGCTGGCTGGAACAGCCGCAACGCGCTTGATTTTGCTCATAAAGAAGTTAGAGATCACAAACTGAACATCATAAGAGAACAACTGGAGAAGTACGGCGCATTAATTGATGGCTATGAACTGGATTTTATGCGTTTTATAGTGTATTTTAAAAAAAGTGAAGCAGAACAAAATGCACCGCTCATTACAGACCTTATCCAATCCGTAAAAAAAATCACAGATTCTGTTGGTAAAATTCATAACAAAAAAATATTACTTACCGCCCGTGTTCCCTCAACAATAAGCGATTGCAAAAAGAAAGGACTGGATGTACAAACCTGGGTGAAACTGGGATTAATAGATTTCATAACGCTTGGCGTGCATTGGAGAGGAGAACCTGCCATGCCTGTAGCAAATTTCAAGAAAGCGGCAGGCCAGGCAATTCCTGTATATGCAACACTTGATGACGGAGGCTATAATCCCCGCGAAGTATACTCGCATGGCATGTATAGGGGAATGGCTTCCCATGCGCTTGCCCAGGGAGCGGCGGGTTTAAATTTGTTTAATTATTTTTTTACTGCTTACAATAAAGCTGGCGGCCAACTAACAACGGAACAGGGAACAGTAGTATGCAGGATTATTGCTCCTGAGTTATTACAGGAACTGGGCTCATTGAAAACATTAGAAAAACGAAATAAAATTTATACGTTGTCTGATGGTGCCACTTCATACGACTTAACGCCCAACAGCCCTTTACCATTAAAAATTCATTCAGGTAATAAAGCGAATATTTTTGTTGGCGATGATGTTAAAAAGAACAAGCCAAAAGAAATTGTACTATTTGTAAGAACAGGCAATACGGATTCATGCTCCGTATCTGTAAACGGATATATATTGAAAGATACAAGTGCCGCATACCCGGAACTATACGACAGGCGGAAAGGATTAAGTAATGATCAGAAAGTTTGGGCATTTGTTGTACCGCACGATTATATAAAACAAGGTAATAACGAATTATTGTTCTCCTCCGCAAGTAACAATTTAATGGTGCTTCGCATTGAATTGGCATTGAATTACGGTGACATTAAAAACTATGGTTATTTTTAGTATACAATAAATGCATTATAACAATAATGACTAAAGCATTACTAACCGGGTATTGCCTGCTGATGTTGAGCATAACCTGCACTTACGGCAATACAGATAGCATTCCCGGTGTAAAAAAAATAAAAGACCTCATCATCTATAATGACACTGCATTTTACTGTGCATTCCCTTCTGTTATAAAAAAGCCTGATGGAGAATTAATCGTTGCATTCAGGCGTGCGCCCAACCGGCTGATTTTTGGAGAGAAAGGCAACAATCATGTTGATCAAAACAGTTACCTGGTAATGGTTAGATCAAAAGATGGAGAAAACTGGTCAGCCAGCCCTGAACTGCTGTATGCACATCCATTTGGAGGGTCGCAGGATCCCTGCCTGCTACAATTAAAAGATGGAACAATATTATGTGCAAGCTACGGCTGGACACAGGTACGTGCCGATGGTATACCGAATTTGAAAAAACCCTACTTTGAAAACAGTGGGTATATTTTTCTTGGAGGCTATCTTACAAGATCAACAGATGGCTCCAAATCATGGAGCGATGCAATTTACCCACCGCATACAGCTGCTGAGATTCATTACAATGCTTATGGTCAAAAGCTGCCTGCATATAACCGTGGAGCAATGTATGAAGCAAAGGATGGAAGAGTGCTGTGGATAGTTGCCAGTTCAGACAGTGTAAAGAAAACATCAAATTATTTGCTAACGTCAACGGATAAAGGCTTAACCTGGCAATACAAAAGTGAAGTTGCCAAAGATTCAGTCATTTCCTTTAATGAAGCCTCTGTTTATGAAACACCCGGGGGAGATATCATTGGTTTCCTCCGCACTGCCAATTTTAATGATAATGCTGTTATAGCCCGTTCAAAAGATGGCGGCAAAACTTTCAAATGGGAGTCAATGGGTTTCCAGGGACATCCTTTAAATGCGCTGCGGCTTCCGGATAACAGAGTGCTGCTTACATATGGTTACAGGCATAAACCCTGGGGTATAAGGGCAAGAATATTAAATGCGGAATGCACTGATTTTAAAACAGCGCCTGAAATTATTTTACGTGAAGATGGCGGCAATGGTGATATCGGCTATACATGGCCGGTACTACTTGATAACAAACGAGTATTAATCGTATATTACTTTAATCAAGAAAACGGTATACGCTATATTGCAGGAACTATACTGGGAATAAAATAAACATATAAAAGCCTTAAAAGTTTAATTACAGCTATTTTTAGTAATATCATTCTGCTGAAATTTGCAAACGCTATGAAGCCTTTAATTATTTTGATCCTTGTTTTTGGGATTGCATTACTATCGGTAAAAACAATAAGTGGCAATTATGATCCTGCTTTTTCCGCAAGAATAGCTATGTCAGCAATGTTACTGTTTACCGCCATTGCCCATTTTGCATTTTCGAAAGGAATGGAAATGATGTTACCGGGTTTTATTCCCGCCAAAAAGGCAGTGGTGTATTTTACGGGGCTGATAGAGATAGCTGCAGCAATAGGTTTACAGGTATCAAACTTAATAACAACAACAGGCTGGCTCCTTATTCTTTTTTTTATACTGATTCTGCCTGCCAATATTTATGCAACCATCAAGAAAGTAGATTATCAAAAAGCCACAACAGAAGGAGCAGGAAAAAAATATCTTTGGTTCAGAATTCCCCTGCAAATATTTTTTATCGCATGGATTTATTTCTCAGCTATTGATTACCATTAATAATGCTGTTCGAACGTATCCGCCCATACATTACATATATTTTCCCGTCCATTTTATCCCCCGATTAACCTCCAACTCACTTTCTCCCCAGCAAATACACTGCTACATCTGCCAGTTGCTGCCCTGTTACGCCTGCCACTGCAGGTTCCGGCATCAGGCTCTTATCCTGTTTTTTTCTTGAACTTATTTTTTCAACAGGAACAATATGCTGTTTTCCTGCCACATCTTTTATGGTGATGGATTGATTGTTCTCACTTATTAAAAAACCAAAGAAAGATTCTCCGTCTTTTGTATTCACAAGCCAGGGTTCGTACCCCAACAATATCGCGCCGCTCGGATTTATGATTGCATCCAACAAACCAATCTTATCAAATTTCTTACCGATACTTGTTAACTCAGGACCAATATCATTACCTGTTTGCTGAATACGATGACATGAAGCACAAAATTCGGTGAATACTTTTTTCCCTGATTCCGCATCACCTTTCAATGCGGCAATCTCTTCAATCGGATATACTTTTTGCCCGCCGGGCTGTTTAAAATATTTACCGGCCTGTACTCTCACCGCAAGGTCGGGGTTCTTAAAAATATATTCTTCCATCGGCGGAACAAGCAACTTAGGAAATTTATTATCAGCAGCCAGGCCTATCAGCATTTGTCCTCCTACAGAATCTCTTGCTATATCTCTTAACCTGTATCTCCTCGCATCAAATGACAGCCCCTCATCCAGCACCGCCTGCATTTTCGCTTTCATTGTAGCTACTTTACGCTCATAACCGGTATTTACATTTATTTTTTTCCAGTCAAGCAAATTATACCAGTCATTTCCCTGCCTGAACGAGAGCCAGTACGAAGCCTGTTCTGCCACATCTTTCATCGTACTTTTGCTTAATGAGAACATTGCTTCAGCAGCTTTCCTGTCTTTCATAAAAGCAATAGCTGTAATAGCCGCCCTTCTTTCTTTAGCATCAAGCGTTGCATCTGTTGCTCTTTGCAAAAGATCGCCAAGTGCTGCCGCAGGATGCAAATCCCATGCTATGCCTGTCATCTTCCTGTCCCATTTACCGGGCGCTTTTCCTTCAGCAAACACTTGTTTTATTTCGGCATATAAGTCTTCCTCATGCCCTTTTACCGCAGCGGCAATTGTATTCAGGTACCATTTGTCTTCGCCATCATATTGTTTCAGCAGTTCGATAAGAACTGGTTTCGTTCTATCAAACGATAGATCACGTATAGCAACAGCCACCTCTCTTCTCACTAATGCAGAAGGATCGCTTTGCAATTGCACAGCATAAGGCAATATATCAGGTACGGCTACACGAAGCGACCTGAACGCAGTAACGCGTATCATTTCATTGTCACTCTTTAGCAGCTGTTCTGTTTGAGCAACACCCTTCGCTCCGAGCTGCGGCAACAACCAAACAGCCCTTGCCTGTATGTACGGATTCTCATCTTTCAGTAAAGCCTTTACCGGTTCAATCACTGATTCTCCTTGTTTCTTCAACGCGGTAAATGCCAGATGCCGTACGTTAATAGCCGGATTCCGGAAGGCAGCTATCTGTCCTTCCGTATTACTCAAATCAATATTGGGTGTAGTAAGTTTTTTATTTTTGGGTGTGATGCGGTATATTCTTCCAAAGCCTGTAGTATCCTTCATCTGGTGACCGCCCACCACTGGATCATACCAGTCGGCAATATAGATAGCGCCGTCCGTTCCTATCGCTACATCACTTGGCCTGAACCATTTTTCCTTATGCGTATTTGCAGCGCTGTCATTCCACACATACATAGGATTATCATCACTGAGAGAAGTAATAAAATTGGTTCTCTTACCTGGCAAAAAACCTGACTTTTCCCGAATAGGGAGATACCCGAAAATCACATTTCTTCCGGCATCAGCACTCATCAGCATACCGCGATACGCAGCACCTAAAGCATCACCTTCATTCAGCACTATTCCTGTAGGCGCTCCTGCCCCGCTCCTGTCGCCCACCGGCATTACACCCGGATCTTCCTGGTGCCAGTGCGCTGTAAATATATCCTGGTCGGGCCGTTGATCTGCCTGCCATGATCTTGTGCCATCAGTACTAAAAAAACCCGCGTTACCACCTTCCATCAACCATGATACACGACAAGCCGCAACTTCATCATCATTGTCATTCTGCCATATATTACCATAAGAATCCATTGTAAGCTCATAGGCGTTCCTGAAATTATGCCCAACCACTTTTAAACCCGCACCATCAGGTTGTATGCCCAAGGCAAGACCTCCCACCCAAACTTTACCGTCATCACTTTTCATATTGCCTTCATTCTTTTTATTATAAGGCGTGCCGCCGGTATAAATACTTCCTGACCGCAACGTCCATCCATTCTTATCCGTTACAATATGTGGACCTGCATTACCGGTATTAAAATACCAGTTCCCGTCCGGTCCGGCAAGCACCGCATGCAAAGAATGATCATGGTCTTTTCCACCAAAACCTGTAAGAAAAATTTCTTTCTTATCAGGAATATCATCGCCATTATCATCGGTATAAACAATGATATTCGGCGCACATGATACATATATTTTATTACCTATCACAGCAATGCCCAACGGCGCCACCAGGCTGGTATCCTGCACAAATAATTTAGCAGTATCTGCCACGCCATCATTATTGGTATCTTCCAGTATCATTACCCTGTCACCTTTGGAATGGTGGAAGAATTTTGTTGAATCATTATTAAAATTCCTGTAATTCACCGCTTCGGTTACCCACACCCTGCCTCTCGCGTCAATATCAATATTGGTAGGATTAAAAAACATAGGAGATTCAGCCCACAAAGTAGCTTCAAGATCATCAGGAAGATAAAAAGGTAAATCTGTTTTGGCTTTCGTTGAGGGCTGTTTACAACTTATACTTATTAATAAAAAAAATACAGCGAAAAGAGGCAAGCGTTTAAAAATCATTTATAAAATAATTTACGTAAGTAAGCGAGATTATGTTTATAACTTAAAACGGTTTCCGCGCCTTTGGGTATGGCGCCTTCAATCTGCATCCAACCATTACCGGTATAATTCATTGCATATACGGCATCAGCAACGCCATTCCAGTCTACACTCCCTTTGCCCAGTAAAAAGCCATTTTCTTTCATATGCAGTTCACACACTTTGTCTTTCCCCAATTTTTTAAATTCAGCTACAGGATCAAAACCGGCATCAGCCGTATTCCTGAAATCAAAATATACTTTCAGGTTTTTAGAACCTACAGCATCCATTATTTCTTCGTGTTCTTTTGCATTGAGATAAGATTCAATGCCCAAGATCACGCCTGCTTCTTCTGCAAGCGGCATTACTGCTTTAAGGTGTTGTATTGCCGCTTCCTTTCTTGATGCGTCATTGCGCAGATCACTCGCATTAAAAAATGCCAGCAACACTACTTTGGTATTAAGATTTTTAGCTGCTGTTATCGAATACTTTATCCAATCCTGTGTGCGCGGATCGCTGTGAAAAGGAAATTGATTAAAGAGCCCTAGCGCAAGACTTGAAACAATAATGCCTGTTCGCCCGGATGCTTTTTTATATGCCTCCTGCACTTCTTTGTGGCGTATATGCAGGTCGTTATCAGGACCACCCATATTTACCATAATACCATCTAATCCAATTTCTTTTGCTACATCAAAAGCTTCCACATTACTGCTCTTGCCAATAGACCAGTCGCATGCGCCAATTTTAATTGCAGGCATTGACGATGCAGCCATCAGGGTTTTAAAAACACCTGTTTGCATCAGCGACGAAAGCAGCAACGATTTCTTAATAAGCAGGCGGCGTGAATACATGGCAGAAATTTGAAAGTGAATAGTCAATGGTGAATAGTGAGTCGGTTATAGTCGAACATTCTCTATTGACCATTCACCATTACCCTTCTCAGAATTAAATATATCAATTTTTACCGGGTTTTGTAAACTTGCATAAATTTAGAAAATGGCGACCCAGATAAAATGTCCGAATTGCAGTCATGTGTTCCAGATGGAAGATGCGGTTTCTGAAGAATATAAAAAGGAACTGCGTGAAAAGATGAACGAGTATATCAAAAAGAAGGAAGAAGAAAATGTAAAAAAACAGGAAGAGTTCTTTAAAAAAGAGCAGGCATTATTACAACAAATACAACAAAAGGAAACGGAATACTCCAACCGCTTATCGCAGGAAAAAATAAAGCTCCAGCAATCGCTTGAGGAAAACCTGCGTAAAAGTATAAGCGCGGATTTTGAAAACCAGCTCAGGTTATTGCAGCAATCTAATAAAGACAATGAAATAAAATTGCAGGAAGCACGCAATATGCAGCTGGAATACCTGCGCAAAGAACAGGAACTGAAAAATAAAGAGCAGGAACTGGAAATACAGATACAGAAACAATTGCTGGCAGAAAGAGAAAAAATAACGGATGAAGTGCGCAGGCTGGAGGAACAAAAAGTGCATGCCCGGGAAACCGAGCACCAGCTTAAAATGAAGGAAATGGAAAAGCAGCTTGACGATCAGAAAAAGCTGATTGACCAGATGAAACGCAAAGCCGAACAGGGTTCAATGCAAATGCAGGGCGAAGTGCAGGAGTTATTGCTTGAAGATTTGTTAAAAAACGCTTTCCCTTTTGACGAAATAAATGAAGTAGGTAAAGGCGCTAAAGGAGCTGATTGCATTCAAACTATCCGCAACCAGTTTGGACAGGAATGTGGTAAAATTATATACGAAAGCAAGCGTACGCAGCATTTTTCTGCCGACTGGATAGAAAAATTGCGGGTTGATATGCGTACCCAGGATGCAGATATAGCCGTAATTGTTACGCAGGCCATGCCTAAAGATATGGATCAGTTTGGAGAAAGAAACGGCGTTTGGATCTGCACCTTTGCGGAGGTAAGCGCATTGGCGCATATTTTGCGGGATGGTATTATTAAAATTTTCACTGCCACCCGGTCGCAGGAAAATAAAGGCGATAAAATGCACCTGTTATATGATTATTTAACAGGCAGAGAATTCGCCGAACAATGGAAGGCGATACGGGAAGGTTTTCTTTCCATGAAAATATCTATACAAAGAGAGAGAGACGCTATGGAAAAACTATGGAAGGCGCGGGAAAAAAACCTTGAAAAAGTATTGTTAAATGCCGCCCATATCCGGGGATCCATAGAAGGAATAGCAGGTCAGGACTCTATTGACCTAAATTTGCTTGAAGAAGAGGATAAAGATAATTTATTGGGTAACTGATACGTTATACCTTGTCCAAGCGCGTTTTGATGTATATCTGGATAATACCCATCATATTAGCTATTGCTTTAATCTGGCACTTTTCGCATACGCGTATCCGTCAGACGATTACTGAATCTGCTGATCAGCAGGGGCATGATAAACTTGCCCAGGAAGATGCGCATATTGAATGCCCGCTGGTATACAATGGCAGCGAACTGGAATTTTCTGATGAAGTATTTCATATTGTACTTTCAAAACATTTTCAATATTATAACCGCCTGCTGGATATTGATAAAGAAAAATTCATCAATCGCCTGCGCAAATTCATTCATAACAAAATATTTGTAATTCACGATAAAAAGGGATACCGCGAAATGCCGATCCTGCTCAGCGCTTCGGCTATACAGTTGACTTTTGGTTTAAAAAAATTCCTGTTATCACATTTCAATATCATACAAATTTTTCCGGAGGCTTTTGTGGGGCTGGAGCCCTTCAGAATACTTATAGGCAATGTAACCGGCAATACCATCAATATTGCCTGGAAGCAGTTTTTGGAAGGTTATAAAAACAAATATGATCTGCAGAATGTAGGGCTGCATGAAATGGCACATGCGCTATACTACCAGAATTTTGAAACCGAATTATATATTGATAAAGATTTCCGTGAATCTTTCCAGATGTTTAATGCCATTGGCGATAAAATATATCATGTAGAAAAAGTGCTCACTATCGGGCTTTATTCAGAATATGCCATTAAAGATTTCCAGGAATTTTGGGCAGAAAGTATAGAGATCTACTTTAAAAGCCCTGACCGACTACAACTGCATTACCCAGAATTATATAAAGCGCTGTGTGATATCCTCAACCAGGACCCGCTGAATTATCCGAATCATTTGTTTCAATCAAGTTAAAATGTCGTTTTAAAGAATATTGGAGGATAAAATCAATTTAGTTTCCCGGTTTGAAGCTTAATAAAGTAAAGGAGAAATCAGGGTAAGCCTAAATTCACATATTGCCTTACCTCACATACTTACCTATCTGCTGATATAATTTCTTCCTGTCTGCTGGCGCCAGTGCATCCGCTTCTGAGATTTTACCTTCGGCATCTATAATAACATATAACGGTAATGCATAACCTTTGCCGTTCCAGAATATTCTGGAAATATCCCGTATCAGTCTTTCATTGGCTTTAATATGATTACCTTTTAAATCAAAATACTTTATCAGCTCTTTCCATTCACTTTCTTTGTTTTCAACATCCACCGAAATAAACAAATGCTCTACTCCTTTTGACTGGAGATATTTGTGCAACTCAGCTTCATGATCAAACTGATCTTTACAGGTAATACACCAGGTAGCCCAGCATTCAATATATACAGTTTTGCCTTTAAACAGCAGCATTAAGTCCCTGAATGTGTTGATAGCTGCGTAATTCGGGATAATTTTTTGTTCCGGTGAAAACGGTTGGTTAACTTTTTTATCATAAGCAATAGCCTTATCTGCCAGTGGCTGAATAAAAGCTGTGTATGCGCTCTGCGGGTAACGCCTTTTAAAATCATTAAATAATAATCCTAAAGCTTTATAATTTTCTTCAAGCTGTAGTGATGAGTATAGCAGATCCGCCTGCACAAACTCAGCAACCGGGGGTTGCATGTTGTTTTGAATACGTCCGAACATTTCTTTCATATCTGCAGCAGGATCGGCAAGCGGCGCAGGCGATGAGCCTTGTTTATTCTTTTGCCAGCCCAGGTAACCACTTATATAATCTCCGGCATAGGTATTGAATTTATCGCTGTAACCAAAAGTTCGCAATGCCGGGGGATTATTCACAGGGTACTGCTTATATACCTTTTCCCATAGTGTACCGAAATCGGCAGGAAAAACAGGCTTATAAAACGGGTTGTCTTTTTCAAGCAGGGTGGCCGCATATTTGCCGGCAATTACTTCTGATATTAGTGATGCATGATAATAATCCAGCGTAAGCACTATAAAATCGTAAAAAGCTTTGTCAATCTTTTTCTGTTCATACAACAATTTAAAAACGTTCAATCGTACCTGCTTATCTTCTTCCACGTGCTTCTGAAGTAAAGCAGCCGTTGTATCATTCTTATAGCGCATTATCAAACTTCCGGGATACAGCAGCTCCGCTTTTGTCAATTGTAATTGTCCTTCCCTGTTATTACCTTCAATAATAATCGGGTTTTCCTCATTCTCTTCGTCTATGGTTACCCGTAAAGCATTTCCTTTCTGTACAAATAATTTTATTTCCCTGTTAAAAACACTAATGTTTACAAAACCGGTTTGATTTTCATGTAAAGCAATTACAAACGGCTTTTTACCACGGAGAGTATCGGTGCGCATCGCACCCCAGAAAACCGTATGATTTACAGGCAGGAGAATATTAACAAGTCCTTCTTCCAATCCTGCAACTTTTAATTCAATAGTTGCCTGGGGCTTCTGCGCAACAACAGTCAGCACCAAACACCATAACACTAACAACAAGCCTGATCGTTTCAATAGCAATACATTTTTGGGTTGAGTAAATACTGCAAGGGTATTATAAATCTTAATCCAGCACCTGTGTGCTGATAATATCGTCTATCGTTTCTCTTCTTCTTATCAATTTGGCTTCACCGTTTTTAACCAATACTTCCGCAGGGCGAAATCTTGAATTATAATTTGAAGCCATTTCAAAGCCATAGGCGCCGCCATTATAAAATACCAGGTAATCGCCTTCTCTTACTTCCGCAATCATACGGTTGTCTGCAAATGTATCCGTCTCACAAATATTTCCTACTACATTATACGGCAACATTTTCCCCTTAGGATTTGATATGTTTTCAATATGATGATAAGAGCCATAAAACATTGGGCGAATCAAATGATTCAGCCCGCTGTCCACCCCGGCAAAACGGATATCGCCGGATTGTTTCAGCACATTTACTTTCGTTACAAAATATCCCGCTTCACTCACCATAAATTTGCCTGGCTCAAACCATACCCTGAATGTTTTACCATATTGCTTTGCATATGCGGAAAATGCCTCAGCTACCTTTTTACCAAGTAACGGGATATCTGTTCCCTCATCACCTGGCTCATAAGGCACTTTAAAACCTCCGCCTAAATCAATTATCTCAAGCTCAGGAAAATGCTTAGCTGCTTCAAACATTACCTCAATGCCTTTTACAAATACATCCACATCTTTTATTTCGCTGCCGGTATGTATATGCAATGTACGGATATGAAGATTCGTATCTTTTACCAACTGCACTATTTTATCAACATCTTCTAACGGTATACCAAACTTACTTTTACTGTGACCAGTGGAGATTTTTAAATTGCCGCCTGCCATAATATTGGGACGCAGCCTTATCCCAACAGGATAACTATGCCCGTATTTTTTCCCGAATTTTTCGAGGTTGGAAAGGCTATCGATATTGATATGCACGCCCAATTCTTTCGCCGCTTCAATTTCACTGAAAGCGATATTATTGGAAGTGTACAAAACCCTGCCCGGCTCAAAACCTGCCATCAATGCTAACCTTGCTTCATTTACAGAGCTGCAGTCAATATTGCAACCAATGCTTTTGATGTGTTTCAGCACATTAATATTGGTAAGCGCTTTGCATGCGTAAAAAAAAGTAGCATCAATGCCTGAAAATGCATCTGTCAGCCTGCTGTATTGCTCAGTAATTCTTTCTGCATGATATACATATGTTGGAGTGCCAAATTTTTCCGCAATATCAATTAATTGCTGATGACTTAATACCTGTGGCATAATTTTGAGAGATAAGAAGCAAACGAGGAAAATATACTCAAGGTTTTACTTCCTGGTTAAAAAATTTGGCTGCGAAATTACAGCAATAGCAGTAGATCAGGAAAAATAGGTTATTATTAAAAATTACCGATCAACGCCGGACAGGAATATACAAGTTGTCAATTTATACCGGGTTTACAAAAATTACCTGATTGAACAATGATCTGACAGCAATAAATTTTAAGGTTTTGTAACATTGAAAAAAGGAAAATTCCAAAAAAAGGTTGTACCATTAACTATCAATTAGCGTAATCTTATGGAAACCGACAAAGTATTTGCGGAGCAATATTCAAAGCCATCTGACTTTAAATTCAGTAGTAAAGTAGCCGGCGTTTTTGACGATATGGTTAACCGTTCCGTTCCCTATTATGAAGAAATGCAAAGAATGGCGGCTGAATTGGCCGCTGATCATGCAACAGAAGGTTCATATGTATATGATCTTGGCTGTTCTACAGGTACAACGCTGATCAATATGGATCAAAAAGTACCTGCTACCATTCCCTTTATAGGCATTGACGATTCAAAAGACATGCTCGACAAATGCAGAGCTAAGCTGAATGCCCTGGAAATCAAGCGTAAAGTAGATTTAATTACTGCTGACCTTAATAGAGATATTACTATAGAAAACGCATCGGTAGTAGTGCTTTGCCTTACGTTACAATTTGTGAGACCAATGAACCGTGAACGCCTGCTGAAAAAAATATTTGATGGGGTAAACCGGGATGGCTCCTTGATATTGATTGAGAAAATTCTTGCGGAAGACAGTCGTTTTAACCGTGACTTTATAAAATATTATTACGACATGAAACGCCGTCATAATTATAGTGAACTGGAAATTTCACAGAAAAGAGAAGCGCTTGAAAACGTGCTCATTCCTTATAAGCTCAGCGAAAATATAACCCTGCTCAGAGATGCAGGCTTTGAGCACTGCGAGATATTTTTTAAGTGGTACAATTTTGTTGGAATAATAGCCAAAAAGAACGCATGATAACTATAGGCAATTTCTTTTTTAAATACCGTAACCTGCTCTTTATTGTATTATATCTTTTGCTTTTCGTTCCTTCTCCCCCGCTTTTCAGTGAAGCTGCTTTTGGACCAAACTATTATATATGGCCGCTGGTGCTTGGTTTATTGGTAACAGTAACAGGGCAAATAATAAGAGGAATGACCATTGGCCTTGCTTATATAATAAGAGGAGGAAAAGATGGAAAAGTTCACGCAGATCAACTGGTTACCCAGGGCATTTTTAATCACTGCCGCAACCCTTTGTATGTAGGCAATATATTAATGCTAGCCGGAGTAGGCATCCTCGCAAATTCATTATTGTATATGTCGGTTATAATACCGTTATTCCTTTTTATATACCAGTCTATTGTTTTAGCCGAAGAAAATTTCCTCCGGGGAAAATTTGGTGAATCATTTGAAACTTATTGTAAAAAAGTTAACAGGTGGGTACCCTCGCTAAAAGGAATATCAGCTACATTTTCATCAATGAAATTTAAATGGAAAAGATGGCTGATTAAAGAATATAACACTCAATTCGTATGGCTCACAGGTATCACCCTGATCATCCTTTTTAAATACCCGCAGCTCACGCAAAATGATACCGGAAAAAGAAATGTGGTATTGGCTGTTATTTTACCGGTACTGTTATTATACTACTTCACTATACGATATCTCAAGAAATCAGGCAGGTGGAACGATTAAAGTAATCAAGGCACATTTAAAATGTAAAACAGTAACAAAAACAGCTTCTTAAAGCTGTTGGCTGGAAGCTGAAAGCTACCGTTGCTGATAACTGACAGTTGAAAGCCTTAATAATACCCATACATGCTCCTTACCTCTCTCACTATATCCTCAATCACCGCGTCATCACCCTGGGCATTATAGGTTTGTTTCAGGCTGCTGCCAAACACCCATGCCACGCTCTGCCAGAAGCCGGCGGAAAAACTGCCTTTATAATCTTTAATGATCTCGTAGCAGGTATTGCCTGTTTCCCTGGCAATCAGTTTCATCAAAACTTTACCCTGGTAAACCGAGAGGTCAGTAAGCGGTTTGGTAAACTCGCTGCGCAGGTCCTTTTCCCGGCTTTTTACATACGCCTTGCGCTTTTCCTTATCCGGAATACTATCCAGATGCGCCTTAATATCATTAAAAACAATAGAAGCTTTTCTGGCATAAGGGTAGGTAACATATACCGCGTTCCTCAACCTGGTCCATTCCTTATGCGCCCTGCGTTGCGCTGGTGTAAGATCAAGAAAAATATATACGGTAGACAGCTCGCGGTAAGGCATGGTATCGCCCTTATAAATAATAGCAGGAACAGTAAGGGTATCATTCACTCCATACCTGCTTTGTGATTTTGCCGCAAAAAAGCACAGCATAACACAGAGTACGGTAAGGGTTGATTTACGATATAATTTACACACACGCGTCATTCAATAATTAAAATAAACGATTTTTCCTGATTTTTAATACGTCTGAGACAATAATGGTAACCCAACCGCTGCCAACATGGAATAATTTAACTAAAGCAAAGTTAAAAAGCTTTATCAGGGAATATTATTTTGCATAATATACGAACGTGTATAAATACAGGTTTGGGTATCTGGCGGGCTATTTATTCTTTATCTTCAGCAAGCACATGAAACAATGGATTGCATTTTCTTTGGTAGTATTACTTTTTATTGCATGTAAAATCAAACCCCAAAACGACACACCTGCAATAGAAGAACCCCCGGTTTCATCATTATCCGGGAAAGAACTGGCTTTAACCTATTGCAGCAGTTGCCATGCTTTTGTTAATCCCGAATTATTGCCTGCTTCAAGCTGGAAGCTCTCAGTGCTCCCTGCTATGGGTTACCGCATGGGTATATATAACCGCGGATCCAGACCCGACAGCTTATTTGATGCTGGCATAAGCGGCGAAGTGGTGCGCAATGCCAATATATTTCCTGAAAAGCCTGTTTTAGCAAAAGAAGACTGGCATAAAATAGAGGAATATTTTATAAAAAATTCACCTGATACCATTTTGCCGCCTGTACGAAAAACCCCTATCCGTATGGGGCTTAAACATTTCCGGTATACGGAAACGTCATTTTCGCATCGTCCCGCATTAACCACAATGGTTAAAATACTTCCCGATAACAGGGGGATAGCCTATGCAGATGGGAAGCCTGGCCGAAGTATCCTGACATTTTTAACCCCGGATCTACGGGAAAATTTTAGCCTGCCGCTGAGGTTAACGCCTGTGCAGTTCAGGGAAAAATCAAATGAGTTATTCCTCACTATTGCAGGAAATGGTATTTTTCCTACTGATGCATTCGACGGTTCTTTACAACGCCTGGTAAAAAAAGATACGGGAATGGGATTTCAATCAAGTGATATGCTTATTCCAAACTTAAAAAGACCGGTTTGTATAGCTTTTGGAGATTTGAACAAAGACGGGCTGGAAGATGCTGTGGTTTGTGAATTTGGTAATCAAACAGGCGAGCTGGCCTGGTTTCAGCAAAACCAAAACGGTGGCTATACCAGGAATGTGCTCAACAGTAAGCCCGGCGCCATTACCGCAATTATTAAAGATGCCAATAAAGATGGATTACCTGACATATATGTATTGATGGCCCAGGCTGATGAGGGCGTTTTTTTATACGAGAACCTGGGAGCAGGCAGGTTTAAAGAAAAACGGTTATTATCATTTCCTCCACTATACGGATCTCAGTACATTGAGCTGGCTGACTTTAACAAAGATGGTTTTGATGATATTGTATATGTGTGCGGTGATAATGCTGACAAAACACCAATCCTGAAAAATTATCACGGCATTTATATTTTCTTAAACGATGGTAAAAACAATTTCCGCCAGTCTTATTTCTACCAGATGAATGGTGCATATAAAGCCATGGTAAACGATTATGACCTGGACGGAGATCCTGATATTGCTGCTATTTCTTTCTTTCCCGACTATCGCAATTATGCCACCGAAAGCTTTATTTACCTGGAAAATAAAGGGCACCTGAAATTTGACGATTACTCATTTCCGGAAGCAACAAAAGGAAGATGGATTGTAATGGACGCCGGGGATATGGATGCAGACGGAGATACAGACCTGGTTTTAGGCTCTTTTGTTTATTTTATTGCAGACGGAGATACAACAGGACTGGGAAAACAGTGGCTGACTACCGGTCCTTCTGTTATTGTTTTGGAAAATACAATAAGGTAAGGGGTCCTCACCCCCCCACCCCTCTCCACTCCGTGGAGAGGGGTGCCCCAATTCCTGACAGTTTAAAAATTAATAAGAGCGGCAACCTGAAAATATGAAAGTGTAAAAATGATTAAACGCCTGGCTGGTTATATTTTGTAGCTGATGTGGTAGTTAATATATATAGTTTGGGATTATGCTGTAGCACCGCCTCTCCCTTGCAAGCCTACCTGTCCGGCAAAACATTGTAGAACAAGCCGCAGAGCGGCGTAATATTAACCTGATGCATGTGATGTTTAATATTTCGGTGCGCTGCGCCTGAAATTGCCGCATTCACCATCCATCATGAAACTAATTGGCTGAAAATCTCCGGAACATACTCATAAAAAACCCAATGGTCATAATAATTACCCCCAGCCATAGCAGTCCGATAAAAGGAAACTGAAACGCTTTTAAAGTAATAAATTTCATTACCGCATTAGATTCTTTAACACCCAGTTCAATTCCTTTAGCGGTTTTATCAACCTGCAGCACAAGGCTTTGAGAAATAACAGTATCACGTTTAGGTATTAAGCTATTGCCCTTGGCAAACAGGGCCGGGTTTGCTTTATAGCTTATACCATCATTACTTACAACACTCACATCTGCAAGCCATGCGCTATCAACCAAGGGTAAATCTTTATTAGAATTTTTATTCGCTTCAATAACCTGGTTAACTAAAATATAACCCTGCGAATAGTAAATAGTATCTCCTGCACGAACAGGAATATTTTTAAATGTAGCCGTATCTTTTACACTTTCCTTATCAGACATTGACGTAACAAATGTAAAAACATCTTTATGCCAATAATGTTTAGAATCGGGATTGGCAGATAATTGTGTTCTTCCTTCCTCTCCTTTCACCAAAAATGCATCAGGATATAATGTAAACTGCTCTTTTATCTTTTGTGTTGCAGAATCCTTATGTACATAGTTTACTTTAAAATACATCTTCTCATCATTCGGCAAACTGGTATCTCCTTCATATGTTACCATGTATTTGCCCATAGGTGTAGGCACGCCCATTATAAGCGTAATATTCTCAAGCCCGCTATCAGGTCTTCCTTTAGGGTCTGTCAAGCCCGGTATCATTATGCCTGTTCTGTTAATAGATATCACTTCTTTTTTTGAAGAAGTAATTAAGATCGCCACAAGCACCAATCCAAAACCAATGTGCGCAACCGAACCGCCGGCTGATTTTAATTTTCCTTTTAAACCCGACCAGATATATGCGGTGTTTGCTACTACCGAATATATTGACGCGAACAATGCAAGATGTATAGCGCCGAGATAGCCTGCACCATACTTATCATAACTTATTTTCCCGAAAATGCTTATCGACAGGGAGATCAATGCCGCGATGAAAGTAGGAACGGCAACCTTTTTCATCCAGAAATTCCGCGGAGTACCTTTATACTTCAGGTATTGTGTTATAGCCGTAAGCAAACCGATAATTACCGCTATCAGTATCATCACCCTGTTATAAATATATTCAGGGTCTTCGCCTATGGCTTTGTTGGTTCCGAATATCTTGTTGATGATGGGCAATGAAGTATAAAACGTAATATATGCCGCGGATATTAAAAATACCAGCGCTCCAACAAACATCCAGAATTCCCTTGATGATATTTCTTCTTCTTTTTTTACAACAGGGATTTGTTTGCTGTTTTTAAAATAAAGAAAAATAAACAACAGGGAGAATAAAGACATTTTTATGATCAGGTGCCAGAATAAAGAATCGCCCTCTCCTGTAAATGAATGTACAGATGTATCGCCCAGCACACCGGTGCGGGTGAGAAATGTTGAATATATTAATGTTAAAAATGCAAGAAACAAAAACCAGAAGCTGGCTTTGGATGAATGCCCTGTTGATTTATTCACCAGCATAATATGCAGCCCGGCAACCATGATCAGCCAGGGAACCAGTGATGCGTTCTCTACAGGATCCCATGCCCAGTAACCGCCAAATGTAAGCGATTCATAAGCCCAGGCTGCCCCCATCATTATACCAACCCCCAGCATCGCGGCACTGAAAAGCGTCCAGGGCAGGGCAGGTTTTATCCATTCGCTATACTCTTTCTTCCACAATCCTGCTATGGCAAATGCAAAAGGAACAATAGTAGAGGCAAAACCAAGGAAGATCACGGGTGGATGTATTGTCATCCAGTAATTCTGTAACAGTATATTGAGTCCATTTCCATCACGCAGGTATTTTTGCAGGTATTGCGGGTCCTGGAAGATTGGTGCCCAGGGATTTTCATTGCGCATCAATACAAACGGACTGCTGCCGACCTTTACATCGAAAAAATAAATACCTATTACAAATGAAGATAAAAACACCTGGGCAAGCGAAACAATAGTCATAACAGGAGCTTCCCATTTCTTTGCCGTGCTTATTATCAATAAACCAAGTATGCAATGCCAGAAATTCCAGAGCATAAAACTACCTTCCTGCCCTTCCCAAAAGCTACTCAGCAAATATTCAGTAGGAAGTGTGCGGCTTGAATGCTTATATGCAAACTGGTATTCAAAATAATGGTTGTAAATAATGATATACAACATTACAAATGTTGTTATCACAGAAACAAATTCAATGTAAAAAGAAATACGCGCAAGTTTCTTCCAGCTATTATGCTCCTCTACTAATCTGGCCTGCGTAGCCTTAAAATAAGAAAACGTTGCAACCAAAGCAGCTATAAAAGACAAGAGGACGCAAAAATGTCCTAATTGCCCTGCCCATAAGTGTTCACCCTGATAAAGCATGTCTGATTAATCCTGCATTTTGTTTGTTAATTCTTTTTCCTGGTGTGCAGGATCGTCTTTGTATTTAGAAGGACATTTTAATAATATCTCTTTGCACTCAAATGTATCGCCGTTCATTTTACCCTTCAGCACTATTCTTTCACTCATTTCCAGCTCCGGCGGCTTAGTGCTATGGTATATAACTTTTGTTTGACCGCCCAATGAGTCAACCGCGTAAAAAGCAAGGTAATTGGGATCTTTAACCGGGTCGTACTGAATATCCTTTGATCTGTCTAATTTGGCTATCAGGTGAATATATTTTCCCTGTTTCTGGCGGGCTGAAGCAATGGTATCGTAAGTGGTAAGATCTTTTGACATGGTAACCAGCATATATGCAATAGCTACGGCAATCAATACCAATGTTATTATATGAATTCTTTTCATAATGGAAAATCCGGTTGAACTCCGCAAAATTAGCTTAAAAACCAACGCGATACTCGTTTAAACAACTAATAAATAAGCACTGCTATTTTGCCTCCGTTTAAATTAAACTGTTCAACAAAATTTTAACATATTGATGGCTGTCGGGTATCAGGTATCAGCTATCAGGTGTCAGGTATTTATATTGTGCGAAAAAGGCAAGGAAGGTGTAATCGAAGCACAAATTAACCCCGGGAGGCAAATGATTATGGGTGTCTTGCAACTTCACCGGCAGATAACTCGTTTATTAAAGAACCTTTATTGTTTTAAATTAAAAAAACGGTCATAACTTGCACCGCTTTTGAAGTAGTATGGACCTTTCAAAATTTGACCCCAATTCGTCAGGCAACCCCAATTATAATATATTCGGGTTACCTGTTACAGAAGAAGAAGCACGCCTCGTAATTCTCCCGGTTCCCTGGGAAGTAACGGTAAGCTATCTTGCGGGCACAGCAAGAGCCCCTGAGCGTATACAAAAAGCCAGCCTGCATGTAGAAATTTTTGATGCCGATGTAAGAGATGGCTGGAAAAAAGGATTTTTTTTGCGTGAGCCGGATAAGAAAATATTATTGAAAAGTGATTACCTGCGCAAAGAATCTGAATTATACATCAACTACATCTCGCAGGGAGGATGTATAGATGAAAACCGCTTTATGTGCAAAACGCTTAAAGAAGTTAATGAAGGCGGCGCTTTTTTAAATCAATGGGTATACGATCAAACAAAAGATTTGCTTGCCAAAGGCAAACTGGTGGGTGTGCTGGGTGGCGACCACAGTGTGCCGCTTGGCTTTTATAAAGCTATCGCGGAAAAGTATAGTGATTTTGGCATTTTGCAGATTGATGCACATTGTGATTTGAGAGAAGCATATATGAATTTAAAATACTCTCATGCTTCTATTATGTATAACGCACTTACGGAAATTCCTCAGATGACCAAATTGGTACAGGTAGGTGTTCGGGATTATTGTGAGAGCGAATGGAATTATATCAACAACAGTAACGGCAGGGTAATCGCTTATTTAGATAAAAAAATTAAAGAATCAATATTCGAAGGGCAGACCTGGCAGCAGATAACCAGTGATATTATCAGCAACCTGCCGCAACATGTTTTTATCAGCTTTGATATAGACGGGCTGAACAGAACTTTATGTCCGCATACGGGCATGCCGGTGCCGGGTGGTTTTGAGCTGGAACAATTATCTTACCTCCTCCGTAAAATACTCGAAAGCGGCAGAACACTTATCGGCTTTGACCTATGCGAAACCGGCGTGAGCAGCAATGAATGGGATGAGAATGTTGGCGCAAGAGTATTATTTAAATTATGTAATTTAATGGTAGCAAAAAACTAATGGTGGCTCCGGAAAAACAAACAGATCTTTTTCAATACATCCTCATCATTAAAAAAGAGAAACCTCTTAATATTGATTTGATCAGCATATTACTGTGCTTTATTTCTTTCGCTTTTTTTATTTATCACAGTTTTTTGCAAAATAATTTCGTCAGTGTGGTTTTCCTGGGGGCTTTGCTTATTCCTGTAACAGTTACCCGCTCTGTATGGCTTAAAAAGAAATCAGGCAAATCATCCATCACTTTTAAACATCCTTTACTAATAACCGGTATCATATGGTTATTTATACCAGGATTGCGGTGGTTTTTTATCCTGTTTGTTTTATTTGTTTTATTTGATCACCAGGCCCGTCATCCGCTTGAGATAGGTGTATCAGATGAGCAGATCGTGATCAATACTTTCTTCAGGAAAAGATACAGGTGGAGTGATTTTTCAAATGTTATCCTGAAAGACAACCTGCTGACGCTTGATTTTAAAAACAACAAAGTCCTGCAGAGAGAAATCGAGCCATATCTCAGCAATGTGAACGAAAAGGAGTTTAATGCGTTTTGCGCGGAGCAGATTCAAAAAGGCTGATAGCTATCAGCCGTCAGCTATCTGTTTTACATCGTTAATAAAATAATTAGTTTGCATGTCATCAAATTCTTTTGAAGAAGGAAAAGTTTTACTGATCAATAAACCATTACACTGGACATCATTTGACGTGGTGCGGAAAATCCGCAACCGCATCAAAATTAAAAAGGTTGGGCATGCCGGCACGCTTGACCCGCTTGCAACAGGGTTATTGATTGTTTGTACGGGTAAGTTTACCAAAAAGATAAACGAATATATGGCGCAGGAAAAAGAATATACCGGTACTATTACACTTGGCGCCACTACCCCAACCTTCGACCTGGAAAGTGAGCCTGAAAATTTTAAACCGCTGGATAATATTACACCTGAAAAATTATTTGCCGCCACAGCATCATTTACCGGTGAAATACAACAGGTGCCGCCTGCGCATTCCGCTATAAAAAAAGATGGCAAGCCGGTTTATCTGTTGGCCCGTAAAGGCAAAGATGTTCAGTTGGAGCCACGCACAATCCATATAAAAGAGTTTGCTATTACTAATATTGAAATGCCCCTGGTATATTTTAAAGTTACCTGCTCAACAGGAACATATATACGCAGTTTGGCGAATGACTTTGGCGCAGCATTAGGCTGTGGCGGACACCTGAGCAGCTTATGCAGAACCAGGATTGGAAACTATACCATTGAAGCATCGCAGACGATGGAAGCGTTTTTAAAAGAATGTGAGGAGGAAGGTGGAAGGGAATAGGCAGAAAACTGACACCCATAGCCGAAAGCTGACGGCTGATAGCTGATAGCTAACAGCTCTTAAAACGGATACCCTATACCAAACTGAAATGTTGGTGTTCGCATATTACTTTTTATAAACCATCCGTCATCAGTTGGTTGTATATGTGCATCAGAAGCATACAAAGGATCTTTAAGCCGCCAGCCCAGGTCAAATCTCAGCAGGAAATACCGGAAATCCAGTCGCAGACCTGCCCCTCCTGCAACAGCAATATCAGCATAAAGCCTGTTTGCCTTAAACACACCATACTTAAATTCAGGATCGGCAGATTTCCTGACCCATACATTACCTATATCGGTAAATAAAGCGCCTTTCAGCCAATATCCGTATACAGGAAAAATATCAAACCTGTATTCAATATTCGCTTCAAGCTGGATATCTGCATAACGATCATCAAATCTCTTTTCCACAAGCGTTGTATCATTGTAGCTCCTTACCCTCAGTGTATCATAAAATATACTTGAACCGGGGCCTAATTTCCGTAGCCGCCATCCGCGCATACTATTAGGTCCTCCGGCAAAAAACTGCCTGAAAAATGGTAAACTGATATCATTATCATTCCTGCTCTCCGTTTTAAACCCTACCCCGTAACCTGCAAAAAAGCGAAAAGCCCATGATGTTTTTGGACCAGTGAGATAATGCCTGTAATCAGTGCTCAGCTTTATAAAACGGTACAGATCCTGCAATGCTTTACCCGAAGCTGTTAAACTTTTAAAGAGTTCTCCTAATATTAATCCTGACTCTTCGCCATAAACCCTTATAATACCAAAACTCCTGGGATTAGCCGGGTTAAGTCTCCGGGTATACGTTGCATTTATACCTATGATCAGTCCATCATTATAGGAGTATCTCAATAAAGGATAATCATCAAGCAGTTGCTGAAAGCCTTCTCCTTTGTCATAAATACGGGTGTACTCTATATTGGGAAACCTCACCTGCCACCCTGCATCAGCATTTCTTTGAAACTCATACCCTATGTAAGCATTAACCGTATTGATCTTATAATATTTATACCTGTCAATATAAGACCCGTCGAGGGTTATAAAGCTTTTTGCATTGACCAGTTTTTTCTCATCCCGGATTTTAAACGGTGTAAGCAGGTATGGAAAAATAAGTTTATTGCTCAGGCTTATTTCAGACGATAATATTTTACTGAAATCCGTAAATTCAACTCCTGTTCTCAGCGTGTTTTGTAATTGAAGCGCCTGCTTTGCAACATTCCTGTTTTTTAACTGAAAATTTATTGCCAGTCCTTTATTGCCTGCATTGTACAATTGATTTTGGGCAGACAAAATGCTTGAACCTTCAAAATCAATGCTGAAAGCGTACTTTTTTGCCGGCACCATTCTTATGTAAAAATCTGCGAGCGCCTCGCCAAGCGAGTCTCGGGGACGACTGACAATATTTACATTCTGCCAGGCTTCAATGCGGTTAAAATTCAGCAGTGTTCTGTTATAGTTAGAAACCCGGTATAAGTCTCCCGGCTTAAGTGCAACACGTTTTACAAGAAATGAAGGTTTAAACAGATTATACCTGCTGTAAATCCTGTAATCGCCCTGTTTTACCATTTTAATACCTGCTCTCCCACCCTGCAACAACTCTACGGGCTCATCAGGAAATATACTTACGTTCCCAACTTTATACAAGGTGGTGATGGTAGAATCCTTAACAGGCACCTGCAATATATTAACACTGATCTTAGGATCCTGTATTCTTTTTTGTGCTTCAACCTGCAAACGGATAAACTCAAAAGGATCAGCGGTAGGATCAATCAGTGAAATATCAACCGTATCCAGTTCAGCTTTGATCATTTCACGGTTTATACGGAAATAGCCATTATCCCTGAAAATGTCAACAAGCCGGTTTAATTCATCATCTACCAACTGCCGGTTGAAGTCGTTAGACTTTTTAAGCAGAGCCCCTTTACTGTTATTCATTGCAAGCTCCTGCAAAGTGGTATCCCGGAAAGAATAGATTATGGTATCTATATGAAAAAGCCTGTTGGTATTCACATTGTACACAACTTTCATTCTAAGTTGGTCAGGCTTATCTGCAACTGTATCAATCCTGCTCCAGTCTGCTGTTACCTCACTGCGGAAATAGCCTATATTATGAAGCAGGTTGGTCATATTCAGCACAGATTGCTTTACATAGTTGCTGTCGAATACAGGGGGTTTATTTAAAACAGAACGTATAAACCAACTGCTTTTAAACTGGGGTTTCACGCTGTCTTCTATCTGTGTTTCAAGCCTTGCTTTGAGTTCTTTCTTATCAGGTGGTATATCCTTTCCGGTAAACGCTATTTCGTTGGCAAAAACAAAAGGTTTGTTGGATTTATATTTTCTGACTATCGTGCATGAGGAGAAAAGCAGAAGAATAAAAAAGAGATGTAAAAAAAAAGAAGGACGTATTTTCGTTGGTGAAACAGACATAAATTGTAATAAGGTGCTCAGCAAATCCAGGGTCAAATATATTCAAACTTTATTCCATAAAAAATTCAGAGATGAGGAGAAGCGGTTTATAATAGAAGGCCCTAAAATTATTAACGAATTTTTGCTTGTATCTCCCCGCATGATCCATGAAATTTTTGCAAAGGAAGAATGGATACAATCAAACGGGAATGTGCTTCACAATATTCATAATGATAAACTTACGGCTGTAACCGATGATGATTTAAAAAAAATATCCGGGCTGCCCTCTCCTAACCAGGTACTGGCGATTATTGAAAAGCAGGAATACATTTTTCCTGAAGTTTCCGGAAATGAAAATATTTTAATGCTCGATGAGATACAGGACCCCGGTAATATGGGCACTATTATCCGTATTGCTGACTGGTTTGGCATCAATAAGATAGTGTGCAGCAAAACCTGTGCAGATATATACAACCCCAAGGTTATCCAATCAACAATGGGCAGTATTTTACGGGTGAAGGTGTTATATACCGATCTTTTAAGCTGGTGCAAAAATCACGCTTTCTTACCGGTATATGCTGCTACATTACATGGCACATCAATTTATGAAATAGCCAATATTACCCCTGGTATTATTTTGATGGGCAACGAATCAAAGGGCATCAAGCCTGAGCTCCATTCATTGAGCACAACTAAAATTACCATCCCCCGAATTGGCGAGGCTGAATCACTGAATGCAGCGATTGCTGCAGGAATAATACTCTCTCATATCACTCAAAAAACTGTTCTGCGCTGACTTTTCCGCTCTACTTTTTTAAGTTAAGATGTGAGTATTAATGATTAAAAAGCGAAATATTTAAACTGCTACGGTGTTTTACCTTTGTAAAAAATTATTTTATGGCTGTACAATGGAAAGGGGTGTTTCCCGCATTAACTACCAAGTTTACTTCAAATGATGCATTGGATCTTCCATTATTTGAAAAAAACCTCGAAGCACAGATTGAGGCAGGTGTGAGTGGTATTATTTTAGGTGGCACGCTGGGCGAAGCCAGTGTACTTACCGTAGATGAAAAAGAAACGCTGGTAAAATTTGCTATTGATAAAATCAAGGGCCGCATACCCGTTATATTAAATATTGCCGAAGGAGCAACACGCGAAGCTGTTAACCAGGCCGCCCTTGCCCGTAAGTGGGGCGCGGATGGATTGATGCTGCTGCCCCCCATGCGCTATAAAAGCGATCACAGGGAAACTGTAACTTATTTTACCACTGTTGCCAACTCAACTGATCTTCCCCTGATGTTGTACAACAACCCGCATGATTATAAAATTGAGATCACACTTGATATGTTTGATGAACTTGTACCGGTGAAAAATATTGAAGCGGTAAAAGAATCAACAAGAGATGTTACCAATGTAACACGCATGCTAAACCGTTTTGGAGATCGCTTTAAAATTTTGTGTGGTGTTGACACAATTACTTTTGAAGAACTGGCAGCAGGTGCAGATGGGCTTGTAGCAGGTTTGGTTTGTGCTTTTCCTGCGGAAACCGTAGCAATATACAACCTGGTAAAAGCTGAAAGATATGCTGAAGCGCTGGCTTTATACCGTTGGTTTATGCCATTGCTTGAGCTGGATATTCATCCCAAACTGGTGCAGTATATTAAACTTGCAGAATCAAAAGTTGGATTGGGCAGTGAATATGTAAGAGCTCCAAGACTTCAGCTTGCAGGTAAAGAAAGGGAGCAGGTACTTGCCACTATCGATAAAGCATTAGCCAGCAGGCCGGTATTGCCGGAAGATGCGTTGGTAACGGTGTAAAGTAAAAGGTATAGGGCGTAAGGCATATACCCGTTATAATTATCCTGAAAAAAATCAGCCGCAAATATGCATGAGTATCTTACTGCATGCACAGGCTCTGTTATTTACGATATAAGTATCTTGCAGATCCTAAAAATAATTATTTAGTAATGAGTGATATTAATGTTGTAATGCAAAATGCAGCGGATGCGTTTAAAGCGTACTCCGTTTTAGCACCTGCTGTAAAAGTTGATTTTTTAAACGAGATTGCCGCGCAAATAGAAAGCGCAAGAGAAGTACTGGTTAAAACAGCAAATGAAGAAACCAATTTGCCTTTACCCAGGTTAAATGGTGAGCTTACGCGAACCACCAATCAGTTAAAACTTTTTGCCAACCTTATTAAAGAAGGAAGTTGGGTAGAGGCAGCGATAGACACTGCAGATAAACAACGCACTCCTCCAAAACCGGATACAAGAAAAATGTTATTACCCGTAGGACCGGTTGTTGTTTTTGGTGCAAGCAACTTTCCTTTTGCCTTTTCAACCGCCGGTGGAGATACAGCGAGCGCTTTAGCTTCAGGTTCAACTGTAGTAATTAAAGGACACTCTGCTCATGCCAAAACTTCATCGCTTGTGTTCGATGCTATAAAAAAGGCAATAGAAAAATGTGGTATGCATCCATATACGGTTCAGCATGTACTTGGCTCCGGCAGTACCGTCGGCAAAGCTTTGGTGCAACACCCTGAAACAACCGGTGTTGGTTTTACCGGTTCACTCAGCGGCGGTACTACATTATGGAAGCTTGCCAACGACCGCGAAAGGCCAATACCTGTATTTGCTGAAATGAGCAGTATTAACCCGGTTGTTTTTTTGCCGGATACTTTAGAAAAAAATACCGAATCATTAGCTAAAACGTACGCGGCTTCAATAACGCTTGGCATGGGGCAATTTTGCACCAATCCCGGATTATTGCTTGCTGTAAAAAGTAAAGTCCTGGATGATTTCCTTGCTTTATTAGGCAATGAAATTGAAGTCATTACACCTCAGAAAATGCTGCACAAAGGCATCCAGGAATCATTTACAAAAGGTTTGAACGAAGCCCTTGCACAGAAAGGCATCCGGAAAATAGGCCAAGCTGCACAAGAGCCTGGCGATGGTGAGGCATACCCTACTGTTGCGGGTGTGTCAGCAGATATTTTCTTACAAAATCCTCATTTGAGAGAAGAAGTGTTTGGACCATATTCTTTAGCTGTAATATGCAACGATAAAAAGCAATTAACAGAAGTGCTTACTTTATTGAAAGGGCAGTTAACTACTACGATAATGGCAACTGATGCCGATATTGAAGCGCATGATGATATTATTAAATTGCAGCAAACACTTGCCGGCAGAATTATTTTGAATGATGTGCCAACAGGTGTTGAAGTTTGCGCAAGTATGGTGCATGGCGGGCCATTTCCTTCTACCACTGATGCAAGATATACCTCTGTAGGTACAACGGCTATTAAACGTTGGGTACGCCCTGTTTGCTTTCAGGGCTTTAAAGATAGTATGCTTCCTGATGCGTTAAAAAACAGTAACCCGTTAAATATCTGGCGAATTGTTAATAATGAATATAGCAATACAGGTTTATAGTTTATAGTTTGTGGTGCCAATAAACTATAAGCACGGAATTTCAAACATACCGGGAATGAAAAAAACTTTTTTTTGTATTGATGCGCATACCTGCGGTAATCCTGTTCGGCTTGTAGCTGGTGGAGGCCCGGTATTGAAGGGCAATAATATGAGCGAAAAAAGGCAGCATTTTTTAAAAGAGTACGACTGGATAAGAAAAGGACTGATGTTTGAACCACGTGGGCATGATATGATGAGTGGAAGTATATTATATGCACCGCATGATACAGCCAACGATGTTGCCGTATTATTTATTGAAACAAGCGGCTGCCTGCCAATGTGTGGACATGGCACTATCGGCACCATTACCATTGCGTTGGAAGAAGGGTTAATAACTCCTAAAGCACCAGGCACTATAAGAATGGAAGCGCCTGCAGGACTGGTTAATATTGCTTACACACAGGAAGGCAAAAAAATAAGAACAGTTAAGCTCATTAATGTACCGGCTTACCTTGCCGCAGAAGGATTAACAGCTGAATGTCCTGAACTTGGCGAGCTAGTAATAGATGTATCATATGGCGGGAATTTTTATGCCATTGTAGATGTACAAAAAAACTTTAAGGGACTGGAACATTATGCTGCTGATAAACTTATTGCCTGGGCCAGGACATTACGCAAACGCATCAATGAGAAATATAGTTTTGTTCACCCTGATGATCCCACAATCAATGGATGTTCACACATTTTATGGACCGGCGCCGTACTGGATAAGACATCTACCGCCCGAAACGCGGTATTTTATGGAGACAAAGCAATAGACAGAAGTCCGTGCGGCACCGGCACATCTGCGCGAATGGCACAATGGTATGCTAAAGGCAAACTAAAAAAGGGGGATGAATTTATACACGAGAGTATCATAGGCTCAAAATTTATTGGCAGGATTGAGGAAGAGCTTACCCTGCATGGTAAACCGTCCATCCGCCCAAGCATTGAAGGCTGGGCAAGGATATATGGATATAACACTATCACTATCGATCCTGATGACGACCCATATGCGTATGGTTTCCAGGTGATATAAATTTGAAATTTGAAATCAGCTAAGAAGCTGTTTAAAATTAGTTTTTTAAATAACCCCTGATATATTTCCTGTCAAGAATTCCGGTGTTCGCATCGGCGGGACAGGGTTTGCTACACAATGAGCCACAAAGCATGTACAAAGTTACACAGAGCGTTTTATTATTCTTTGTGGCTCATTGTGTAGCCTTCGTGTACCTCTGTGAAATAACCAGGTTATTACACCGGAATTATTCGTAATAATGAGTGTGATTCTTGGCTAAAAGTGTACGCAATCATTATATCAAAAAATCCCCGTAATCGTTTTAAACAGCTTCTAAGAGAATAAGACACTGATAGCTGATGGCTCAAAGCTGAATGCTGATAGCTGATAGCGTATTATGAATACGCCGTCTTCTGCCTTTCTCCTTATCTTTGTAATTATTATTGGTCACTATAACATACATATATGAGCTTAGGTTATTTCAGCTATCCTTTACCCGTAAATGAACCGGTTTTAAATTATGCACCCGGGAGCAATGAGAAAGACCTTCTGAAAACAACATTAGTCGAATTAAAAAAACAAGAAGCTGATATACCTATGTATATCGGTAATAAAGAAGTAAGAACGGGAAAGAAAATTGCCATTCGTCCTCCGCACGAAAAAGATCATGTGCTTGGCTATTTTCATGAGGGCGGTGAAAAGCATGTACAACAGGCTATTGATGCCGCTCTTGCTGCTAAAGAAGCATGGGCAAATACCAGTTGGGAGAACAGGGCGAATATATTTTTAAAAGCAGCCGATCTTATAGCAACCAAATACCGTTCATACATGAATGGTACAACAATGCTGGGACAAAGCAAAAACGCTTACCAGGCAGAGATAGATTCCGCATGTGAAATTGTTGATTTCTTGAAATTTAATGTTCACTTTTTAAGTGAGATATACAAGCAGCAGCCCATCAGTTCTTCGGGTATACATAACCGTTTGGAATGGCGTGCGCTGGAAGGATTTATATTGGCAGTAACACCCTTTAACTTCACCGCTATCGGTGGTAATCTTCCTACTTCTGCTGCAATGTGTGGTAATGTGGTAGTATGGAAACCGGCTTATACACAGGTATATTCTGCACAAATGTTTATGCGCATTTTAAAAGAGGCAGGCTTGCCGGATGGTGTTATCAATCTTATTTATGTAGATGGCCCTGTACTGGGAAAAGTCTGTTTTACCCACCGCGATTTTGCAGGCGTACATTTTACCGGCTCAACCGCGGTATTCAACAACATGTGGAAAACGATTGGAGAAAATATACCGAACTACAGAACCTACCCCCGCATAGTTGGCGAAACAGGCGGAAAAGACTTTGTAATTGCACATAAAAGCGCAAATCCTGATGTGGTGGCAACAGCATTATTACGTGGCGCTTTTGAATTCCAGGGACAGAAATGCTCTGCAGCCTCACGGGCATATATACCTGATAACATTGCGGACGAAGTAAAGAAGAAGCTCATTGCAGGTATAAAAAGCTTTAAAATGGGCTCTGTAGAAGATTTCAGCAATTTCATTAATGCTGTTATCGACGAAAAGGCGTTCACGAAGATCAAAGCATATATTGATAATGCTAAAAAAGATAAAAAAGCTGAAATTATTGCCGGAGGAAAATGCGACAGCAGCAAGGGTTATTTTATTCAACCTACGGTTATTGAAGCAAAAGACCCTCACTATGTGACCATGTGTGAAGAAATTTTTGGACCGGTACTGACCTTATATGTATACAGGGCAAATAAATTTGAAGAAACCCTGGAACTTGTAAACACCACTTCAAACTATGCGCTGACAGGATCAATTATCGCTACCGACAGGGCAGCAGTAGAACTTGCCACCAATGCTTTACGCAACGCGGCAGGCAATTTTTATATTAATGATAAACCAACCGGTGCTGTTGTTGGTCAGCAACCATTTGGCGGGGCAAGGGCAAGCGGAACCAATGATAAAGCAGGCAGTATGCTGAATCTTTACAGGTGGTTAAGCGCAAGAACGATTAAGGAAACGTTTAATCCTCCAACAGACTACCGGTATCCGTTTGTGCAGGAAAAATAATATTTGCGTTATCGTTCTTTGCGATATTTTTATTTATAAATATAAACAGTTTGAGAACCATACTCACTAAAGAGCAACTTGATATAACCATTAAAAGACTGGCAAACCAGGTGCTGGAAAATATCGTAAACGCGGAAGACATTGTATTGATCGGCATACAACCGCGGGGTATTTTTTTAAGTGATAGAATTATGGATGATATCAAAAAAGAATTTCCTGCAGAAGCTGAAAAAATAAAATACGGCAAGCTTGATATCACCTTTTATCGCGATGATGTAAGAGATGAACTGCATACAGCAAACCAAACAGATATTGCTTTCTCAATAGAAAACAAAACGGTTATCCTGGTTGATGATGTACTGTATAAAGGAAGAACAGTAAGAGCAGCTTTGGATGCACTGCTTACTTTTGGCAGACCCGATAAAGTAGAATTATGTGTATTAATTGACCGTCGCTTTCGTCGCGAATTACCTATACAACCGGATTATTGCGGAAAAGCTATTGACTCTATTAATTCTCAGAAGGTAAAAGTGGAATGGGATAAAGAAGAAGTAATATTATACTAACGCTTCGACCATTGGCTCAAAATGATATTACCGTAAACTGCTTCTCCGGCAGTTCCATTTAAATAAAACGAATTTAGCCTCTGTTTTTTCATTATATTCGCATACAAGCAAAATCATCAGCATTATTACTTACAATTATAGCGATATTAATAAACAGCAGGCAAGTGCTGTACATGATCCTTATTCAATCTTCCGCTACAAACAATTTGCAAAACACATTATTGGAAACAACTTAACTATTCTGGATATAGGATGTGCAAGCGGAAAAGGAGGAAAAGTTTTAAAAGAATGCAATCCCACTAATAAGATCATCGGTATTGATGTTGTAGCGGAACGAATAGATTCAGTGGATCCCAACATCTATGATACTCTTATCTGTGGATCGGCAACAAAAATTCCATTGCAGGATAATTCGGTTGACGTAGTAGTTGCAGGTGAATTTATTGAACATATTCTACCTTCAGATTTTGATATTATATTGTCTGAAGTACAAAGGGTTTTAAACCCAGATGGCTTTTTTTTAATTACTACACCAAACCCTAACGCTTATCTCGTAAAAATGGGTAGAGACCAGGTTTTAAAAGATCCCGCCCATGTGAATATTCTTTCTATAAAACAATTAAAAAAAATATTATCTGATCATAGTTTTAATTGTATCAAAATAGTGGGGTCGGGAATGGCTACCAGGCTTTTCGGAGAGATGTTTCCGCTTTTTGGCGTTTACGGGAGTTATCTTGTAGTAGCAAAAACATAAAAATCCCCGGGATAACATCACTTGCTCATTGGATATCCCCTGTCAATCCAATCTGCCTTTAAATTTTGCGGTAAATCCAGCAGCTTAAAATTGGTAAATCCCATTGCGCTCAGTAAAGTATATGCCGGGCGTATATTAGGGCAGTTCTTATACGGACAGCAGCCGCAGTAAACAATAATCTCCTTATATTTTTTTTCTTTAGCAAGCAGCTTCTTCAGGCTTTCAGCATTTGCTTCTTCACGTGCCGGGCCTATATTTACAGCCCCTTTAATTAATCCCGAAGGGCCTACATTAATAATGAGTGGTTTTTGAGGAGCATCGCTCTTTATTACCGCAACAAGACTTGCAGGAACAATCATCTGCTCTGGTTTCCACGGTAGCGGGCTGATCTGTGCTTCTACCTGCATACAGAACATCGTAAAAAAAATGAAAATCAAATTGCGGGCGTTCATAAGGCTTATATTTACTGCAAAAATAGATATTCCCCGGTGTTATATCAAACATGAGGAAAGAAACAAACTTTCACACCCAGGTTTCAAGAAAAATTTCGGTATAATCTCATTAGCAAAGAAAAGAAGTAATTATAAAAAGAAAGTAACCGCTGAATAAGCGGTTTTTTATATATCAGGCATATGGGGTCAAAAAAAGAAAACGAATTTAAGTTGATTGCAGACTTAGCAGATCATTATCGAAAACTATCAAACGAACAACTGTTGAAGATTAATCAGGAGTACAGCCCAAATTGGGATATTAAATATAGAAAAACCTTAAATACAGTTTTAAAAGAAAGACAGTTAAAAATTTCAAACTGAGATACTACCAGTATTTACGTAAACAAGTATTTTACTAATTTTCCTGCCCTGTAAAACATGCAGGTCATTTACAGCTTTCACTCATTCTGTTTATTACATTTGGTAAAAATTTGCTGATGGCCATAAATAGAGATTATATTATTCCTGCCCAAACCCGCATAGGCCATGTGCATTTAAAAGTATCAGACATTGAACGTTCACTGGAGTTTTATTGTGGTTTGCTGGGTTTTGAAGTTACAACCCTGTATGGAACACAAGCGGCTTTTATTTCTGCCGGAGGATACCATCATCATATCGGTTTGAATACATGGCACAGCAAAGGCTTGCCACCGGCACCTGAAAACAGTATTGGACTATATCATACCGCCATCTTATACCCTACCCGCAAAGATTTAGCTTTTATATATAACAGGCTAAAGGAAGCCAGGTATCCATTAACGGGCGCAAGTGACCACGGTGTTTCAGAAGCGCTGTACTTTGACGACCCCGATGGTAATGGAGTGGAATTGTATTGGGATAAGCCAAAAGAAAAATGGCCCCGCAATGAAGACGGTTCACTGATCATGTATACCCGTCCGCTGGATATACATGACCTTTTAAACGAACTGGCACAATAAATGAATTAATCGTACATTTTATGAATAGCATAAAAATCTTATTTGCCATTGGACTATTGTTTTTCAGCAACAGCATTTTCGCTCAGCAATCAACCAATACCCTGCACAAACTTAAAACCCTGATCGTCTTCTTTGACGGCCTCCGCCCGGATTATATTACACCCGGGCAAATGCCTAATTTATATGCCTTTAAACAAACAGCCGCTTATGGCAAAAAACATCATAGTGTATTCCCCACCGTTACCAGGGTAAATGCATCATCATACGCCACAGGCAGTTATCCAAAATCACATGGTATATTAGGTAATGCTGTTTATTTTCCTTCCGTAAATAAAACACAATCTTTAAATACCGGAAGTGTTACCGATATGAAGAAGGCGATGGATGCAGAACATGGGCAACTACTTACCGCAGTATCTGTTGGAGAGTTGTTGGCAAAGGCTGGTGAAAAAATGATGGTATTCAGTTCCGGCTCTACCGGTCAGGCATTTCTACAAAACCATACCATTAGTGGCGGAGCCATTATTAATACGGATACTATTTTACCTGCTGCAATGCAACAAGCTGTTTGGAATGCCATCGGCAAAGCGCCTGCTGATATGCCTGATAACAGAGCCAGGCATGCATGGGTTACCGATGCTTTATTCCATTTTGGATTTGCAGATAACGGACCGTTAGTAAGCGCAATTTGGTATTCGGATCCCGACGGAGCAGCACATGAACATGGTATAGGCTCTCCCGAAGCGGTTGAATCCATTAAAGTAGTTGATGAACAGTTTGGAAGAATTATTAATTATTTAACAGAACACGATCTTTTGTCGATATATAATATTATCATTTCAGCAGATCATGGCTTTGTTACATATACCGGCAAGGAAAGCTTAACCGATTTTCTTATTCAGCAAAAATTCAAAAAAGATAAATCCTCAGATGATATAATAGTAGCGGAAGGTGCTATCTATGTAAAGGATCATAACCCGAAAACAATAGAAGCAGTTGTTAAAAGTCTTCAACAACAGGAATGGGTAGGTGCAATTTTTACCAAAGGGAAAAAAAACGGAGATATGAAGGGGACTGTTCCCGGCACTTTATCATTTGAAGCTGTGCACTGGAACCATCCAACAAGATCAGGAGATATACTTGTTGACAAAAACTGGAATGATAATAAAAACGATAAAGGATATACCGGAACAGGCTTTTCAAAAGGAGTTGCGGGACATGGTAGCATTAGCCCTTATGAAGTACATATAGCGTTGATAGTATCCGGCCCGTCATTTAAAAAAAATCATGAAAGTAATATTCCTACTTCCAATGTTGATATAGTACCAACTTTACTGTTTATACACAATATTAATGGGTACGAAAAAATGGATGGACGTGTTATGGAAGAATTACTTTCAGGCATTCGTAAGCTACCCAAACCCATAACAGATGTTATAACTACTGAAACTAAAATCAATAATCTCCATTACAAATTATCGCTTCACAGCACTAAGGTTGGCAAGAATGTATATGTGGATTACGCCAAAGTGGAAAGGTATTGATTTGAAAATGAGATGAGCCATACAGGCAATCTCATACAATGGTATAAAAGCATTGAGATTTGCATTAGTGCTAGCAGTGAAATGCAAACGGCGCCCGTCATTTCGATCCCGCCGCAATGTGTGTTTTATTCTATTTTCCCGAGGGCGGGATCGAAATGACGATGCCTGCAAACGGTTTCTTTTAAAAGCGAAATCCCTGCGGGATGCCCCTCTCTTTGCGCATTGCGCAAAAAATTCTTATTTTCGCCTTCGTGAAAAAGCTTACCGCTATATTTTTACTGGGTATATACCTGATGGCATTCAGCGAATGTCACCAGTTTCTGAAAATACCATTTCTCATAAAACATTTTCAGAAACACCAGCAGGCTGATCCGGCTATGAATTTCAGCAGGTTCATTAAAATTCACTACTTCTCTGCAGCGGTTATTACAGATGATTTTCAGCAGGATGAAAAATTGCCTTTCAGAGGTATGGAATGTAATACCACCAACGCTACACATTATATATATTCTCCTGCTTCTATTTATATTAATCCCCCGCAGCAATTATTGAAAAAATTTTACAGTTACAACGACACGCATAAGATACAACACTCACTTTTCGATATTTTTCAGCCTCCCAGGCAAGATTGCTGAGATACATTCTTATCTCACTTCTTTACAATACTTATTACTTCTCAAAACAAATTATTATTTCAACTTCCATTAAGGAGGTTTTTGTAATGTATCCTTTTGATCAATCTTTCAAAAGGAAGACACACAACAAATAATTATATAATGCTTAATTCCATTATTCGCTTTTCCATAAGGAATAAGCTGATCATTGGTTTATTTACTATCGCGCTGATCATCGCCGGAGTAATAAACCTTGCCAGGCTTCCTGTAGATGCATTACCGGATATTACCAGCAACCAGGTACAGATCATAACGGTATCGCCTACCCTCGCGGCTCCTGAAGTGGAGCGGCTCATCACTTTCCCGCTGGAACAGGCAAATGCCAATATCCCGGGCTTGAAAGAAATAAGATCAATTTCACGTTTTGGTTTATCAGTTATTACCATAGTATTTGATGATGATATTGATGTATACTGGGCAAGACAACAGGTATCTGAAAGATTAAATCTTGCAAAAGAGCAGATACCGGCAAGCGCCGGAAATCCTGAGCTGGCGCCGGTTACAACGGGCATTGGTGAAGTATATCAATATGTGCTGCGCCCTAAGAAGGGATTTGAAGAAAAATACAACCTCACTGAGTTACGATCAATCCAGGATTGGATTGTAAGACGGCAATTATTGGGCACACCCGGCGTGGCGGATGTAAGCAGCTTTGGCGGTTTCTTAAAACAATATGAAGTAGCGGTGCAGACAGACAGGCTGAAAAGTATGAATATTACCATTGCGGATATTTTTGCTGCTATTGAAAAAAACAACCAGAACTCCGGCGGCGCATATATTGAAAAAGGCCCCAACGCTTTGTTTATCCGCACAGAAGGCATGGTAAAAACAATAGAAGAACTCGGGAATGTATTCGTTAAACATACAGGAGCAGGCGTGCCGCTCTTTTTAAAAGATGTAGCGGATGTTCGCATTGGTCATGCAATAAGATATGGTGCTATCACCTATAAAAACGAAGGCGAAGTAGCAGGTGCTGTTGTATTAATGCTGAAAGGTGCTAACGCCACTGAAGTAATCAAAAATATAAAAAGCAGGATAGCGCAGATCAAAACAACATTACCGGAAGGTGTGATACTGGAGGTATTTTACGATCGCACTAAAATGGTAGACAGCGCTATACATACAGTAAGCAACAACTTAATGGAAGGCGCGCTGATCGTGATCCTTATTCTCGTATTGTTTCTCGGTAATATGCGTGCAGGATTGATAGTGGCTTCAGTAATCCCGCTTGCTATGCTTTTTGCCATTATCATGATGAATCTTTTTGGTGTTTCCGGTAACCTGATGAGCCTTGGTGCATTAGATTTTGGGCTGATTGTTGATGGCGCGGTAATTATAGTAGAGGCCGTATTGCACAGGCTGTTTCATGGCAAAGGATTGGCTTCGCTGGACCGGTTAACGCAGCAACAGTTAGATCATGAAGTGGAAAATGCTTCTTCAAGAATGATGACATCAGCGGCCTTTGGCCAAATCATCATTCTTATTGTATACCTGCCTATTTTAACGCTCACAGGTATTGAAGGAAAAATGTTCAAACCCATGGCGCAAACTGTTTCCTTCGCGCTAATTGGCGCATTCCTGCTTTCACTCACGTATGTACCCATGATGACAGCGCTATGCCTGAATAAAAAGATCAGCCATAAAAAAACATGGTCTGATAAAATGATGGCACACATTGAAAAAGTATATACGCCTGTACTGAATGGCGCGCTCAAATTTCCAAAAATGATCGTAGCAGCAGCACTATTGCTTTTCGTTGTTGCATTACTGTTAGTATCACGATTAGGCGGTGAATTTATCCCTGAGCTGAATGAGGGCGATTTTGCCGTTGATGCAAGATTAATGGCAGGAAGCTCATTAACGGAAACCATTAATACTACACAGAAAGGTGTTGACATATTGCAGAAACGTTTTCCGGAAGTGGAAAAAATTGTTACCCGTATCGGCGCAAGTGAAATTCCTACAGACCCTATGCCGATTGAAGTAACCGATATCATGATATCGCTTAAGCCTCAGAAAGAATGGACATCAGCAAAAACATTTGATGAACTGGCCGATAAAATGAGCGCGGCGTTGCAGGAAGTACCTGGTATGACAAGCGGCTTCCAGTTTCCGGTGCAGATGCGTTTCAATGAATTGATATCAGGCGCCAAGCAGGATATAGTATGCAAAATTTTTGGCGAAAATCTTGACAGTCTTGCTGCTTATGCCGGCAAACTGGGCGAGCTAACCAGGAAGATCAATGGCACCAGGGATATTTATGTGGAAGCCATAACAGGCTTACCACAAATTGTTGTGCGATACAAGCAGGATGCGATGGCACATTACCAGCTTACAGTTGCCGAAATCAATCAATTGATCCGAACCGCGTTTGCAGGAGAAAGCGCAGGATTGGTATATGAAGAAGAACGGCGGTATGATATCGCTGTTCGCCTGCAGAACAATGCACGAAAAGATATAAAAGACATCCGTGAGTTGTTGATACCAACACCTATGGGTACACAGGTGCCGCTATACCAGGTGGCAGATATCAATATTGAAGAAGGTCCCAACCAGATACAACGTGAAGATGCAAAGCGGAGAATTATAGTGGGCTTTAATGTAAGAGGCAGGGATGTTGAATCTGTTGTAAACGAGCTGAGTGATAAAGCAGGAAGGGGTTTGGCGTTGCCTTCCGGTTATTATATCAAATACGGTGGCCAGTTTCAAAATCTTGTTGAAGCCAAACAGCGTTTATACATTACCGTTCCCGCAGCACTATTGCTGATATTGATCATGCTGTATTTCGCATTGGGTTCCATCAAACAGGGTCTGCTCATTTTCTCTGCCATTCCATTGTCTGCCATCGGTGGGATTTTCGCATTGTGGATAAGAGGCATGCCTTTCAGCATATCAGCAGGCGTGGGTTTTATCGCGCTTTTTGGCGTTGCAGTATTAAATGGTATCGTATTGATCACAGAATTTAACCGGCTTAAAAAAAGTGGGTTACAGGAAATTAAACACATTATTATGCAGGGAACTCATACAAGATTACGCCCGGTATTAATGACAGCTGGCGTAGCTTCTCTCGGCTTTCTGCCAATGGCAGTCAGCCAGAGCGCAGGGGCAGAAGTGCAACGTCCATTGGCAACCGTAGTTATCGGGGGATTAATAACTGCCACTATGCTTACTCTCTTAGTATTGCCGGTATTATATATGTGGTTTGAAAAAATAAAAAGCAAACCGAATATTATAACAGCAGCACCTGTATTTATTGGCTTATTAATATGCTGCAGTACAGCAACTGCGCAACAACATCAAACATTAGACGAAGTATTAAAACGCGCAGAAGAAAATAACCTCAGCCTGCAATCAGCAACCCGGCTGGCCGATTACTGGAAACAACTGCAAACAGGCGTATTTGACCCTCCCAAAACACAGGTTGGTGCTGAATATGGCGCTATCAACAGCATGCAGAATGATACCAGGTTATTTGCAGGACAGGCTTTTGCTTTACCTGTTGTTTACCGGAGTCATCGTAATCTTTATAATGCACAGGAGCAATTGCAAAGGAAATATGCAGATTGGAAAAAAGCAGAGATTGAAAAAGAAGTACGGACGGTTTTCTTTCAGTTAGCAGATATAATGGAGCGGAAAAAATTATTACAGGAGTTAGATACTGTATATAGTCGCTTTGCACAAGCTGCAACATTACGGCTCAATACAGGAGAAAGTAATGTATTGGAAAAAACTACTGCTGATGCACAACTGCAGCAATTACAATTGCAGATGCAATACACTGCATCGGATATTAAGATTTTGCAGCAACGCTTACAGGTTTTATTAAATACGGAAGATTGGATCCAGCCGCAATACGATTCTCCTAAAATGAGCCTGGTTTCGCTGCCAGACACCGGCACGGTATCATCGCATCCGCAGGTTGCATTTAATTTACTGGAAGAAAAGGTAGCTGCAGCCAGTATTGCCGTGGAAAACGCTAAACTCAGTCCTGAATTTTCTGTGGCTTACAACAATCAATCCATTATCGGCTATCAAAGTCCGGATGGTGTTTCGCAAAAATATTATGATGCAGGCCACAGGTTTCATTTTGTAAATATCACTGTAGATGTTCCTTTGTTTAACAGGGCAGCCAAAGCAAGGATAAAAGCAGTAAAAGTAAATGAAGATGTAGCAAAAATAAACACAAAGGTTACTGAACAGAATATCAGGTATTCAATTAATCAATTATTAGAAGAATACAATAAACAACAGAACAGTCTTCATTATTATGAGAAAGCCGGTTTAAAACAAGCCGGGCAAATCATTATATCTGCTAACCTGAGTTTTAAAAACGGTGAGATCAGTTACCTGGAATGGACAATGCTGATGAACAATGCCGTAAATATCAGGCTTGGTTATATTGAAGCCATTAAACAATATAACCTGACACTCATTGAGTTGAATTACTTAACAGCTAAATAAATACCATGCGTACATCACTATATATTTTCCTGACATTATTTTTTCTTTCCTGTTCAGAGCATGAACCGGAAAAAACAGCAGAACACCATGAGGAAGCTGAGGATATAATTACGCTTACAGAAGCACAAATAAAAAATGCGAACATTGAAACAGAGACTATCAAAACGCATGTTATGAGCAGAGAATTAAAGGTAAACGGGCTGGTAGATGTACCGCCGCAGAATATTGTTTCTGTTAGTTTTCCTTTGGGCGGATATTTAAAAAGTACCAACCTCCTGCCAGGCATGCATATCAATAAAGGCGAGATCATTGCTACCATGCAGGACCAGTCGCTCATTCAATTGCAGCAGGATTATCTTGTGGCAAAAGCAAAGTTGCAATATCTTGAAAAAGATTTTGAGCGTCAAAAGATGTTGAATGAAAATAAAGTGAATGCTGATAAAATATTTCAGCAGGCACAGGCAGATTTTGCAGCACAAAAAGTGCAGGCAAGAGGTTATGAAGAAAAATTAAGACTGGTAGGCATCAATCCTGATAAGCTTTCAGACCAGACGCTATCACGCAACGTTCACATCTATTCTCCTATAGATGGTTTTGTTTCAAAGGTGAATGTAAACATCGGCAAATATGTAAACCCATCAGATGTATTATTTGAATTGATAAACCCTGACGATATACACGCTGCGCTAACGGTATTTGAGAAAGACATCAGCAAAATAAAACCAAAGCAAAAAGTGATGGTAACATTTGTGGATGATCCGTCAACACAATACGAATGTGAAGTTATACTCGTGACAAGAAATGTAGACAATGACAGAAGCGCTTTGGTACATTGCCATTTTGAAAAAAAACCAAAACAATTATTGCCCGGCATGTTTTTAAATGCCGTTGTTAATCTTGAAGACATTAAAACCACTGCCGTACCCGAAAATGCAGTGGTTAGATATAATAAACAAAGTTTTATTATTATGGAAACCGGCGATACAACATACCGGCTTATACCTGTTGAAACAGGCAATACTTCTTCCGGGCTGGTTGAACTGGTTGACAAAAGCAATGACTTGCAGGGCAAGAAGATCATTACCCAAAATGCTTACGCCGTATTGTCAAAACTAAAGAATGCACAAGGCGGCGACGATCATTGATAAGTACTCAAACTGTGGCTATATATACACAACGTGCATAAATTTACCGCTGCAATTTAAATCCTGCACCTGATCATGCCTGTTATAATACAGGCATGAATTTTTATATACTATCAATATCTCCACAAAACGGTTTGATAGTATGAAACAAAACCACACCATATATATCGCTGTGCTTTTTTTATTATTCATCAAAACAGGTATAGCGCAAACAGATACGCTTCCCCCACCCTATGCTACAAAATCTACCATGAATTTCAGTAATGTTTTAGGATGGAAAGAAGGGGAAACCCCTGTGGCGCCGGAAGGTTTCATCGTAACGAAATATGCAGATGATTTTCAAAATCCACGCTGGATGTATGTACTTCCTAATGGAGATGTGTTGGTGGCTGAAGCTAATACACCGCATGGATTTTTTGAAAAGGTCGGAGCAGCTATTATCGGCGCCAATAAATCTAATGATATGCGCAAAAGCGCCAACCGCATCACCTTACTGCGTGATACGGATAAAGATGGCAAACCGGATATACGCACAATATTTTTAGAGGGTCTGAACCTGCCGCTAGGTATGCTGCTGTTGAAAAATAAATTCTACGTGGCTAATACTGATGCAGTATGGATGTTTCCTTATAAAAAAGGGCAAACAACAATTACCGGGGAAGGTAAAAAGATCATTGATCTGCCTGCAGGTAAACACAACCGGCACTGGACAAGAAATATTATAGCCAACAAAAAAGGAACGAAAATTTATATTGCCATAGGCTCAGGAAGTAATGTAGCCGAAAACGGATTGGCAGAAGAAAGAGACAGGGCAAGAATCTGGGAAATCAATCCTGATGGCAGTGATTTAAAAATATACGCCAGTGGTTTAAGAAACCCTGTTGGCATGGACTGGGCGCCGGGTACCAACGCATTATGGACTTCGGTAAACGAGCGTGATGAACTGGGTGATGAGCTTGTGCCTGATTACCTCACTTCCGTGCAGCGTGATGGGTTTTACGGATGGCCTTATAGTTATTATGGGCAGCATTTTGATCCGAGAATAAAAAAGGAAGAGCAGGATACGGCACTCGTCAATACAGCCATCATACCAGATATATCGCTGGGATCGCATACTGCCTCATTAGGTTTAGTATTTTATACAGGCAAAAGCTTTCCGGCTAAATACCGGGGTGGTGCATTTGTGGCGCAACACGGCTCGTGGAATAAGTCAAAACTGACCGGGTATAAAGTAGTGTTTGTTCCATTTAAAAACGGCATACCTGCAGGTAAACCGGAAGATTTTCTCACAGGTTTTATTGTTGATCCGGAAAAAGATGAAGTAAGGGGAAGACCTGTGGGGTTAACCGTTTTATACGACGGCTCAATGCTGCTTACGGATGATACTATGGATACTATATGGCGGATTAGTGCGGATAAATAGCTTAATTTAGTTCAAACAAATTTGCGGCGATGGTTAGTATTGATAACTTCCGGAAAATATGCATGACATTTCCTGCAGTAACAGAGCAACCTCATTTTGAAAAAACTTCATTCAGGGTAAACAAAAAAATATTCGCCACATTAGCAGAAGAACAAAAAACCGCAGTTATAAAACTATCAGAAAAGGAACAATCGGTTTTTTGTGCTTTTGATCCGGCGGTACTATATCCTGTGCCTAACAAATGGGGCAAACAGGGATGGACGATGATCAACCTTAAGGCTGTAAAAACAGCCATGTTGAAAGATGCGCTCACCATTTCTTACAACGAGGTATCTTCAACAAAAAAATAATTACATTGCAGGATATCTTTTATTGAAACATTTATTAATGATCAGGCACTCTGTTATCTTCAAGCTCAAACATCACAAAGGGTCTCAGGAAGAAGCCTTATTCCTGGAAAAAGCAAATGCACTATCATCAATACCGGGCATACAAAATTTTGAATGCCTGAAGCAGGTAAGTCCTAAAAATAAATTTGATTTCGGTATATCAATGGAGTTTGAAAATGAAACCCTGTACCAGCAATACAACAATCATCCTGACCATGTTTACTTTGTTCAACAGTATTGGTTAAAAGAGGTGGAGGATTTTCTGGAGATAGACTATGTTCCTTATACCTGAATGCTCACATTTCACCTTTAGCCTGCCACGCCAGCCTGTAATACTTAAACGGCACAAACAACATTCCAAAACATTCACCATCATTTTTATTGAGATGCTTATGATGCATTTTATGCGCCCTGCGTATGGCAAGCAGGTAAGGATTTTTTGTATTTCTGAACCATTTGAACCGCTGGTGAATAAACACATCGTGCACTAAAAAATATGCAGCTCCGTAAAGCGTTATACCTGTTGCAATCCATAGTAAGGATGGCAGATGTAATAATCCGCCTGTAATAAATAACAACATTGCAGGAATAGCAAAAATCAGAAAGAAAAAATCATTTTTCTCAAAGAAACCGGCTTCATCTTTTTGGTGATGATCTTTATGCAGCTTCCATAATATACCATGCATAATATACTTGTGCGTAAACCACGCTACACATTCCATAAAAACAAAAGCAGCTATTGCAAGTAATATATTCACCTGGATACATTTTATTACAACAAATTCAACTGGTGCCTGATCATGCAGTTAAACAGTAAACCCATTTTCTTTACATTATTCACCCGTATGCGTTTAGAAAATATTTCAACAGGTGGCAGGTTTTGTATTTTTTTGAAAAGCGCAAGGTAATAATGATATGCAAGATATACACCGCGTCCCGAGCTGGCTGGCAATTGCTTTATTCCCTGCAGGGCTTCAGCTAATTCCTTTTCTATTTCATGCTCTATCTGCCATTTGTCTTCTTTAGAAAAATTAGCCAGGTCAACACCAGGAAAGTACAGCCTGCCCAGTTGTTCATTATCTGCTTTTATATCCCGTAAAAAATTGATTTTCTGAAATGCAGAGCCCAGCTTCATAGCTGGCGGGGTTAAGGCATTATACAAGTGTTCATCTCCTTCACAAAAAACTTTAAGGCACATTAGCCCAACAGCCTCCGCGGAACCATAGATATATTTTTCGTATAATGTTCTTGTATAAAAATGTTGCTGCAGATCCATTTCCATACTATCGAGAAAAGTATTGATCAATTCCCTGTTGATAGCGTATGTATTTACCGCATGCTGAAAACTATTTAAAATAGGGTTAAGACTGATACCGGAGTCAATGGCTTCGTATGTTTCTGCGCTGAACTTTTTTAAAAGATCGGTCTTATCGTAATTGTGAAACGAATCCACAATCTCATCTGCAAAACGCACAAAGCCGTAAATAGCGTATATGGGTTGCCTGAACCTTTTTGCCAGGAGTTTAATGCCCAATGAGAAAGAAGTACTGTACTCTCGGGTGGTGATCTTACTGCACCGGGCTGATACATGATCAAATAATTCTTTCATAAGTTATGAGGTTTTTGACAGGATATAATCTGCAACCACCTGCCCCGATATAATAGCCGGTGGCACGCCTGGCCCGGGAACAGTTAATTGCCCTGCAAAAAAAAGATTTTTTATTTTTTTACTCCGGATAGACGGTTTCATAAAAGCAGTTTGCCGTAAAGTATTTGCAAGCCCATAAGCGTTTCCCTGGTACGCGTTATAGTCTGCTGCAAAATCTTCGCCGTTATAGCTTTTCTTAAAAATAATGTTTTTTGAGAAAGCCTCACCGCAAAACTTCTCTACATGGCTGATCACAAAATCAAAATAATTTTCTTCAATAGACGGGGAAGATGACAAACCCGTTGCCACAGGAATAAGTATAAACAGGTTTTCCATCCCTGCCGGAGCCACGGTTTCGTCTGTTTTTGAGGGACAGCAAACGTAAAACAAAGGATTTTCCGGCCATTGTTTCGTTTCATAAATAGCCTTTGCATGCTGCCTGAAATCCTGCTGAAAAAAAAGATTATGATGCAACAGCCGGGGCAGTTTTTTATTCACGCCTATATAAAAAATCAGACAGGAAGGCGCGAACGTTTTTTTCTGCCAGTAATCTTCACTGTAACTTCTTTCTGCTTTTTTCAGGAGTTTGGCTTCTATATGATGATAGTCGGCTGCTCCAATGATATAATCCGTTTCATAAAATTTTTCACCGGTAATAATGCCTATCGCTTTTCCGTTTACTGTTTTTATGCCGGTTACACGGCTATTCAATTTTATCTCTACCCCTTTTTCAACAGCAAGAGCAGCCATTGCTTCAACCAGTTTATGAAAACCGCCTTGCGGATACCATGTGCCCAGGCTGATATCTGCATAGTTCATCATACTATACAAGGCAGGAGTTTTTGACGGCATTGCACCGAGAAACAATACCGGGAACTCCAGTATCTGCAGTATATGCGGATGTTTAAAATATTGCCTGATGTGAGCAGAAAAAGCACTGAGCATATCAAGGTGGAACAGCGCTTTTAACATCCGCCAGTCAGTATATTCTTTTACACTTACAGATGGCTTGTAAACAAACTCATTAATACCGGTTTCATATTTGTACTTTGCTTCCGCTAAAAATTTATCGAGTTTAGCGGCGCTGCCTTTTTCTACGCTTTCAAAAATTTGCTTGAGTAAATGCAGTGATGCAGGAATCCGGATCGCCTCATTATTTTCTACAATCACCTGGTAAGATGGATCGAGCCGGGATAAATGAAAATAGTCTGCGGTTGTTTTTTTAAAGCGGTTGAAATATTTTTCAATCACATCCGGCATCCAGTACCAGCTTGGTCCCATATCAAATGTAAATCCCTGCTCCTGCAATATTCTTGCTCTCCCGCCGGTTTGATCATTCTTTTCAAAAATAGTTACAGCAAAACCCTTTTCAGCAAGGCAGGTGGCGGCACTAAGTCCTGCAAAACCTGCTCCTATTACGGCAATTTTTTTTTGATCTTTCACCTGATTCAGTGGATAAGGGCGGTAAGTTAAACAAACTTCAATTATATCTGAACGGGTATAATATAAAATAAAAATCCCCGGCAGGTTGCCGGGGATTTCAAATAATCTAACAGAAAAGAAATTATTTCTTGGCGTATTTCTTATTGAACTTATCAATACGACCTGCTGTATCAACCAACATCTTCTGACCGGTAAAGAACGGATGAGAAGTGCTTGAAATTTCCAGTTTGATCAGCGGATACTCATTTCCGTCTTCCCACTTGATCGTTTCTTTAGAATGCGCTGTAGAACGGGTTAAAAAGGTAGTACCGTTACTCATGTCTTTGAAAACTACAAACTTGTAGCTTTGCGGATGGATACCTTGCTTCATGATTATCAATGTTTTAAGGTCGCACGGATTTTGCCGTGCTGTTAAAAAGAGGTGCAAAGGTAATGGGTGTTTCTTTAAAATGCAAATTATGTTTAAAGGGCTCATAGCTCACTGCCGATAGCTCACTTTCCCTTCTTCCCTGCCCGTAAATTCAGCATTTCCACAAAAACAGAAAACGCCATAGCAAAGTATATGTAGCCTTTGGGAATATGCTGCTCCAAACCTTCCGCAATTAATGAAACGCCTATCAGCAAAAGGAAAGATAGCGCCAGCATTTTTACCGTGGGATGCGTATTTACAAACGTACTTATCGCTTCAGAAGAAGCCAGCATAATAAACACAGCAATAACCACCGCTGCTATCATGATCTCTATATGATCTGCCATACCAACAGCCGTAATTACTGAATCAAGAGAAAACACAACATCCAGCAATAATATTTCAATAATAACCCGGCCAAATGTTGTTGACCTGCGGGCTTTAATTTCTTCTTCTTCGTTTCCTTCCAGCTTTTCATGAATTTCAGTAGTGCTTTTATAAATCAGGAACAAACCACCTACAATTAAAATAATATCACGCCCGGATATGGCTAACTTCTCATGCCATTCGCCTTCATGTATACCAATCCACTCGCCTATATTAAACAGCGGTGCAACCAGCGTCATAATCCAACTTATGGAAAGCAACAGTAATATGCGCGTAATCATTGCAAGCCCCAGTCCCCAACGCCTGGCACTTTTTTGCTTATCCTTCGGCAACTTGCCGGAAAGAATAGAAATAAAAACAATATTATCTATCCCTAAAACAATTTCTAAAACCGTAAGTGTTAAAAGAGATATCCACGCTTCCGGGTTGGTTATCCATTCCATATATTATAAGTATGTATATTTTCTACAACAGCTAATAGTGTTAAGTTAATCGTGAAAAGTAAGGTAATAAACGAGCGCATCTACCTCTTACCATTAATTTCCCATGTATATATGTCATATCAACAACAGTAATTTTTGTCAGGAAAAGGTATGTTACACATTAATATCCTCCGGCAGTGCCATCTGCTTAAGCTGAAACAAAAACTCTTCCAATCCTGCTTTTTTCCGTTCATCCATCACATAATTAATGTTGTATTTATAATACTGGTGCAGGTCAAAAAGATTGAAAGCACTATCCCGAACGATCTGCTCAATATTTTCGAGCCCCAGCGCATTAGCAGCATTAAAAGCGGCAACAAAACCAGGCGGCAGTGCTTTATTGGCAATCCATGCGGCAAAAACAAAACCTAAACCGGTATAATCCTTCCATGCTTCGCCCAAATCATATATATACGTTGATTGCCTGCGTTGCTCAAAAGCCCGGTCGCCAATCACCAATCCTGCGGTAGTACCTGTAATACGATGGCGGTACTCCTCTCCTTTTGCATCTTCAAATTCCGGTTCGATATCCCAGTACCGCTTCAGCAAAATTTTAGCGAGCATAACCGATGTGCGGGATTGATAATCCAGCAATACTTTTTGTATCCTGTTTACAGGCACTTCACTAAAAAGGCAAACGGTAGCCACCGGACCATCGCAGCCTATACAATAATCAGATACGATATGATGCTCTTTAAGATGCGGAATTATAGCTACAGGCACAATTCCCGCGTCCACCTCATCCGTTACCAGCATTTGCGCAAGCTTAGCCGGAAAAGTTTCTATTATCTCTATATCATTTATAACAGGCGAATGTTGTATTCCGTACAACAAAGGCTTTACATTAAGGTAATTGATTACACCAAGGCGTATTTTTCTTTGCATTATCTCTACTGTTTACACAGGCAATCGTGTGTTACGCACACTCCTCCACTAAATTCAACTTTTTCGTGTAGGTTTGCCCGCAAAAGTAGGTCAACCGTTTATTATTATTCAATATTTATTGTATGGATTTATCAGCACTTACGGCTATTTCCCCTGTTGATGGAAGATATAGAAACCAGGTTCAGCATTTAGACCAGTATTTTTCAGAATATGCATTAATCCGGTATAGGATTTTAATTGAGATTGAATATTTTATAGCGCTTGCTGATAAAAAGTTCTTTGCGCTGAAAGCCCCGCAGGTTAAATCATTAAAAGCTATTTATACCGGTTTTACTCCCGAAAAAGCCGCAGAAATAAAGGAAATTGAAAAAACCACCAACCACGATGTAAAAGCCGTTGAGTACTACATTAAAAAGCAGCTTGACACACTCCATCTCCCTGCTATAAAAGAATGGGTACATTTCGGATTAACCTCGCAGGATATCAATAACACCTCTATTCCGCTATTATGGAAAGAATCGCTGGAAAACGAATATTACCCGGCTATTGCCAACCTTATACTGCAATTAAAAAAATTGGCAACCGACTGGAAAGACATTCCAATGCTGGCACGTACGCACGGGCAACCGGCTTCGCCTACCCGTTTGGGTAAGGAAATTATGGTATTTGCAGAAAGGCTCGACCAGCAGTTGCAGTTACTGCAAACCATTCCCTATTCCTGCAAATTCGGTGGCGCCACCGGCAACTTTAATGCGCACCATGTTGCCTATCCTAAAACAGACTGGATAGCATTCGCCAATAATTTCTGCAATAATGTGCTCGGCCTGCAGCGTCAGCAATTCACCACACAAATTGAGCATTACGATAACCTCGCCGCTCATTTTGACGGCATTAAAAGAATAAACAATATACTCATCGATTTTTGCCGCGATATATGGACATATGTTTCAATGGAATACTTTAAGCAGAAAGTAAAGAAGGGTGAAGTGGGTTCATCTGCCATGCCGCATAAAGTAAACCCCATTGATTTTGAAAACGCTGAAGGAAATTTTGGTATCGCCAACGCCCTGCTTGAGCATCTTTCAGCCAAATTACCCATCTCAAGATTGCAACGCGACCTCACTGATTCAACTGTTTTAAGAAATATAGGTGTGCCATTTGCACATACAATACTCGCGTTAAAATCCATCGGCAAAGGATTAGGAAAATTATTACTGAACGAAGCTCAATTTAAACAAGATCTCGATGATAACTGGGCAGTAGTAGCTGAAGCTATACAAACTATTTTAAGAAGAGAAAACTATCCCAATCCATACGAGGCACTAAAAGAGCTGACCCGCGGTGCTGAAGGTATCAATCAAAAAACAATGCACAAGTTTATTGATACACTGAAAGTATCAGCGGCCTTAAAGAAAACATTAAAATCTATTACGCCGCATAATTATACAGGGGTTAATAATAAGTATTGATTTTTGGAATCTTTTGAAAACAGGAAACCCTGCAGCTAAATGCTGTTATAGAAACTCATAGGTATATCCCTTGTTTTGCAGGTGCCACTGCTTTCTAACTTACTATGCACCTGCTCACAAGTGATACACATTCCTTACCTTCACCTATATCATATTCAAGAGTCACATGATACATTTCAGGAAGCATACTATTTATACGATTGCATGCTGCGCACTAATTGTAAATGCCTGTAAAAAAAACCAGGAACCGATTGACAATGCACAACCCATCATACAGCAATTCACTATTGAAAAGAAAAATAATGAAGCGCTTGCTACAGATATAACCTTCAATATAAAAGGCGATTCCATCATTGGTACATCCGTCAATGTATTTTCAAAAAAACTGAAAGCAACCTTTACTACTGATGCGGTAAGTATAGTGGTTGCACAGCAGGAGCAGGAAAGCGGATCAACTGAAAACGATTTCTCCGGTGTGGTTACCTATAAGCTGAAATCTGCCAATGGAGTGCAAAAAAATTACTATGCCAAAGTAAACTGGCAACTAGACAGCCTTCCGCATATTTACATCAATACAGAAAATGGAGCAGCTATAACTTCAAAGGAAAATTATGTAAATGCAACTATTGCCATTAATGGAAAAGGGAAGTACGAAAATTATAGTGGCGCTACGCAGATAAAGGGCAGAGGCAATTCTACATGGTCAATGCCCAAAAAGCCTTATCGCATAAAGCTGGCATCAAAAGCTTCCCTGTTCGGGCTTTCGTCAGAAAGAGACTGGGTGCTGCTGGCCAACTATCTTGATCCAACATTAATGCTGAATGCTGTAGCAATGAAAATTGGTCAGCAATTGAATATACCATATACCAATCACATTATACCTGTGAATGTTACGCTTAATGGCAGCTATATTGGCTCATACAATTTTACCGAACAGGTAGAAGTTGGTTCAGACCGGGTTGCAATAGGTGATGATGGTTTGCTTTTAGAGCTTGATAAATATTTTGACGAAGCGTATAAATTTCATTCACAATATTATTCCCTACCGGTAATGATCAAAGCGCCTGATCTTAGCAACAACAGCGAGGTGGATCCTGTTGCATTACAGTTTAACGCAATGGAAGCCTTATTAAATGACGCCGCATTTCCCAACAACACTTATAAAGATCACATAGACATCAGTTCTGTTGCCGGTTTCCTGATAGTGTATTTGTTAACCGACAATGAAGAACCTAATCACCCCAAAAGCACCTATATGCATAAAACAGTTGCGGGCAAATTCGTTATGGGACCAATATGGGATTTTGACTGGGCTTATGCATATGAGGGCGGCTCCTATTTTTATTCTGCTTCCAGGCCATTATTCTGGACATCAAACAATCCTCTATCAAGCGGAACAAAATTTTTTACCAGGTTTTTAAAAGATCCTGAATTTGTAGTGCTGTTAAAACAACAATGGGCTGACTATAAATTAAACTCCTTCAACACGCTTATTAAATTCGTAGAAGATTATGCCACACAAATTGAATCTGCAAAGAATGAAGATTATAAAAAATGGAAAACCGGGGATGGTTCTTTTATGAATGATGCAGGCAAACTTAAAAACTGGCTCATACAAAGAGTTGCATATATTGATACTTATTTACAAGGGCTTTAGTAAACCCCTGCTATAGATTTAAGCACAATATAGAATGTACACTTTTGAACATATACTGTATCAAAAACGAACGGTACGGGTACTGAATCTTCCATTACTATACTGATTAATAGCAAATTATACAGCTGGCATTTTTTTAGTGCAGAGTTTAATACAAACACTTTTCACACGGCAGCCAAAACCTGTATCATGTATGAATTTCAATCCATATGCAGAAAAAAAATAGCCATGGTAATTTCCAATATTGGCTCAGGAGGTGATCTGAGAATATATGCCGGTAAAATTATTCTTACCGAAAAGGCACGCTACTATTTTGTAAACAGCACACAGCATTGGGAAATAGAAATTGAAAGAGATATCATCAAAAAACTTCAACCTGTACAACCCGATGCCAAAAGTATTATGCTAGGCGCCGATTATTTTTTTTCTATGGAGGTAACAGCGCTTAAACAATCTCTTTTCCTGCAATCCCTCCTTAACGCATAACTTATTCTTCAACTCACTATATACCAAATCTACCTTTAAAACATCTATTGCATCTCCAGTCTCCTCATAATAAAATCCTTCCCGTTTTCAAAAAATAACTGTTCGGTAAACTGTTCAATATCAAAACCTGCCGGAAGCTTTACCATATCTTTATTCGCCTGTGCATACGACATAAATCTTTTACGGAAATTATTTTTCAATGTATTAATCTCTGTTACTGTCATGCAGCACCACACCGGGTTAATTAAACCATCAAAATCTGAACCGATGCAAATTTGCGTAAGCGCCTGCTGAATATCGTAATCGCCTGCAGCCTGAACAACCCTTATGAAATGCAACACATGCGACATAAAATGGCAGAGATGATAATCAGCCAAAGCCGGGTTAACGTCCCCCCCTTCCAGCACATCCTGCATAGTAATACAATTAAAATCATCCACCTTTGTTCCAATTTTTCTCTTAGAAAGATAAACGTCTTTCTCAGCATTGGAAATATATTCTTCCTCAAAAGCAAACTCATTCATAGCTGCAGGACGGCTATCACCTTCCGTATATCCTAAAATTCTTTTATCAAGATTTAATCCTATCATACCGCCAGACCGGACTATTGCCATTATATCCTCATCATACAAATTAATACTGCTGGGATTAAATGCCGTCATTAATCCATTGAGCGTATGATATATTTTCCGCTTAGCCCAAAGTATATAGCTATATTCCTTTCCTCTTTCTTTTTTAAAATCCATCATATAGTCAGGAATGTCCTTATACGACAAACCAGTAAACCCGGCGTGTGTACAGATCAAAGGCTGATTGATTGGTAAAAAGTCCGGACGGTTTCTTATGTCTTCTACCAGCATTCTTCTTGATGCAAGACTAAGATGTTTTACATCTATCATTATCTTTCGTTCATAACAGTGCCTTATAATCGCTAAACCCTCTTCAGCAATACGATTACCGGTAGGCCTGAAATCTTCATTGGCAATAAACTGTATGCCGTAAGCATGATTGCAGAAAGGATATTGCTCAAGATGCGTTACGTTAACGGAAACAAGCGGGTATTTATCCGCAATCTCATCCAGGTTACGAATAATCTCATCTTTTGTTATTTTATGCTTATCCAATGTGGAGGACAGTGAATGACACCCTTCCACACTGAATATTATATAAATTGAAGATTTATCCTCTGGGTCATAAGGCGTTTGCTTTGAAAGCACTTTTACTTTCCTATCAGTGATCCCGAAGCGCTCTGCATTTAATAACACCTGTATATCTTCCTGTACAAGGTCAGGATAAGGTTTAAATGTTTCGTCGTTAATTTTTTTTAAGCGAGAGGGATTAAGATAGGTTTGCAGGGATCCTTCTGCCTGCTTTAAGATAAGCTTGTTATTCGTCATACCCCGCTCAGGAACAAAAATGGCTACACAAATAATATCAGGCCCGTCAGCACTTAATTGAACCAGGTTTGCCTGCGAACCTAATATATACGGAAACTCTGTACACCAACGAAGTAACCAATGAATCTTTGTTACATCAATATTAACCCATGGGCTTGTTTTAGTTTCTTCTTCCGAAAACATGCTCTTTAATGTGGGATGCACATGAAAATCGAACAGTGGCATAACTATTAATTTAAATGAAGAAATACAGGTTTCCAAAAGAAAGGAGTAAGTAGTGCAGGTTAAAAGTTTACCAGGAGTACTAAGATAGTTTACCAGACATCATGTTAAAATAAAAAAATAATTATTCATTTGCAAGTATAAAAAGTTGCAGGTTGTAAGTTACAGGGGGCGCATTTCAAATTTTCGCGTGTTGGACTATCATGTGCAGATGCCTCGTACCTCGGCATACAAACTGCAGAGGTATGTTCAGCAATAGAACAATCGTTCAGCATTTGCACTATTGCTCAGCATATATTCAACCGCCTGTCATGCCGAGGTACGAGGTATCTGCCGTAACAGTAGCATCTACATGCGAAAAATTGAAACACACCCGTTACAGGTCGATTTCTCACCATCAACCTCTCATAACATTTTTAAAAAATCATTTCCGGAATTGAAAATTATTTTCTATATTTGATATCATTTTGATATCATTTTAAATAATTATTTATGGAAAAGATCATTCGCCCCGTATCAGGTTATCTTGCTTTATTATCAGCAATCATATTGCTATTTTTAGCTGGTTTCCTGTTTTTTTATGGAGTAACAAATGGTTCAGGAGTCGTTGTTTTCCTTGCAATACTTTCATTTACTGCTTCAATCTTCCTGTTCATGGGCGTTATAGTGGTCAGCCCCAACCACTCCAATGTGCTTACCTTTTTTGGTAAATATGTTGGCACGGTTAAAGAAAATGGGTTATTGTTTGTAAACCCTCTTTTCAAAAAACAGAAAATATCGCTACGCTCAGAAAACCTGGAAAGTTCAAAGCTTAAAGTGAATGATAAATTGGGTAACCCCATTGAAATTGCAGCGGTAATAGTTTGGCAGGTAAATAATACTTACCGTGCAGCATTTGATGTGGAAGATTATAATCACTACGTAAAAGTGCAGAGTGAAGCCGCGGTAAGACATTTGGCAACCAGCTTTCCCTACGACCAGTTTGAGGATGAAACTGCAACAATCACCCTGCGTGACGGCGGTAATAAAGTAAACGAAATACTTGAACAGGAATTAAACGAGAGACTTTCTCCCGCAGGTATACTTGTGAAAGAAGCAAGGATCAGTCACCTGGCCTATGCCGCTGAAATAGCCGGAGCTATGCTGCAAAGACAACAGGCCACAGCAATTGTTGCGGCCAGGTCAAAAATTGTGGAAGGTGCCGTAGGTATGGTTGAAATGGCATTGGAACTGCTTTCAAAAAAAGATATTGTAAATCTTGATGAAGAAAAGAAAGCGGCCATGGTCAGCAACCTGATGGTTGTATTGTGTGGTGAAAAAGCTGCAACACCTATTTTGAATACAGGAACTTTATATCAATAAACATGCGGGTTAATCAATCATCTGGTGAAATACTGTTCAGGGAAACGCAATATTTCAGGCAAACCTGGCTATGGGTATTGCTTATTTCCTCTGCTTTATTTTCATTAACGCCTGTTGTAATTATAAGTATTACTACAGCATCGCAGCAAACACCTGCTCCTGTTTGGACAATACCTCTCATCTTGGGTATTAACCTCATAAACCTGGGATGTTTTTATTTTACCAGGCTGGAAACCATATTAACTACCGAAGGCATATATTACCGCTGGATTCCCTGGTTTGGCAAATACAGGTTTCTGAGTAAAACAAGTATCAGGGAAATCCAGGTATTAAAATATCCCTATTTGAAATATGGATATCATAAACGGAAAGGGTTTGGAGCAGTACATAATACGGGAGGCAACAAAGGATTCAGAGTAACACTTAATAATGGAAAAATGTTATTCCTGGGTTCACAGAAAATTAATACTGTGACGAATATCCTCGACAAAAATTATGCTGAGGTATACCGGTATTCTTCTAATTAAAATCCATACCAGTGAAGGGTAAAAAAAATTTTGTATTACGCATTGATGACGAAGTGTATAAAGCACTTGAAAAATGGGCTGCTGATGAGTTCAGAAGCGTAAACGGGCAGATAGAATGGCTTATAGACAAGGCGCTTAAAGATTCCGGAAGAAAAAAAACTGAAACAAAATCTTCAGCTAAAGGAAAATAAGAAAAGGCTAAAGGCAGATCGCTCTGCCTTTTCTTTATTTTTTTGGCGAATAATTAATCATCCACTTCACCCCATATTTATCTGTAAAACTTCCATAATAGTCACCCCAGAACTGATCAGCTAAAGGCATCTCTACTGCTCCACCCGCTGACAATCCTTTGAATAGTTTGTCTGCTTCTTCCCTCGAATCAGGAAAAATGGAAACATAATTATTATTGCCCTCAATAAGTTTATGCCCCATTGAAGGAACAATATCAGAGGCCATCAAAAGATCATCACCAACCGGCAGCGCAATATGCATCACACGATTTTTTTCGTCGGCAGGCAGATTTTCACAGCCCGGAGCGTCACCTATTTTATGAATACCGCCCGCAAATTCGCCGCCAAATACGGACTTATAAAACATGAAAGCTTCTTCAGCTTTACCATCAAAATTTAAGTAAGGATTTAACTTTGGCATGATAATACTATTTGAGATTTGAAATTCAGATTAATAAAAGAACTGTTCAGAAACAATTTTGCCATCTTTAACCCTATATAATCCTATCTCCTCCATATTAACGCGCTTGCCATCTTTGCCTGTGTAATCCATCGTCATGAAACAGGTAAAATAATCACCGGCAATAACAGGCCTATCAGTTGTACCGCCATGCATTTCGCTGATCATATCATTCCATTTTTTTCCTTTCTCTTCCATTTCTTTCAAACCGCTGGCTTTTGGCCAATCAGAACCCGGCGCTTCTTCGCTGGTGGCATCAGAACTATAGAGCTCTGTATATATTTTAGTGAAAGCTCCCTGCTGCATGTAATCATAAAATTTACCGGCTACTTCTTGTGTTGTCATAATTTTATTTTTTTTAGGTAAAAAATATACTGGTTAAACGTTTCCCTGGAAAAGGGGCACCTGTTTTTTTGTTCGTATAAAAATCATTGCAATAGCTGTTGTTATCACACCCATTACAAGCGAAGCAATGGTACTTTGTACAGCATAATTTTTATAGTTGAAATACGCCTCCGCCGCTTCCCTGGTTTTATGATAGCCGGTTTTCAAGGAATATTCAATTACATTAGGAAAATATTCCGGCGTAATAACATAAGATATTACCCATTGCATTAAAGGGCTGAGCAAGGCGATGACTACAGAAATGATCACACCTGAAATCAATCCCTGCATATAGGTCATTTGTCCCTGATAGTAATTTCTCTTTTTATCTTTTAAAGCAAGCACCATTACTATTACTGCAGGAATGGCATACAGGTTAGTAAGGTACTTATGCTTATCAATATGGGTATCATGAAGCCCGGTCAATTTTTCGAGCAGCATCCACAATAGTGACATGATAATAAAAATAATGGCCCATTTGATTTCAATGCGATACTTTCTCATATATGCGGTGATTTAATTAAAAAATCAGTTGCTCAAAAAGTATTCCACCTGCGCCACCGTAAAATCTATCAACGCTTTATCTACATTTCCATTTTCATTTGCCATCATATAACTCCCGTGTCCTGAAGGAAAGATCATCAACCTTGAACCATGGACCAAGTTATGCATCTCTGCAATATGACTGGTTTTCATCACATCATTATCTCCTGCAATAAACAAAACAGGCGATTGAATAGCACGAAGCATACTATCGTCCCAATCTTTAAAATGAATCATGCGCTGGCTATCTTTCTCAAACATATGCTGCAGCTTTCGCGGGTCAGGATTTAATTTGAGAAAATTATCTTTCAAATATTGAGGCATATGATCAATGGTCGCTTGCGCCATCCCTTCAAAAAAGCCATCCATCATTCCACTGCGTTTGGTAACTCCTGAGGCAGCAATGATCTTTTCAACTTTCGCAGGGAAAAGGTTTGCGATCAGTAATACTGTTGTAGCTCCATTACTGAATCCCCAGAATGACGCTTTGTCAATACCGAGTTGACCCAGCACCGCTATAATATCTTTTGCATCCTGCTCAAAAGTTTCCGGCACTTCACGATGTTCTGATCTGCCGTGATTCTGCAGGTCAATCCCGATAAGCTTATATTGACCGCTCATTCTTTGAATTACTTCCCTGTAATCAAATTGCAGGTCACTTCCTCCACCATGAATCAATACCAAAGGTTTGCCTTCACCATATATCTCGTAATACAGGTTTATGCCATTAGCTTCTTTATAGCCGCTTTCCCTAAGTTGCATCATTAGTAATTTAATGTTTCATCCACATTGTATTTCACTCCCGCATAGCCAAGTATCCTGCGCATCAATCCCATCTGTCCACATAAATAGTCTGCCCTGCCTATACTCATCCCTATAAAGTTCAAAATATTTTCTTCAAAAAAAAGCACATCCATGCCTATAGGAAATTTCTTTTCCAGTTGTTCATCAGTTGCAGCCAGCAATTTTTGATATACTAATAGAGAAATTTTATGAAAGCTTTCTTTTAACTGCTGCAAAGAAGGATAACTTAAATTTTCATCCAGCGCTTTTGCCTGGAAGAATAACGAGCTGTATGGGTCTTCCTCTCTCAAACCAAGTACCCATCCCAAACTATACCGGTTATTCACAAAATTGCCGGCCATCCACACTACATGATTGGTCTTTTCATCAATTCTTTTAAAGGCATTTTGTTCTGAAATGCCATCCAGCACGTTTAAAAAGGTTTGAGAATGCCAACGATACGCCGGAACAACAATATTCAGTTGCTTTGATACAGGGGTATCCATATTGCCTTGATTTGTATATTAAAAAACTACTTTAGCCGCTTCATTAATTTGTTGCTGCAGGAGATATCAATGCTCATCCGGACTTTATTTGCTCAGCAATCTCATCCTTTTCTTCTACATATGTTTTAAACCGCTGTAAAACAGATTGGCAAAACTCCTGCTGTACTTCGTCTGGCACTAATTTTTCAGGTTCAAAGCTTTCCCGCACAATAGTATTCCGATCAATCTGCTGAAATTCTATTACAGATTTTCTTCCATCATCCTGAGTGTATTTTATATACTGCAATGGAATTACTTCATCATATTTCCCTTTATGATCAAAACCTTCCCTGCCATCCTTTGTTTCCATCCTGAAAAAAAATCTGCCGCCTTCTTTTACTTCATTCTCTACCACCGGGCAGCACCAGTTATCAAAAGGGATATTCCATTTTTTGATATCCTCAGGCGTAATCCAATTTTTCCAGACAATATCCAATGGACTGCCCACTAAAACTGTTGCTACAAGGTTACCAGGTTTCATTATCGGAAGGTTTATTTCATTGAGTGCAGCCCGATAGTATTCCCCTCGGTATCGGCTACAATAGAGCAAAATCCATATTCACCTATAGACATTTTAGGATTGGATACCTTACCTCCTGCTGCCACCACGCGTTCTTGCTCCACAGAGCAATCTTCGCATGCAAAATATATAATGACATTACTGCCACCGGCTTTCATCCCCTCCATTTTCACAAGTGCGCCGGGCGTTCCATACCCTTCTATGTTCCCGGGAAAAGATTTCATTTGCATAGATTGATCGGTGGGGTCTGACATCTGCTCCAGCTTTGTTTTAAAAACAGATTCATAAAATTTAGTAGCTCTGTCCATATCATCCACATAGATTTCAAACCAGCCTACAGGGTTTCCATTTTTGTTTTCCATTGCTCTTGTTTTTAAATGTGAAGAATATTGCTATGCTGCTCTGTTGCAGGCATAGAAAAACCGGTCTCAGATATTCAAAATATTTATTTTGGGGTTTCAACAGGAATTCTGGATATGCATCTGTTCCAGTTCAAAAATAGTGCATCAATACGCCAGTTCCTCTTGCCATTTGGCAAGTATTGTCCTGAATGATTTTATTAAAATGTTGTTCTTGCCATTTGACAGGTTGAAGAAGCTATATCAGCTTGCGAAGGTGCTGCATTACTGCGATGAGCTGTTGCCCTGTATTGAGCTCGATACTATCTTCAGAGGCAATTTTTCCTTTAACGCCATTAATCAGCAGGCATGTTTCATCAGTAAAAGATGCACCCAGCGTTTTCATCACCAGCTTAATTTCTTCAAACGATTTTCTGCCATCAGCAGATGCCACAATGATTGCCAAAGGCTTTTCAGAAAATATGGTTGTGGCAACACACCATTCCTGTAAATTTTTCAGTCCGGCAGGAATACTAAAAATATATTCCGGACTTGAGATGAGTACGGCATCCGCATTTTCAATTTTTTTACGTACCTGCTGAACAATGCCAGGCGTATCATCAAGGGTTTGCACTGCGTCAAAATGCGGCAGGGTTCTAAGTTCATCAAATACATCAAAATGCAAATCCCCTGAAAAATGTTTTTCAAGAAATTTTACCAGTTTAAGATTAGAAGAGTTCTTTTGTGCACTGCCGATAATCACAAAAATATTTTTCATTCCCTTACATTAAGCGGTAATATCTTTCCTGATGCGGCTTAGTGAAGTGTCTGTAACACCAAGGTAAGAAGCAATTTGCTTTAGCGGTGCGTGCTGTATGATCTGCGGCTTTTGCTGTAATAATTTTAAATAACGGTTAGTAGCAGTTTCCATTATCATATCCAGCGAACGTTGTTTAAGTACAAACAATTGTGTTGTGAACCATAACCTTCCCCATTCAATAAAACCAGGCAAACGATGAAACAATTGCTGGAATTCATTAAACTCAACTTTCCATAAAACACAATCGGTTAATGCCTGTAAGTTTTCCTGCGATGGGCTGCGCTGAAACAATGAAGTAGGCACTATAACAAGATCATTATCTGTAAAAAAATCAGTTGTAATTTCATCACCATCGTAATTATATACAAAAGCCCGGATCAATCCATTCTCCAGAATATAATATTCATTAGCTATACGCCCTTCTTTCAGAATAATATCTCCTTTTACAAACGTAACCTGCTGATGAATAGCTGCTATTGCTTCCAGGTCATCAGCTGATAAAAGCGGATGCTGATAGATGTTTTTAAACAAAACGTTCATTGTAAAGAAAGTTTTTTTTGGTTACAGGTTTCGGGTTTCAGGTTACAGGGATTTCGCTTTTAAGTTGTATAGTTACACACTTTGCATTAGTGCTGGCAGTGAAATGCAAACGGCGCCCGTCATTTCGATCCCGCCTGTACGTTGAAATCAATTAAAGTGTCTTGCGGCGGGAGGGGAATCCGTTTGGCAGGAGAGCAAATGTTGAGCCTTAGGACCCCGCCCCCGCAGATTTTTCTCCCCCCGCCAAGTGGGGTTTTTTTTATTTTTCCCATGGCCGGATCGGAAATAACGTTGCTGCCAAACGGTTCTTTTTAAAGCCGAATCCCCGT